>OBNQ01000005.1_pt1 | contig 64667 bp, 59 predicted proteins | sample 1494201 | NCBI WGS metagenome assembly OBNQ01 (sample SAMEA3275557, study PRJEB22092) | marine metagenome | biome: ENVO 01000043; feature: ENVO 00000569; material: ENVO 00002150 | collected 2014-06-21T11:00:00+00 | depth 2 m
AATGGTGCGGGCGGAGGGACTTGAACCCCCACATCGTTAGATACCAGAACCTAAATCTGGCGCGTCTACCAATTTCGCCACGCCCGCGTACTATCAGCACGACAGATGACTGCAGTATTTGTGAGGACATCTGCTAACCGATAATGGTTCATGACGTCAATCAAAAAATGTGCTGCAGGCACAAAAAAGTGGGGCGAGTGACCGGAATTGAACCGGCGACTTCCAGTACCACAAACTGGCGCTCTAACCAACTGAGCTACACCCGCCACAAAACATGAAAAAACATTGCCTTCACATGTTGGCGACATATATGCTCAAACGAATGACGTTCGTCAACTAAAAATTGACGTAAAAGCACATAAACAAATAGATAAAAGGCATAATGCACTATGTTATTAAATCCGGCAAATGATAGACTAGGAACCGAGAGTGCATTCACTGTATTAGCCAGAGCGAATAAGCTTGCGGCATCTGGGATGGATGTCATTAACCTTGGTATTGGCCAGCCTGACTTTCCGACACCAGCGCATATATCCGAAGCAGGCATCAAAGCTATCACAGATGGTCATCATGGCTACACCCCTTCAATGGGCCTGCCAATATTAAGAGAGGCTGTGGCGGCTGATATTAAGACGCGCTATCACGCTGATGTGCCGATTGAACGCATTCAAATTATGCCGGGCGGTAAGCCGACCATGTTCTTTGCCTGTCTTATGCTTGGCGGGGCTGATAAGGAAATATTACTGCCAGACCCCGGCTTTCCGATTTATCAATCAGCGATTGCCTATTCAGGCGCCAAGCCTGTCTCTTACGGCCTTGTCGAAGAAAAGGGCTATGCGTTTGATGCCGATGATGTGTTATCGAAAATCACAGATAAGACCTCACTGGTTATTATCAATAGCCCGGCGAATCCGACAGGCGGCATCACCCCTAAATCAGAATTAGATAAATTAGTCGCCGGCCTAGCGCATCATCCCCATGTGACATTGCTATCAGATGAGATCTATGACCGCCTGTGTTTTGATGGCGCGCCTGTCAGTCTACTCGCCTATCCTGAAATCGCGGACCGTCTTATTATATTAAATGGCTGGTCAAAGACCTATGCGATGACAGGTTGGCGCGCAGGCTATGCGGTATGGCCAGAGGCTTTGGTGGATTATGCTGATAGGTTGGCAGTAAACATCCATTCTTGCGTCAATGCCCCAACACAATTTGCCGCCCTTGCCGCCACAACAGGCCCGCAAGATTGCGTCGAAGATATGCGCCAAGCTTTCTCACGGCGCGCGACGCTTATGCATGACAAGCTAAACGCGCTTGACGGCGTCAGCTGCCCGACCCCAATGGGCGCCTTTTATGCCTTTGCCAATATCAAACACACCCCTTTCTCAGCAAAAGCCTTTCAAGATAAGGCGCTTGAAGATCATGGGGTGGCGGTGATTGCGGGCACGTCATTCGGCGCTTTGGGAGAAGGCTATGTCAGGCTATCTTGCGCACAGTCAGATGAAGCTATCTCGGAGGCGATCGATAGGCTTGCGACAATGCTTGCCTAACAAGCTGAACAGGGCTAACAGGCGATAGGAGAAGATCCCTTGTCAGGATTGCCTATTTTTTGAGCAAAACCAAACAAAAAAATTCATTAACCGCTTTGATAATTGCTATGATAAGACACGACGTATAGCAATTTGAAAGATTGACCGCCCGCCTAATTATTTAACGGGTCACGATACGGGCGGTTAGCACTCAAAGGAGCCAAAAACATGAAGAAAATCGAAGCTATCATCAAGCCGTTCAAGCTAGACGAAGTGAAAGAAGCCCTTCATGAGGTGGGCATTCAAGGCATTACGGTGCTTGAAGCAAAGGGCTTTGGGCGTCAAAAAGGCCACACCGAACTTTATCGTGGCGCAGAATATATGGTGGATTTTCTGCCAAAAGTAAAAATTGAAGTGGTTGTTGTGGAACAAATGGCTGATCAAGTCGTTGAAGCCATCCAAACCGCTGCGCAGACAGGTCGCATTGGCGATGGGAAGATTTTCATCTCTTCCATCGATGAGGCGATTCGTATCAGAACGGGTGAAAAAGGTGATGAGGCTGTCTAAGGCAGTCGCTTAAACTTTTTGCTTTTAGTTTAACTTGTAACAGATGGAAGGAAAAAAGATGTCTGATGCAAAAAAAATTATGGAAATGTTGAAAGAAAACGACATTTCTTTCGTTGATCTACGTTTTACAGATCCACGCGGTAAAATGCACCACGTCACACAGCACATCGACACAATCGATGAAGAAGCACTTGCAGAAGGCTTTATGTTTGACGGCTCATCAATCGCTGGCTGGAAAGCCATTAACGAGTCAGACATGTGCTTGATGCCTGACCTAAGCCGCCCGTATATTGACCCATTCTTCGCACAGCCAACAATGGCGTTGTTCTGTGACGTGCTTGAGCCACTATCAGGTGAATCATACAGCCGTGACCCACGTGGCACAGCCAAAGCAGCGCTTGCACATATGGAATCTGCTGGCTTTGCTGACACAGCTTTCTTTGGTCCTGAAGCTGAATTCTTTATCTTTGAAGATGTGAAGATTGACGTACAAGGCCATCGCGGTGTGTATGAGGTCGATTCAGTTGAAGGCCCTTACAACTCAAACCGTGCTTACGAAGAAGGTAACATGGGTCACCGTCCAGGCGTTAAGGGCGGCTATTTCCCAGTACCACCAATCGATTCAGGCCAAGACATTCGTACAGAAATGTTGGCTGTTATGGCTGACATTGGTGTGCCAGTTGAAAAGCACCACCACGAAGTTGCCCCATCACAGCATGAGCTAGGCATGAAGTTTGGCACATTGCTTGAAACAGCTGACAACATGCAGCTTTATAAGTATGTTGTGCACCAAGTTGCGCATGCTTATGGCCTATCTGCTACATTCATGCCAAAGCCAATCGCTGGCGATAATGGTTCAGGCATGCACGTGCACCAGTCACTTTGGACAGATGGTAAGCCGCTATTCGCAGGCAATGGTTATGCTGATTTGTCTGAAACTGCCCTATTCTACATTGGCGGTATCATCAAGCACGCTAAGGCATTGAACGCTTTCACAAACCCATCAACAAACAGCTATAAGCGTTTGATCCCGGGCTATGAAGCACCTGTTATCTTGGCTTACTCAGCACGTAACCGTTCAGCATCTTGCCGTATCCCACACGTATCAAACCCGAAAGGTAAGCGTGTTGAGGTTCGTTTCCCAGATGCGACAGCAAACCCTTACTTGGCATTCTCTGCCATGCTAATGGCTGGCCTAGACGGTATCCGTAACAAGATTCACCCAGGTGATGCGATGGACAAAGATTTGTACGATTTGCCAGCTGAAGAGCTAGCGCAGATCCCAACAGTCTGTGGCTCGCTTCGTGAAGCCCTAGAATCTCTTGATGCAGACCGTGCGTTCCTAACAGAAGGCAATGTGTTTACAGATGACCAGATTAGTGCCTTTATCGATTTGAAGATGGAAGAAGTGATCAACCTTGAGCACACACCAGCACCAATCGAATTCCAAATGTACTATTCAGTCTAATTTCTCTAGATTAGCTTGATATAAATAGTCTAATTAAGACCCTGCTAGGCAACTGGCAGGGTCTTTTTTTATCAAGATGCGGTGGCACCCCTTTGCTTCTTCCACCAGATAAGGTAGGAATGAAGGGCATTTATGGTTTCATAAGGAATGTGGGAAAAACATGTCAGACTTGTTTGGAGCGGCGGCAGCGCCGACAGATTATGACGCATCAAAGATTGAGGTTCTCGAAGGGCTAGAACCTGTACGTCATCGCCCTGGCATGTATATTGGTGGCACGGATGAGCGCGCCTATCACCACCTTGCCGCTGAAATCCTCGATAATTCCATGGATGAGGCTGTGGCAGGTCATGCAAGCCGCATCGAATTTCACCTAGAAGCCGCAGACCGTCTTGTTATCAAAGATAATGGGCGCGGCATTCCGATTGACCCACACCCAAAATTCCCTGAGAAATCAGCACTTGAAGTGATTATGTCGACACTTCACGCAGGCGGTAAATTCTCTGGCAAAGCCTATGAGACATCAGGCGGCCTTCATGGTGTTGGCGCCTCTGTGGTGAACGCTCTATCCTCTTCGATGATTGTTGAGGTTGCAAGAGACAAACAACTCTTCCGCCAGAGCTTTTCCAAAGGCCAAACAATCACCAAGCTAGAAACAGTTGGCGCCGCACCTAATCGGCGGGGCACCTCTATCGCCTTTACCCCTGATACAGAGATTTTTGGCGACAGCATGCGCTTTAAGCCAGCCTTGCTCTTCCGCATGGCACGCTCTAAGGCCTATCTGTTTGCGGGCGTTGAAATCAGGTGGAGATGCGCGCCTGAGTTGCTTGGGGCTGATAGTGATGTGCCAGCTGAGACGGTGATTTGCTATCCCAATGGTTTGCAAGATTACCTAACAGACGCCACGACCAATAAAGCCATCATGATCTCGAGCCCTTTTGCGGGTAAGACCGATTTTGAAGGGCAGAAATTTGAATGGGCCATGACATGGTTAGGTCCGGGGGAAGATGGGTTTAATCATTCCTATTGTAACACTGTGCCAACACCCGCTGGCGGCACGCATGAGGCTGGTTTCCGCTCGGCTATCACCAAGGGTCTGCGCCATTATGGTGACTTGTCTGGCCAGAAAAAAGCCGCAGAACTAACATCTGATGACGTGCTAGCTGGCAGTTGTTCTATGCTGTCTGTGTTTTTGCGTGATCCGCAATTCCAAGGCCAAACAAAAGACAAGCTTGTCTCGCAAGAAGCCACAAGATGGACAGAGACCGCTATCAGAGACCGTTTTGAGCTATGGCTGTCAGCTGAGCCTGAGCGCGCCAATTGGTTGTTGGAACAAGCGATTGAGCGGATGGAAGATCGCAAACGTCGCCGCAAAGAAAAAGAAGTGGCGCGCAAGACCGCGACACGCAGATTACGTCTGCCCGGCAAATTGGCTGATTGTTCTGCCCAAGATACAAGCGCCACTGAACTTTTCTTGGTGGAGGGGGATTCTGCGGGCGGTTCAGCCAAATCAGCACGCGATCGCAAGACACAAGCGGTTCTGCCTTTGCGTGGTAAGATTTTGAACGTGGCAAGCGCGACGGCGGATAAATTAACCGCCAATCAAGAATTAAGCGATTTATCACTCGCGCTTGGCGTAAAGGGTGGCAAGGATTTCAAACTTGATGATTTGCGCTATGGCCGTATCATCATCATGACAGATGCGGACGTTGATGGGGCGCATATTGCCGCGCTATTAATGACGTATTTCTATCGCGAAATGCCGCACCTCATCGAAGCTGGTCGCCTCTATTTGGCGCAACCACCACTTTATCGCATGACACAAGGCTCAAAGACCCTCTATGCGCTGGATGATGCGCATAAGGATGAATTGCTGAAATCAGGCTTTGATGGGCGTGGAAAGATTGAAATCTCACGTTTTAAAGGTCTAGGGGAGATGCCCCCTGCCCAGCTTAAAGAGACAACCATGTCAAAAGCCAGCCGTCGTCTATTGCGCGTGGAATTGCCTTTGCGTGATGCTACAGGCGCCGATGAGCGACGCGGCGTTGACAGTCTTGTGAATACATTGATGGGCAAGAAAGCTGAATTGCGCTTTGGCTATATCAGAGATCACGCAGAAGAGGTCATGGCAAGCCTAGACGTCTAGCAGGCGCCCCTTAGGCCTCGATGCGCTTATACCAGTGCAAGAGCGCCTCATTTACGGCCTCTGGTGCTTCTAGCGTGGACATATGCGCGATATCGTCTAGCAAATGAAGCTCTGCGTTTGGCAAAAGCCTGGCTGATTCCTCAGATTCTTCAGGCGGTGTCAGCACATCTTTTGTGCCGCAAATAACCACCGATGGCTGTGTGATAGATGGCAGATGTGGGCGTTGATCACGGCGGCCCATAATCGCACTTTGTTGCCGCATAAAATTCTCTTGCCCAATCTCTGCGCCCATTTGCAAAACAACCGATGTTTTCGCCTCATCTTGCAAAGAGGCTTCGGAGAAAAAGCGCGGCAAAAGGCGCGGTGTGACGCCTTTGAATTTGCCTATCTTTGAGAGCTCTACCAATGCTTGGCGCGCGGCTTTTTTCTCGTCCGTATCAGGGCGTGATGAGGTTGACACCAACGCAAGCCCCTTCATACGCTTTGGTGCAAGACGTGCCATCTCAAGCGCCACATACCCGCCCATCGAAAACCCCAATACAGCAAAATCACCTGAGACATCTGCCAGGGCCTTTTCAGCCATAGCCGTCACATTATCCATGCCCGTAGTATCTGCCACATGACAGGTAGCCAGCCCCTCAAATGCCGCAAATTGTGCGCTAAAAATCGCTTTGGTACATAGAAGGCCGGGGATAAAAATAAGCTGTGACATAATGACGGAACCCCTATTCGTGAGACGTGACTTGCTTTCAAAGCTATATGGATGTATCACTTTGGTGACGATGTTTCAAATCCTATCCAGAATGATAGGGTTTTGGTCTATTTCCAAGAGGTAAATAGGCACTTTTTAACAATGAATAAAGGAAACCATTTTTGAGTTTTTCCGATTTAGGCCTAAGCGATGAGCTTTTAAAAGCCATCTCTGAGCTAGGCTATGAGACCCCTACACCCATTCAAGAACAATCCATCCCTTATGTGTTGATGGGTCGTGATATTCTAGGCTCTGCACAGACAGGCACGGGTAAGACCGCGTCTTTCACCTTGCCGATGATTGACATTCTGGCAAATGGTAGAGCCAAAGCTCGCATGCCGCGCTCACTTATTCTGGCACCAACCAGAGAGTTAGCAGCGCAAGTCGCAGAGAATTTCGAAAAATTTGCCACACATCACAAATTATCAATGGCCCTTCTCATCGGCGGCGTCAGCTTTAGCGACCAAGAAGCCGCGTTGGACAAAGGTGTGGATGTACTAATTGCCACACCAGGCCGCCTGCTTGACCATTTTGAGCGTGGTAAGGTCTTGCTTCAAGATGTGAAAATCCTTGTAATTGACGAGGCTGACCGCATGCTTGATATGGGCTTTATCCCTGATGTTGAGCGCATTGTGTCAACCTTGTCAAAAATGCGCCAAACCTTGTTCTTCTCGGCAACACTCTCAGAAGAAATCAAGAAATTAGGTACAAAATTTGTGATGAACCCAAAGGTTATTTCAGTGGCACCACCTGCCGCGACGGCCTCAACCATCACAGCACGCCTTATTTGGACAGACGCAAAAGAAAAGCGCCAAAAATTGCGCGATTTGCTGAATTCAGAAGATATTAATAACGCCGTGATTTTCTGTAATCGCAAGCGTGATATCGCAACCTTGCTATCCTCACTCAAGCGCCATGGCTTTAAGGTCGTTGCCTTGCATGGTGATATGACACAATCAGCCAGATTGGCCGCGTTGGATGAGTTTAAGTCTGGCGTAACACCACTTTTGATCGCCTCAGACGTTGCGGCACGTGGCCTTGATATCCCCTCTGTGAGCCATGTGTTTAATTTTGATGTGCCATCAAACGCCGAAGATTATGTCCACCGCATTGGCCGCACAGGCCGCGCAGGACGTTCAGGCAAAGCCTTCACGCTTGCTATGCCTAACAATATCGATAAACGCCTTGTAAGCGCTGTTGAAGAGCTGATCGGCGCGCCTATTGAAGTGCTTGGCGAAGTGGCAAAGACTGACGCCGCGCCTAATAGTGAGAAGAAACCTAGCGGCAGAAAGCCGAAAGGGGCGAAGGCTGAAAAACAAGCCTCACAGGCATCGCAAGAGCCACAGGCTTCTGCACCTCAAGCTGATAAGACAGCCGCGGCTGAAAACGCTGAGAGCAATGCGCATCAAAAACCAGAGGCAAAAAAGGCAGATGCCCAAAAGGCTGATGCAAAACGTAATGAGCATGGTGAATTGAGACCTGTCGCTTGGACAGGTGGCAATAGCTTTAAAGATAACGCAGATATCCCTGCCTTCTTGCGGTCAGCTTAACCAAAATCATAAAAAAGCGCTTAACGAGCTAGCGCTTTTCCCACAATCTCTGTTAAATCGCGTGATGTCGCTTGTGCATGCACATGTTCAAGCGCCTTTTTCATACGCGCTTGGCGCGCGCTATCATAGGCACTCATACGCGTCAGGCTCAAAGCCATTCTTGCGGCAATTTGCGGGTTTCTTTTATCAAGCGCGATAAGCTCATCAGCAATAAACGCATAGCCAGACCCATCTTCTGCGTGGAATTGCGTCACATTGGCCGCACAGAACACACCCAAAACAGACCGTAATTTATTCGGGCTATTGAGATCAAAGGCTTTGTGCTTCATCAAATCGCCAATATGCGCAATCGTGCCTGTCACAGGGGCAGACGCGCTAAGCGCAAACCATTTTTCCATCACGAGACTGTCATCTTGCCATTTATCATGGAAGATTTGCATGGCCTTTGTGCGGGCGGCTGTATCCTTGCGGTTCAAGGCTGATAACGCGCCCTTTGAGAGGCTCATCAGCTCATGTGAGGCTTGGCTTACGGCCATCTCACACGCCGCCTCATCATCACAAGCCACGGCCCAATCCAATAAGGCATTCTGCCAATGACGCCCTGCCGCATGCTGAATGCGCGCCTCTGATGCGTCTTTTGTCAAAAGCGCGGATAGATCATCACGCAATAAATCTGCCAGCGATGCCCGCAGATGATCACGTGCCTGATAAACGGCGACAGGGTCACAGCCCTTAGCGGCGGCTTCAATAACCGCTTGGCCAGGCATCGCCATCATCAGCGCCTTAAAATCATCACGCAAATCTGAATGCGCCAAAACATGGCGATACGCATCACCAAGCTGTGCGAGCAAAGTGGTATCTAGCACATCACCAAGAATTTGATGAACCGCCTTTTCCAATAATTTCTGCGCCATATCCCAGCGATTAAACAAATCGCTATCAAAGCCCATCAGATGCAATCTTTCCTCATCGCTTAGATCATCACTGATACGCACGGGCGCGGAAAAATCACGCAAATATGAGGGGGTGAATGGTCCTTTGGCATCATCCGCAAATTGCACCTGAATATCGCGCTTTGCATCCTCAAACAGCCAGAGCGCCTCTTCTTGCATATCCCCGCCATCAAGCGCAAAGCTAGCAGGCGCACCTTTGGCATCAAGGAAGCCCATACGAATAGGCAAGGGCAAGGCTTGTGTTGGTGTGCCAGCCTTTGTTGGCGAGAGAGATTGGCTTAAACGCAGGGTCAGATTATCGCCCGCATTATCACGCATTATCGTCAATCGCGGCGTGCCAGCCTGACTGTACCACCGGCTCATGGCAGAGAAATCACGTCCATTGGCATCTGCCATCGCGGCCATGAAATCATCGCAAGTCACCGCCATACCATCATGGCGCTCAAAATATAAATCCATCCCCGCACGAAAGCCCTTAGCCCCCAGCTGGCTATGGAACATGCGGATGATTTCTGCGCCCTTCTCATAGACCGTTGGGGTGTAGAAATTATTTATCTCAACAAAAGAATCAGGGCGTATAGGATGCGCGGTTGGACTGCTATCTTCGGGGAATTGTATCGCACGCAAGGTCGATACATCACTTGCACGCTTAACGCCCTTATCATGCATATCAGCGCTAAAATTCTGATCACGAAAGACTGTTAGCCCCTCTTTTAGCGTAAGCTGGAACCAATCACGACAGGTCACGCGGTTACCTGTCCAATTATGGAAATATTCATGCGCGATAATCGCTTCAACCGCGTCTAGATCATCATCGGTTGCCGTGCTTGCATCAGCCAGCACATATTTGGAATTAAAGATGTTAAGACCTTTATTTTCCATCGCGCCCATATTGAAATGACTAACTGCCACAATCTGGAAAAGATCAAGGTCATATTCCAGACCATACACATCTTCATCCCATTTCATGGACCGCTTAAGGCTATCCATCGCATGCGCTGTCAGATGGCCATTGCCATGTTCGACATAGATATGCAAATCAACCGCGCGCCCTGAGGCAGTGGTAAAACGATCGGCCACAAGCTCTAGATCACCGGCGACAAGCGCAAATAGATAAGATGGTTTTGGGTGCGGGTCATCCCACAGCGCATAATGGCGCCCTGCCCCGGCATCACCTGTCTCTATCAAATTACCATTGCTTAGTAATTGTGGACGCGAGGTAGCAGCTTCGATGCGCACGCTATAGGGCGCAAGCACATCTGGCCTATCAAGATAGTAACAAATCCGCCGAAAGCCTTCTGGCTCACATTGCGTGCAAAGCATACCTTGCGAATCATATAAGCCTTCAAGGGCCGTATTTGCATAAGGATCGCATGATGACGCCACCACAAGGGTGCAATGAGGCGGCAGAGCTGTGATGGTTAACTGGCCATTTTCTTGGTGATAGCGGTCAGCATCAAGGCTCTTGCCATCACAATGAACAGATAAAAGCGTCAGCCCTTCGCCTTGCAGCGTGATGGTATCAGCCCCATCTTGCGCTTCAATCTTCATCGTCGCGGTAATGTCCGCCCTATCATCCCATATTTGCGCATCCAAATGCAGGTGCGTGACCTTATGAGACGGCGGCGTATAATCTTTGCGATAAATAACGGTCGTGCTAGCCATCTCTAGACGTCGTAAAGGCTTCAGCACAATGAGCGGCGCAATAAGGCTTACCAGCTAGGATAGGTTCACCGCAAAAATTGAAATTCGTGTGTTTTGGGTCACCTGATGGCCAAGCGCATTTTGAACGTGACCAGTTTAATTTCCGCAAAGCCAAGCGCAAAGGCAGATCTGTCGGCTCTTCAAGCACAACTTCCTTTGGCGCTGTTTTCTTTTGTGCGATAGGTGATTGGCGTTTCTTCAGACCCAAACGATGTGCTTTACCAGCAATCGCATTACGCGTAACGCCAAGCTCTTCACCAATTGATGAGATAGATAACCCTTTATCCCACAAGGCGCGCAGTTTTTCGAGGCGCTCTTCAGTCCAACCGTTCTTATCGTCAGCCATATAATCTAACTTCTCTTAAAAAATATATTTAGCAAAACGACAGAGCGTTGCCATAGACCTATGTTTTTACCCCTGAAAGAGGGCTTTTTCAATGTTTAAATTTGCGCACTATCTAGAGATCATTAATTCCCAGAAATTGGCCAATAAGCGCGACCTGATAATCAAACATATGGCGCCCATAATGGCAGGCAAGACCTCTGTCTTTTGCCGCCCTTAGCCACGCTGTCTCAGCAGGCACCATAATGATATCACAGACAAGCGTCGTCTCTGGTAAGGCCGCCACATCACAAGGCATCGCATCGCCCTCTTTCAGACCAAGAGCGGTGGCATTAATCACAATATCATACTGCGCCCAATCCGGGTTTTCTTGCACATGCAAAGGCGCATGCGCATCATGCGCTTTGACGGCGGCAACCAAATCTTCTGCCTTTTGATAAGACCGATTATGAATATCAAGCCGCGCGATAGATTCCTGCGTCAACCCATAGGCAATCGCACGCGCCGCACCCCCTGCCCCAATGAGCAGGATCTTTTTATCAGATAGCGTATGCCCCTCGCCATAAAGGCCTGCCACAAAGCCTGCGCCATCGAAATTATCGCCATAAAGACGCCCATTCTCAAACCGCACCGCGTTAACAGCGCTCGTAATTTGCGCAACGGCGCCTAGCTCATCACATAAGGCGGCTAGGGGCATCTTATGAGGGATTGTGACTGCCAACCCATGAAAATTGGGCATATAAGACAGGCCTGCAATCACAGCCTCAAGTCTATCAGCTGGCGCATCAACAGGCACCATCACCGCATCCAATTGGCGGTTGGCGAATATATCATTAAAGATAGTTGGCGCGCGCACATGCGCCACGGGATGCGCAATACACCCAAACACAGATGTGGTGCCACTTATCGACAGCTTGGGCGCGCGATCATTATCTTGCATCTATTTATACCCTTTATGGTCTTATCTTAAAAAAATAACACATAGTCCAGAATGACCATGAATATGCCCTATTTATGCCTAAATTGGACAGTTAATTAACGCTTGTGAAGGGGGCAACAACACGCTCGTTCTAGTCTCTCTAGCTGTTTGATAAGACACACTCCCCTCGGTGGTTGCGGTCCTCTTCACACAATCGTACTGTAGCATAAAACATAATCACGGATAATGAACTATCATGGCAAAATTTACAAAAAAAACGATCATCCTAGGCACAGGCCTTAGCGTCGCTGGCATTTTAGCGACAAGCTTGGCAATCGCAGCCATGAAACATGGCAAGCATCATGGCGAACACGGCGATCATGGTAATCATGGCGATCATGACGGGCATGGTTACCATAGCGGCTATCATAAGGGCGGCAAGCATGGTCATATGATGCGCTTGCAAAAATTGGATGCTGACAATGATGAAGCCATCTCATTGATTGAATTCCAAGCACCGTCAATGCAAGCCTTTGGCAAGCTTGATACCAATGAAGATGGTATGATTTCAACCGAAGAATTTCTTGCGCGTGCCAATGAGCGCTTTGCCAAATATGACGCGGATGAAAGCGGCATCATTGAATCAGGTGAATTTCCGCAAAAGCGCAAATGGCGTAAAAACACCGAAAGCTAAACCGCTCTAAATTTTTTCTCCTCCTAAAGCACCTTAAAAAAGGCCCCCTTAGATAATCATAAGGGGGCCTTTTTGCTATTTATCTTCTTCAAAATTCAAGCTAGCGCTATTCATACAATAGCGCAGGCCCGTCGGTGCTGGGCCATCTTCAAACACATGGCCCAAATGCGCTTCACATTGGCTGCAATGCACCTCTGTGCGCGTCATGAAAAAACTTCTATCGGTTTTTGTGCCCACATTATCATCATGAGATGGCTCATAAAAAGAGGGCCAGCCTGTGCCTGATTCAAACTTTGTCTCACTGCGGAATAGAGGCGCATCACAACAAATACAATGATATTGGCCACTGGCATGATTATCACAATAAACGCCCGAAAAAGCGCGTTCAGTGCCATGTTTACGTGTCACACGATATTGCTCATCTGAGAGCTGTGCACGCCACTCTGCGTCAGTTTTAGTAATGTTAGGTGCCATGAATTTATGCCTCATCATGCAAAAAATTGAAATTATGCCTCTATGCTATAGCTAGGGCGTTTAAGGAAAAATGACAGCGTTAAAAATCCTCACTACCGCGATAGAGGCGCAGGCCCGTTGTGACTAAACACAAAATCGCAAAACAGCTTGCCAGCACAGGGAAATAATGCGGCCATAAACAGCACGCACAAAGGAATATAATCGTCTCCGTGCCCTCTGTTAGCCCGCCTAAATAGTAAATCCCTTTCTGGCCCTTTGCCGCAGGATCAATGCCCTTTTTCTCAGCAATCGCCGCATAGGACAAGAAACTTGTGCCCGTACCGATAAAGCTGAAGAGCAAAAAGGCCGCGGCAAGCGCATTGGCAGGATCATAGAGGGCAAATGATAAAGGTATCCACGCATAGAATAGGAAATCGAGCGCAATATCTAAAAAAGCGCCTCTATCAGTTGGCCCCTGCAGACGGGCAATTGTGCCATCAAGCCCATCACAAAGGCGCGAGAGAAGGATAAGCGCTAATGCCGGCATCATCGCGCCTAGCATCACACATCCCCCTGCAAGAAGACCAAGACCAAAGCCTATAAAGGTCATTCTATCTGCATCAAGCCCTGCCTTGATAGCAATGCGCGCAATGCTGGTCAGCGGCTTATCAAGGTGCGCGCGAAGCTTAGTATCAATCATAATTGGTATCAATCATAAGAAGCGGCCTTTTAACGATGATATAATAGCATCATTATTTGTAGGATTAGTCTTTTGAGGCAAGGATTGTTTGCCCAGCAACACAAATATCACCCGCCGATAGATTGGTGCTAAATCTGGCAGGCAATTGAAGTGTTAAAAGCGAGCATCCCAAGCCAAAAGCAAAAGGCTCGCCTGCTTGCATTTTCTGGCCATCAATAAAAGGCGCGTGAATATAGCGCGTCCATTGCCCGCCAAATAAAGACAAGGTCACAAAATCATCTGTTTGCGTTCTGATTAAGAAATCATAGCGCGCGCGCAAAGGATGCGCCGCTGAATCATCAAATGGCAGATAAGTGCCATCAATCCATAATTTATCCTCTATCACTGCCTGCGTTGGCGCATAGATAATCTGGCTACCAAACACATCGCCCTTCATATCAATTTGAAGACCATCATTCGTCAGACGTACGGCCAAAACCTGCCCGTCTAGGGGCGCCATCATCACAGGCTCAGCGCTTACATGCCTTAGCCTCTGCGTTTGGCGCAACAATATATGAAGATATAAAAACAAGCCAAAAGCGATAAAGCCTAGCCCCAAAGAGACCCATGTTAGCAGAATAACGATAAGACCGGCGATTAATTTCAGGCGCCCGCCAATATCATTATAACGCGGCATATGGGCTGAGAGGGGGCTATCTTGATAAGAATTTTGGTCATCAAAATGCATCGTCTCCCCTTTCCTTAGCGGCCATAAATCATGCGTCTATTCAGATGTAACGCCAGGCACAGCAAAAATTTGGTTTGGATAAATCAAGTCAGGATCATCGATTTTGTCAGCATTACGTCTGAAAATATCAACATAACGCACCCCTTCCCCATAGCTGCGATAGGCAATTCGCCATAGGGCATCACCCTTATGAACCACCACCATCAAACTGCCATCAAGACCGGCAGATAATTGAGATTGGCTTACATTTAGCTTGGTCTGCGCAAGAATTGTGCCCTCATCATCTTGCAAATAAATCTCGAGGGATTGACGGTCGCCTGTTGCGAATGGCGCGCCTGTGATACGCGACGACCATCTGCCATTTGACTGAAGCGCTACCTTCACAAGCGCCTCATCTGCCATCTTGCCTGTGACAGTCACACCGCCGCTTGCGACACCGTGAACACGCAGACCCTTATCATCGCCATAGCTCAATGAGCCGATTTGGATAAAGACTTCCCGCTGGCCCAAGATCTCAGCCACTTGCTCCGCCTGTGTTAGCGGGGCTGCATCTGCCTCATCATCCGCCCCATCAGCTGAGGCTGTTTCTTTTGCCCCCGAAGCTTTTGGTGCATCGCTTGCGGTTGAGGTGGCCAGATCTTCATCTGGTGATTGCAATAAGGTTGGGCTTTGCTCATCTGTTTGCGGCACAAGCGCCACGAGCGGCTTCTCATCCGCCCCTTCCGCAATTTCAACCACTAATGAGACATCGGCGCGTTGACGCGTGCCATCCTTTGTTACCATCTCCAATTGCAATAAATGTGCGCCGGGTGAGAGCGCTGTTTCTGGCAGAACCACCCACTGGCCTTGCTCATCAATCGTATTTTGCGCAAAGATCTGACCATTTTCAGTGATAAAGATGCTACCATTTGGCGCCCCGCGACCGGCAAACACCGCCATGCCATCTGCTTGCACGCGGGCAATATCAATCACAAGTTTATAGGGGTCTTCTTCAGCCGCATCTTGCGCCGCTGGCGCCTCTTTATTTGTGATAATTGTCTGATTATTATCAGCGGCTGGCGCGACTATCTGGGCATTCTCAGGTGCTGATGATATACCCTCAATCGGTGCGTCTGGTAGTATGATTGCGTAAAGCAAGGTAGCAAGTGCGATGACCGCCGCGCCGATAATACCCGGTACTAAATAGGATTTCATTTGTGCCCCTGCCCCGATTATGTCGTCAAATTTTTAACATTTTCTCTGATTAAAAGCCTATCAGCAGAAACTGGCTATGACTAGTCACTTTTAAGAACAATCACAGCCAGAATGCGGCGCAAATAGCCGCGCTGTTTATTTTAGCGCATCACTTGTTTGAGAGTGTTAGCTAAGGCATGCTGATAGGCGAACAAGACTTTTTTACTTATGGCCATTGATGTGAATGTATATGTGGCTTTGTCTATGAGGAGTTTTTAAAATGGCCTGTCTTTGTGTTTTTGCTGGTGCGGCATCTGGGCGTTCAGACGCTTATACAAAAGAAGCCTTTGCGCTTGCACAGGCGCTCACAAAAAAGGGCCATCACTTTATTTATGGCGGCGGGCGCACAGGGCTGATGGGGGCTTTTGCCGATGGGGTCATCGCTGAGAGCGGCCATATTGAAGGCGTCATACCAGCTTTTTTGAGTGACCGCGAAGTAGCCCATGAGGGCGTTGCCAAAATCACCGTGACTGAGACCATGCATGAACGCAAAACCGCCATGTATGAGCCTGCTGAAGGGTTTTTGATTTTGCCGGGTGGCCTTGGCACTTTGGATGAGACGATGGAAGTGCTTACATGGCGCCAATTAGGCAAATTATCAGGCCCTGTCTTCACATTTTCACCGCGCGGCTATTGGGATCCTATGAGAGAGCTTGTCAGCCACATCGAGGATGAAGGGTTCGCACATTCAAAAGGGCTTGGCGCAATTTACTGGCAGAATAGCATAGAAGGCATCGTCGCAGATTGCCAAAGCCATTTCAGCGCCTAACGCCCTTGCCTATTTTTTGACGGAATACAGGACTTTTTCACAGTCTGTTACACAAAACCTTGCAAATTTTGCCAAAAATCTATAAAAAGCAACTAATTTTTATCAATAGTTGCCTTTTTTGTTATGCCTCACCCGAGGTTATCAAATGCAAAAAAGTCCATAGATTAAGGGAATTTGGGGATGTCAAAAATCAAAGTAGCTAATCCAATCGTTGAGATGGATGGGGATGAAATGACCAGAATCATCTGGCAGAAAATCAAAGATAAGCTTATCCACCCCTACTTAGATATTGATTTGAAATATTATGATTTGGGCATGGAATCACGTGATGCCACGAATGACCAAATCACAATTGACGCTGCAAACGCGATCAAAGAACACCGTGTTGGCGTGAAATGCGCAACCATCACACCTGATGAACAGCGTGTTGAAGAGTTCGACCTGAAAGAAATGTACAAATCGCCGAATGGCACCATTCGTAACATTTTGGGTGGCACAGTCTTCCGCCAGCCTATCATCTGCTCTAACGTGCCACGCTTGGTGCCGGGTTGGACAAAGCCGATTGTCATCGGTCGTCACGCCTTTGGTGACCAATATCGTGCAACAGATATGCTTGTTGATGGCGCGGGCACATTGACGCTGACATTCCAGCCAGCTGATGGCCGTCCAGCCGTCACAAGAGACGTTTATGACTTCCCTGAGTCAGGCGTTGCGATGGCGATGTATAACCTTGATGAATCAATCAGAGGTTTCGCAAGAGCTTGTATGAATTACGGCCTTGATTTGGGCTGGCCAGTCTATCTTTCAACAAAGAACACGATCATGAAGAAATATGATGGTCGTTTTAAAGATTTGTTTGAAGAAGTATTCGAAGCTGAATTTAAAGACAAATTCGCCGAAGCTGGCATCACATATGAGCACCGCCTGATTGATGATATGGTCGCTTGTGCCATGAAATGGGATGGTGGCTTCGTATGGGCTTGTAAGAACTATGATGGTGATGTGCAGTCAGATACTGTCGCACAGGGCTTTGGCTCGCTTGGCCTGATGACATCTGTTTTGATGACACCAGATGGGCAAACTGTCGAAGCAGAAGCGGCACATGGTACAGTGACACGGCACTATCGCCAGCATCAGCAAGGCAAGGAAACCTCAACAAACCCAATCGCATCAATCTTTGCGTGGACAAGAGGCCTTACCTATCGTGCGCGTTTCGATAACACACCAGAAGTTGAGAAATTTGCTCAAACAGTTGAAGATGTCTGTGTTAAGACGGTTGAACGTGGCCAGATGACAAAAGATTTGGCGCTATTGGTCGGCTCTGACCAGCCATATCTTACAACAGATGAATTCCTTGATGCGCTTGATACAAATTTGCAAGCGGCTATGGCGGCTAATTAAGCAGGTATCTGTCTGATATAAATGAAAAAAGGCGCCGATGATGGCGCCTTTTTTTATGCCTGATAAAAGGCCCGTATCATTAGCTTTGCAAAGCGGCCTTAATCGCGGCAATTGCCTCATCTGCCTTGGTGGCATCAGGCCCGCCTGCTTGTGCCATATCAGGGCGACCGCCGCCCCCCTTGCCGCCCAAAGCCTCTGAGCCAATGCGCACAAGATCAACCGCATTAAAGCTTTGCGTTGCCTCATCACTGACACAAATAACAATAGACGCCTTGCCTTCATTGCGGGCAATCAGCGCGATGACTAAGGCACCGCCGGCCGATTTCAACTCATCCGCCAAAGGCTTCAAATCTTTCGCAGGCACGTCATCCAAGACCTTACCGATAAAGCTGACATTACCGATACTCTCTGCCTCTTGGCCTTTCGCACCACCGCCTGAGGCCAATTTACGGCGCAAATCGCTCACTTCTTTATCAAGCTTTTTACGATCTTCCAGCAAGCTTGCCACACGGTCTGAGACTTGCTCTGGTGCGGCTTTTAGCAAAGAGGCCACCTCATTTAACTGCGCATCTCTGGCAGTCATCCAATGACGAGCGCCTTTTTGCGTGACCGCCTCAATACGGCGCACACCGCCAGCAACAGCGCTCTCTTGGACGATTTTCAAAATGGCAATATCACCTGTGCGGCTCACATGGGTGCCACCGCAAAGCTCAACAGACCAAGCGGCACGGCCCTCAACATCTGTTGGCCCGCCCATTGATACAACGCGCACCTCGTCACCATATTTCTCACCAAACAGCGCCAAAGCGCCCTCTTTGATGGCTTCTTCTGGTGTCATCAATCTGGTAGAGACTTCATTATTAAGCAAGATACGGGCATTCACAATCTCTTCAACAGCCGCCAATTCCTCAGCCGATACGGCCTTTTGGTGGCTAAAATCAAATCGCAAACGCTCAGGCCCCACATTAGAGCCCTTCTGTGCGACATGATCGCCCAATACCTCACGCAGTGCCTCATGCAACAGATGCGTGGCACTATGGTTGGCTTTAATCATCGCACGGCGATCTTTATCAATCACCATCGCCACACCGTCACCTACTGAGATTTGTCCCTCTGTCACCGTGGCATGGTGGCGGAATAGACCGGCCGCTGTCTTGGTTGTATCTGTGATCTTAGCCTTACCGCCATCACAAGACATCGCGCCAATATCGCCCACCTGGCCCCCTGATTCACCATAAAAACAGGTTTGGTTGGTAATGAGTTCAACCTTATCACCCGCCTTCGCATCATCTACAATTTTGCCATCGGCTAGAATTGTTTTGATCTCAGCCTCTGTTTCCTCACGGCTATAGCCAAGGAATTCAGTGCCACCAAATTTATCAGCTAGCTCAAGATACACGGCCTGCTCTGCGGTGCCGCCTGAACCTGACCATGCGGCTCTTGCGGCGGCCTTTTGTGCGGCCATCGCTTCATCAAAGCCAGCTTGGTCCACATTCCAGCCATAACCGCGCAAGAAATCTTGTGTCAAATCAAGAGGGAAGCCAAATGTATCATAAAGACGGAAGGCCTTATCACCTGCCAGCGTGCCGCCAGAGGCCTTGCCTTCGACCTCATCTGTCAAAATCTTGATGCCGCGACCGACAGTCTCTTTAAACCTTGTCTCTTCAAGCTTTAAGGTCTCTTCAATCGCTGACTGCGCTCTTGTCAATTCAGGGAAATGGCCACCCATTTCAGTGACAAGCGATGTTACCAACTCATGCATCACAGGGTCTTTACAGCCCATCTGGTGCAAATGGCGCATCGCGCGGCGCATGATACGACGAAGCACATAACCGCGCCCTTCATTTGATGGCAACACACCATCGGCAATCAAAAAGCCCGCTGAACGCAGATGATCAGCCACAACACGGTGAGATGTCTTGAACGCCCCATCAGGGTCTGTTGATGACACATTGGCCGAGCTTTCAATCAGCGCGCGCATCAAATCAATATCATAATTATCATGTGAGCCTTGCAAGACAGCCGCAATACGCTCCAGGCCCATGCCCGTATCAATTGACGGCTTTGGCAGGTTCAGGCGCTCTGTCTCAGTTTGCTCATATTGCATGAACACCAAATTCCAAATCTCAATGAAGCGATCGCCATCTTCATCTGGTGAGCCTGGCGGGCCGCCTGGAATATGGTCGCCATGATCATAGAAAATCTCTGAACAAGGACCGCAAGGACCTGTATCGCCCATCGACCAGAAATTATCAGAGGTCGCAATGCGGATGATACGATCATCACTAATGCCAGCAATCTTGCGCCAAAGGGACGCCGCTTCTTCATCTTCGTGATAGACGGTGACAAGAAGCTTATCTTTATCAAGACCAAAATCACCTGTGATCAGGTGCCAGGCATTATGAATGGCTTCTTCTTTGAAATAATCACCAAAAGAGAAATTACCAAGCATTTCAAAAAACGTGTGATGGCGTGCGGTGTAGCCGACATTCTCAAGGTCATTATGCTTACCGCCCGCACGGACGCATTTTTGCGACGTAACAGCTCTGGTATAATCGCGCTTTTCAAGACCTGTGAAAACATTCTTAAATTGCACCATACCCGCATTGGTAAACATCAAAGTGGGATCATTCTGTGGCACAAGAGGGCTTGAGGCTATTTCAGCATGCCCGGCCTTCACAAAATAGTCTAAAAAAGCTGATCTGATATCTTTGACGCTTGCCATTGGTTTATAAAATCCTGTGTCCTGACACGAAAATGAGACATTGAGTATAATAGGCTAATTTGTAAAACAAATACCAAAGCAGGTCTAGCCTTGGTACGCCAGCATCACACGGTTTTTCAGGAATTTTTGCGCTTATATACAGGCACAGCCTTCAAGATAAGAAAAAGGCCGCCTCTCGAAACCGAAAGACAGCCTTTACTCTAGGAAATTATAAGGGGCGCTTATTCTTCGCTATCCGCCTCTGGATCTTCTGCTATGGTCGCATCCATCATTTGGTCTTGTACAAGACCCGCATTTTGACGAATAGCCGCCTCAATCTCATTGGCAACCGCCGGGTTTTCTGTCAGGAACGTCTTTGAATTTTCACGCCCTTGCCCAATACGCTGGCCATTATAAGAGAACCAAGCACCGGCTTTTTCAACAAGGCCTGCGGCGACACCAAGATCTAGCAATTCACCATTTTTAGAGATGCCTTGACCATACATAATATCGAACTCAACCGTACGGAATGGCGCGGCGACTTTGTTTTTCACCACTTTCACTCTGGTTTGGTTGCCGACAACTTCGTCTCTATCCTTAATCGCACCAATACGTCTGATATCAAGGCGCACAGAGGCGTAAAATTTTAGCGCATTACCCCCTGTTGTTGTCTCTGGGTTACCAAACATCACGCCAATCTTCAGACGGATTTGGTTAATAAAGACCACAAGACAGTTTGAGCGTGAAATAGAGGATGTCAATTTACGCAACGCTTGGCTCATCAAGCGGGCTTGCAAGCCAACATGCGTATCACCCATCTCACCTTCCAATTCAGCGCGTGGCACAAGGGCAGCAACCGAATCCACAACCAGCACATCAATCGCACCAGAACGCACCAGCGTATCGGCAATTTCAAGCGCTTGTTCACCAGCGTCAGGCTGAGAGATAAGCAATTCATCCAAATTGACGCCTAGCTTTTTGGCATAAATCGGGTCAAGCGCGTGTTCCGCATCAACAAAGGCACAATTACCGCCTTGTTTTTGTGCTTCTGCCACAGCATGCAAGGCGAGCGTTGTTTTACCTGATGATTCAGGCCCATATATCTCGATGATACGGCCTTTTGGAAAACCACCAATGCCAAGCGCGATATCAAGCCCTAGCGAGCCTGTTGAAATTGCCTGCACATCGACCACAGATTCCTTCTGGCCGAGTTTCATAACAGACCCTTTACCAAAGGCCTTTTCAATCTGGCCAATAGCTGCTTCTAGCGCCTTATTTTTATCTTCATTTTTCATTTTTAGATCCACAATTTGTGCCGTCATAACAGAGCCTCCATCATGCATTATCTGATCACGCTGTCTAGCCTTAAACCCGCTCAATTTGCCCGTAAATCCCGAATAATATTTCGGCATGATAATCGCTCATAGACCGATTTATATCTGCGTTACGGAACGACAACCTTCAGCGGCTAAATTCACGTTTGTTCCTGATTTGTCTCATGTATCAAAATGCATTGCAAGCTTTTATTCACTTTTTGTTCTCATTTACCAAATGAACGCTGCTCTAGAACAGAACAAATAGGAACAAAAAGCGCACGCACAGCCTGCGCATCCCCCACTTACCGCTTGGGATTTATTCCCGATGAAGAGGGATTGAGAGCATAAACAAAGCACCCTTTTTGCTATTATCTGGTCGTTCATCTGTTGATACCAGCGCCAAATCGCCGCCCATTTGTGCGGCAAGCTTGCGCGCATTCGTCAGCCCGATACCTGTCGGCAAATCAGATTGCCCTTTGGTTGAACAATAGGGGCGGAAAATATCCTCTTGCCTGTCTTCTTGGATTCCCGGGCCATTATCTTCTATTAATATCAGCAAACGCCCCTCTTCAGCCCTTGCATAAAGTGCGATTTCACAAGCGGCTGACGCATCTTTTTGCGCAGGCCCCAAACGCATATAGGCTTCACAGGCATTGCGCATCAAATTGTTCAATATCCGCGTAAGATAGGCAGGCACAACCAACAGATTGCCCTGAAATGGTTCTACCTCAATTGTGATTTGCGTCTCTGGCAGGGCTAATAATAACCAGTCAGCCTTTTGGTCAGCTAAGAACGCCCCTAGATCTTTGTCAGCAAAGGATGATAGCGCCCCTTTGTGCGTGAGCGCTTGCGGCATGATATGCGCTATCTCGACCAGCATCTCGCGCATTTCGTTTATGTTACGGCGTAAAATATAATAGGTTTTATCGCTCGCTGGGTCATGCGCGCCTGCCTGTTCCGCCTCTTTATCGGCCTTGCGCGCTCTTTGTTCTAACTGCTCTGCTGTGATGCCGATAAGCATGAGGGCGTTATTCATATCATGTATCAAAGCCTTCAGCGTATCGCGCGACACCAAGACATCAGCATGCGGCTCTATCTGGGCTAGCGGTATAGGATTCTGCGGCAATGCGTCAGACAAACCATTATCCACATACTCTTTATCAGGCTCTTTATCAGGGGCGCGCCGTTTTAAGCTCATGACCGTAAATTGCCTATCAGCAAAGATGCATTATCAACCAACCTGTCACTAGAAAACCATTCATGAATAATTAACAATATAGTTAAACAACCATTAGATGCAATTAAAATGTAAATAAAAGGGGCTATCTAGCCCCCCTTACATGCGATTTACCGCAGATTTGGTTAAGTATCACCTAATCGTCGCGGTGAATGCGTTCCATCTTTTCATGACGCTCTTGGGCCTGCAAAGTCATTGAGGCAATCGGACGTGCTTCAAGACGCTCAAGGCTAATTTGCTCATCTGTATCTTCGCAATAACCATAAGAGCCATCTTCGATACGGCGTAGGGCAGATTCAATCTTTTGAATAAGCTTGCGCTCTCTGTCTCTTGTACGCAAATCAAGTGCGGCAGAGCTTTCAATCTGCGCTCTATCCATCTGGTCTGGCTTATGAAGCGATTCAGTTGAGAGATTTTCAAGCGTTTGATTGGCTTCATTTAGCAATTCAGCGCGCCAATCCATAAGTTTGCGGCGAAAATACTCCAATTGAAGCGGGTTCATGAACTCTTCATCAGCCGATGGTCTGTAACCTTCAGGCAATAATGTTGCTGTCACAGCTTGATCAATGCTAGCGCCTTTATCAGCGGCGTTATTTGAAGCCATACTTACTCTCCCTTTGATGCTCTATCAGACCACGCCCTTAAAACGGTCTTTTGCATATAAGCTGTCATTGATGCCGTTGACAGCTTTTATCGTCTCTTAAAAAACAGGGCGTGATAGAAAAATTTCACAAAATAGATCATCACTTTGTCATTTATCTCGGATCTATCTACACAAGTAAAGAATTGGATTCAAGTGACTTTGACAAGAGGACGCTAAACCAGCTATTTACCAGCGTTTGACAGGCATTTTTGCGCTATTTTGCCGCGATCGCCTGCTTGCTCATCTCGCGATGCAGCCCCTTTGAATGGCACCTTTCGAATCAGCGTAAAACCATAACAAATCATTAATCACGCGATTGTGATTTGCCTGTTTTTAACAAACTCATCATCTTAACAATCAGGTAAGGAATGGGAACAAATCAAAAGCAGCTGACACAAAATGAGACGCTGTTTTTAGAGCAAAATGACGGTGCCATGAAAGTTATAAATCGCACGTCAAAGATGGAGTTTGTAGATGAATATCTTATTAGTAGAAGATGACCCGATCGTCGCAGATGCGCTTTCGATTACCCTTGAAGAAGCTGGCTATTTTACCGTGAATGCCGCGTCTATTCACGAAGCCCTTGAAGAGCTTAATATCAATGAGTTTGACGCTGTGTTGCTTGATCTCAAACTGCCAGATGGCGATGGCACCAGAGTGGCGCGCCTCATCAGAGCGAAAAAAGAACGCCAACTTATCCCTATTTTGGTTGTCTCCGGCAATAATAGTGTTGATGACCGCATCATGGCATTAGGTGCTGGCGCTGATGGTTATCTCTCAAAGCCGTTTGACCGCCATGAATTGCTCGCCCATCTAGAGGCAATTATCAGACGCGCCAATGGTCATAGCTCGCTTGTTATTTCGATTGGCAACCTTGAAATTGACCTGCATCGCAAAATTGTCAGCGTTGATGGCAAGACAGTGAACCTGACACGCAAAGAATTTGAGATAGTGAATTTGCTCGGCGTAAGAAAAGGCGCTGTATTGAGTAAAACGAGCTTTATCAACCATTTATATGGTGGCAGAGATGAGCCTGAATCAAAGATTGTTGATGTGTTCATGTGTAAATTGCGCCAAAAACTTGATGATGCGGGCATTCAAGGCGCATCCATTCAAACAGTTTGGGGCCAAGGCCATAAATTAGTCGAAACAGACACACAACTGGCCCATCAGAGCGCTTAAAACGCGCATGAGACGCGGCGACTATTATTAGCAAACTACTGGGATGAGGCCACCATAAGAAATGGTGGCTTTTTCTTTGCGCCCGTTGGCGTCTGCTATATTCTATGCATCCTTTGCGACTTGTAAAAAAACTATCCCTAACTTCATTGATAAATAATCCTATTTCGGGCAATAAGAATAAGGGGGATTCGCAGGCTTTATGGCACGCTTACCTCTGGCAATGAATGACAATAAGAAAGCGTCGCACGCATCATGGCATTTTTAGATTTCAGTTTGGGCGATTTCGTCCGCCACCCGCAAAAACCAGAATGGGGATTGGGGCAAGTACAATCGATCACCGGCATGCGTGTGGTTGTAAATTTCGAAGATGCGGGCAAAATGTTTATTAATTGCGAAATTGTAAATTTGGAGCCTGTCGCTGACAAGACAGATTAGGCCAGAATTAGTCACTTAATGTTTGGTAAGACAAGGCACTATCGCCTATATCAAATGAAGGTGGTGCGTTTGGCAAAGCGCATGGCCTGAAGTAAAAGCACGTTGCAAGGAATAAATCGATGCCAGATTCTTTTGATAAGGTTGACCAACCATCACCAGAAAACAAACGTCGTAAGGGTCGCTTTAAGCCAAAGGGGCGCATGACAGACCCTGCCGCGCTATCTGCTGTGGCGTCCTTGCTAGACGGCGCGACCTTCCAGCGTGACATGTTAATTGAATATCTGCATATCTTGCAAGATCATCACAAGCACCTTAGCGCTGAGAATTTGGCGGCTTTGGCGCATTTGATGAAGATTCCCATGGCTGAAATTTGGGAAGTGGCCAGCTTTTACGACCATTTCGACCTTGTAAAAGAAACTGAAGAGGCCCCTGCCAAGCGCACCGTTCGTGTTTGCACGTCCCTGTCTTGCATGATGGCAGGCGGTGAAGCGTTACTTGAAGAGCTGCAAGCCTATAATAATGATGATGTGCGCTTTGTTGGCGCGCCGTGCATTGGCGCATGTGATAAAGCGCCAGCGGCGGCTGATGGGCACAGCCTTGTTGCCAACACCTCAAAAGAAGATTTGCTTGAACGTGTAAAAGCCCCTGCCCCTCATGAGTCACCTGCTGCCTATCGCGGGCTTGAGGCCTATCGTGCTGATGGCGGCTATGCGCTGCTAGAGGCGCTCAAATCAGGCACAAAACAGGCCGGTGACGTGATTGACGCGCTTTCAAATTCAGCCTTGCGCGGCCTTGGGGGCGCAGGCTTCCCTACAGGGCGCAAATGGTCAATCGTCTCTGGCTATGACGGCCCTCGCATGATGGCGATCAATGGTGATGAGGGCGAGCCTGGCACATTCAAAGACCGTCATTATCTGACAACAGACCCGCATCGTATGATCGAAGGCATTCTGATCGCCGCTAAGGTCGTGGGGATTGAGCATTGCTATATCTATATGCGTGATGAATATCCTGAGATCTTGGCATTACTGCGCACAGAGCTGGCATTGGTTCATGAAGCTGGGCTTGATGACCATACCACGCTTGAATTACGCAGAGGCGCTGGCGCTTATATTTGCGGTGAAGAATCCGCGATGATCGAATCAATCGAAGGAAAGCGCGGCCTGCCGCGTCATCGCCCACCCTATGTGGCTGAGGTCGGTCTGTTTGGCAGACCAACTTTGGTCAATAATGTTGAGACACTTTATTGGGTGCGTGACATTGTTGAAAAAGGCGCTGACTGGTTTAATGCCCAAGGGCGCGACGGCCATGCTGGCTTTCGTACCTATTCAGTCTCTGGCCGTGTTGCCAAGCCAGGGCTTGTCACATGCGCGGCTGGTGCAAGCGTTAATGAGCTGATTGAGGCTTGTGGCGGCATGGCAGATGGTCATAATTTCAAAGGCTATCTTCCGGGCGGCGCCTCTGGCGGTATTTTGCCAGCATCAAAAGGGGATATCCCGCTTGATTTTGGCGGCCCTCTGGCAGATGAAGGCTGTTTTGTGGGATCGCACGCGGTTGTGGTCTTATCAGATGAAGATAACATCTGGGATGCGGCGCTGAATTTGATGAAATTCTTCAAGCATGAATCATGCGGCCAATGCACACCTTGTCGTAATGGCACAGAAAAAGCGGTTGCTCTGATGAGCCAGCCTATGGCGGATACCTCTTTGCTGTCTGAACTATCACAGGCCATGACAGATGCGTCTATTTGCGGCCTTGGTCAAGCGGCTTCAAACCCTCTGACAAGTGCGATGAAGCATTTCCCGCAAGATATACCGCAATCCCCCATGCCTAACGCTGAGGAGGCATAAAGCCATGTCAAAAAAAGTCGCATTCACACTTGATGGCAAAACAGTCACCGCAGATGCTGACCAGTCAATTTGGCAAGTCGCAAAGGCCCAAGGCACTGATATTCCGCATCTTTGCTATAAGGATGATGAAAATTACCGCGCCGATGGCAATTGCCGCGCTTGTATGGTTGAGATTGAAGGTGAGCGCGTCCTAGCCGCCTCATGCTTGCGCACGCCAGCCGAAGGGATGGTCGTCAACAGCCAGTCTCACCGCGCCGAGACAGCGCGTAAAATGGTGATGGAACTGCTTGTATCAGACCAGCCACCGCAAGCCAGCGCGCATGATCCTGACAGCCAATTATGGCAATTTGCTGAGAGCCAAGACACCACAAATTCACGCTTTCCCGCCTCTTTTGCGCCTGAGCCCGATAGCTCTCATCCGGCGATCGCGGTGAATATGGATGCGTGTATTCAATGTAATCTGTGCGTGCGCGCGTGCCGTGAGGTACAGGTGAATGATGTCATCGGTCTCGCAGGGCGTGGGTCTGATGCGCATATCGTGTTTGATTTTGGTGATGATATGGGCGCCTCAACTTGTGTTGGGTGCGGTGAATGTGTGCAAGCCTGCCCAACAGGCGCATTGATGCCAAAGACGGTTTTGGATGACGATCAAAAGCTTGCTATCACGCCTGATAAGCAAGTTGATTCTGTCTGTCCTTATTGCGGTGTTGGCTGTCAGCTAACCTTCAATGTCAAAGATGAAAAGATTGTCTCCGTCACAGGCAAGCAAGGCCCTGCTAACCTTGGCCGTCTATGTGTGAAGGGCCGCTATGGCTTTGATTACATTAACAATCCTGAGCGTCTAACAATGCCGCTTATCCGCCGCGAAGATGTGCCAAAATCTGCCTCTATGCCGTTTGATCCGACAAACCCTCTGACACATTTCAGAGAAGCAAGCTGGGAAGAAGCGCTTGATTTTGCGGCCAAGGGCTTGCAAGACACGCTTGATAATCACGGCCCCTCTGCCATGAGTGGTTTCGGCTCTGCTAAGGGCACGAATGAAGAAGCCTATCTTGTTCAAAAGCTGGTTCGCACAGGTTTTAAGACCAATAATGTCGACCATTGCACGCGGCTATGCCACGCCTCATCTGTTGTCGCCTTGCTAGAGAATATCGGCTCTGGCGCTGTGACAGCCTCCTTCTCGCAATGTGAGAATTCAGATGCGATTATCGTTATTGGCTCTAATCCGACCGTGAACCACCCTGTTGCTGCGACCTTTATCAAAAACGCGGCCCAAAAAGGGGCGGATTTGTTCATCTTTGACCCGCGCGGTCAGGTGCTTGACCGCTATGCGAAGGCCTCGTTGAACTTCACGCCTGGCACAGATGTGGCGCTGTTGAATGCGATGATCAATGTCATCATCACAGAAGAACTCTTTGATGAGGCCTATGTGAGAGATCACACAGAAGGCTTTGAGAATTTAAAGGCAGCCACCTCTGCGACCACGCCTGAGGCAATGAGCCCTATTTGTGGAATTGAGCCACAAATAATCAGGGAGACAGCGCGTACATACGCAAAAGCAAAAGCGGCTATGATTTTCTGGGGCATGGGCGTCTCGCAACATACTCATGGCACCGATAATGCGCGTTGTCTTATCTCGCTTGCTTTGCTGACAGGCAATGTTGGCAAGCCGGGCGCCGGTCTTCATCCGCTGCGTGGCCAAAATAACGTGCAAGGCGCCTCAGATGCTGGCCTCATCCCGATGTTCTTCCCTGATTATAAGCCTGTCACAGATCCTGAGACACGCGCAAAATATGAGAGCTTCTGGGGCACTGAGCTAGATCCTGAACGCGGTTTGACCGTCGTTGAAATCACAGATGCCGCCTATGATGGCACGATTAAGGCGATGTATATTATGGGTGAAAACCCGGCCATGTCTGACCCTGACCAAAATCATGCCAGAGCCGCCTTAACGCGCCTTGATCATTTGGTTGTGCAAGATATCTTTATGACCGAAACAGCCGCCTATGCAGATGTGATTCTGCCAGCCTCTGCCTTCCCTGAGAAGACGGGTACAGTGACAAACACTGATAGGCGCGTTCAATTGGGGCGTGTTGCGGTGAACCCGCCGGGAGACGCGCGTCAAGATTGGTGGATTATCACAGAATTGGCCAATCGCCTTGGCTTGAATTGGGATTATAATCACCCGAAGGATATTTTTGGCGAAATGCGCATGGTGATGCCGTCACTTACCGGCATTAGCTGGGCACGTCTTGAGGCCGAAGATGCGGTGACATATCCGTGTGCAGATGAAGACTCGCAAGGCCAAGATGTGATCTTTGGTGATGCCTTCCCGACCCCAACAGGTCGTGGGCGCATGACACCTGCAGATATTCTGCCCCCCGATGAGCAACCAGATGCTGATTTCCCGATTGTGATGTCTACAGGCCGTCTGTTGGAACATTGGCACACCGGCTCTATGACACGCCGTGCCACTGTCCTAGACGCGCTTGAGCCAACAGCTGAGGTACATATCAGCCCTGATGATATGCTTGATTTATCGGCCAAGGGCGGCGATATGATCGCGGTTGAAACAAGACGTGGACGCATTGAGCTCGCGGCGCGCCTCGATCCGAACCTGCCAAAAGGTATGATTTTCGTGCCATTCTGTTTCACTGAGGCACCTGCGAATATGCTGACCAACCCGGCGCTTGACCCTTATGGCAAGATCCCTGAGTTAAAATTCTCTGCCGCACGCTTGGCTGTTGTGGCGCATGCGCGTGCCGCTGAATAAATTGGCTCATAAATTGGCTCATTAGCGGGCTATTGGCCAGTAACACACTTTATTTATCTGTTACCAGCACCAACAGGCTGGTAACAGTTTTAGCTATCAGATCGCTTCGTTTTGTCACAGATAAGAGACTGGTAGTTGCATGAAATGTTGGCTATAACCATCGCCATTGTATAAGATCGGCATAATTTTCACCCTTCAGAGTGGTTTGGATTAAGATTTTGGACTATCAGGCGCTATTTGCAGGACATGTTGAAAAGCTGAAGAACGAAAACCGTTATCGGTATTTTGTTGAGTTGGAGCGCGAGGTTGGCGCGCATCCTTTTGCGACTTGGCACAGCGAGACAGGCCCGCGCAAAGTGGCTGTGTGGTGCTCAAACGACTATCTTGGCATGGGCCAAACATCGCATGCGATTAAGGCTATGGCTCAATCTGTTGAAAAACATGGCACAGGCGCCGGCGGCACGCGCAATATCTCTGGCACATCGTCATCTATTGTCGCGCTAGAAAATGAATGCGCCGCTGTTCATAATAAAGAACGCGCGCTTGTCTTCACATCTGGCTATGTTGCCAATGAAGCAGGCATCAGCGCGATTTTGGGGATGATGGATAACCCGCTTGTCCTGTCTGATTCGATGAATCACGCCTCTATTATTTCTGGCATTCGTTATGCGCGGTCTGAAAAGGCGATTTTCCGTCATAATGATGTCGCCCATTTGGAAGAATTATTGGCCGCACAGCCGATTGATCGCCATAAGCTGATTATCTTTGAATCTGTCTATTCAATGGATGGGGATACCTCGCCTATCGCTGAGATCATCGCGCTTGCAAAGAAATATAACGCGCTGACATATCTTGATGAGGTGCACGCGGTTGGCATGTATGGCGCCCATGGCGGCGGCATTGCCCAGCGTGACGGGCTAGAACAAGATATTGACATTATCCAAGGCACATTCGGTAAAGCCTATGGGGCGATGGGCGGCTATATTGCGGCCAATGATGTGATTTGTGATGCCGTTCGCAGCTATGGCTCTGGCTTTATTTTCACAACCGCCATGCCCCCTGCTCTGGCAGATGCGGCGCTCGCGTCTGTGAAGCATCTGCGTCATTCATCAGAAGAGCGCGATAAGCAACAAGCCCAAGCCACAAAGCTTAAAGAGCGTCTTGCGGCTATTGGCATACCAGCCATGCCATCAACGACACATATTGTGCCTGTGATGGTAGGGGACGCCTCAAAATGCTCAGAGATTAGCTGGACATTGCTGGAAGAGTACGATTTGTATATTCAGCCGATTAACTATCCAACTGTGCCACGTGGCACAGAGCGTTTGCGTATTACACCTGGCCCGCTTCATACAGATGAAATGCTCGACAGGCTTGTTGATGCGCTTGAAGCCGTAATGATGAAAGTCGCGCCCCCAAGCATGCATCACATCACGCAAGAAAAGGTAGCGAATGCGCGCTAAGGCGCTTATTTTGCCTGTCTAGAATAGTCTTTTTGCCGATGATCTAATCCCCCTTATCTGTTCGTAAATAGGGTGATTTAAAAAACGTTCAAAACCCCCTTTCTTGAGCCGATAAATTAGGTGCCTGACATGTCTGTTAAACCGTATCCTTCCGACCATCCAACCTGGCCACGTCATGCCAAAACAGGTGTATTGCTTGTCAATCTTGGCACGCCTGATGGCACAGACACACCGTCAATGCGCCGCTATTTGAAAGAGTTCTTATCGGATAGGCGCGTTGTCGAAGTGCCGCGCTTGCTATGGTGGCTTATCCTTAATCTTGTGATTTTGAATATCAGACCGCGTAAATCAGGTGATGCCTATGCCAGCATTTGGCTTGATGATGGTGATGGCTCGCCTTTGCGCAAATATACAAGATTGCAAGCAGAGCATATGGCAAAGCGTCTTGCCGGACATGATGATATCATGGTTGATTACGCCATGCGTTATGGCAACCCCTCTATTGCCTCGCGCCTTGATATGCTTCAAAAAGCTGGCTGTAATCGTTTTGTGATTGTGCCTCTTTATCCGCAATATGCCGCCTCAACAACTGCGACGGTCAATGATGAGGTCTTTAAGTGGGCGCTCAAGCAAAGATGGATGCCAGCGATTAGAACCGCCCCCCCATGGCATGACCACCCTGTCTATATCAAAGCTCTGGCAAATTCTGTTCGTGACCATGTCGCAGAACATGGCAAGCCTGAGTTATTGCAATTATCATTTCACGGCATCCCCCAGCGTTATTTTGCGCAAGGCGATCCCTATCATTGTCACTGCATGAAGACAGCGCGTCTTGTGCGTGAAGAGCTTGACTGGCCAAGTGATGATTTTGTGGTCACCTTCCAGTCTCGTTTTGGCCGTGAGCCATGGCTCCAGCCTTATACGGATAAGACTTTGGAAGCCTTGGGCGAAAAAAAGGTCGGCTCGCTTGCCATCATGGCGCCCGGCTTTGTCGCTGACTGCCTTGAGACGCTTGAAGAGCTTGCCATTGAAGGCGAAGAGATCTTCCATGAACATGGTGGTGGCACGTTCCATTACTTGCCGTGCCTCAATGATAGTGACCATGGCATGAGCGTTATTGAGCAGATTGTAAAAGAAAATATCAGCGGCTGGCACGACGTCTAGCCCCCGTCTAACGCCTGCTATCTATCCGATTTACATCGCAAGATTAACTCTGTATCATCAGGGTGTTTTGCGAGCTGTTAAAGGATAAGGGCGATGACAAAGCTATTTCTGACGCATTTTGACGTGCTTGCGACGATGGATGATGAAGCGCGCGAGATACATGATGGCGCGCTTATCATCGAAGATAATGTCATCTTGCATGTTGGCACGCATGAGGCGCTCGCCCCGCTTGCTGGTGATTGTGATGAAACCCATGATATGAGCGGTCATGTGGTGATACCTGGCATGGTGAACACGCATCATCATTTATTTCAGAATCTAACCCGCCTTATTCCCGAAGCCCAAAATGAAAGCCTTTTTGGCTGGCTTCAAACGCTATATCCAATCTGGATGAATCTTGAACCAGATGATTTTTATATCTCAGCCGCCCTTGGCTTGGCAGAATTGGCGCTAAGCGGCTGCACCACATCCTCAGATCATCAATATATCTATCCGAACGGCACGACCCTAGAGAATGCGCTTTCGGCCGCAGAAGATGTTGGCATGCGCTTTACGGCCACTAGAGGCTCTATGTCGATTGGCGAGAGTGATGGCGGCTTGCCCCCTGATGCGCTGACCGAAAAAGAAGATGACATCCTAGAAGAATGCATCCGTTTGGTCGACCTCTATCATGATGATAGCCGGCACTCTATGCGCCATATCGCGCTTGCGCCTTGTTCTCCTTTTTCTGTGAGCCGTGAATTAATGCGCGACACAGCTCTTTTGGCCAAGGATAAGAAGGTTGGCTTGCACACGCATTTGGCCGAAAACCAAGAAGATATTGATTACTCGCTTCATATGTTTAACCAACGCCCCGGCGATTACGCAGAAGAGCTAGGCTGGACAGGCGCGCATGTATGGCATGCCCATTGCGTTCAATTAAATGACGAAGAAATCTCCCTATTCGCCAAGACAAAGACAGGCATTGCGCATTGCCCTTGCTCAAATATGCGCTTGGCAAGTGGTATCGCGCCTATCCGCAAGATGCTTGATGCCGGCATGCAGGTTGGCCTCGGTGTTGACGGCTCTTCATCTAGTGATTCAGGTCATATGATGAATGAAGCACGCCAAGCAATGCTGTTACAACGTGTGCTAACCGGCCCTAGTGCCATGACCGCAAGAGAGGCCTTGCGCCTTGCCACAAGAGGCGGTGCAGAGGTGTTAAACCGTGATGATATTGGCCAGCTCGCCCCCGGCTATAGCGCCGATATGGCAATATTTGGGATGAATTGCATAGATTTTGCTGGCACCCAGACAGACCCGCTAGCGGCCTTGGTGTTTTGTGGGCCCGTAAAGCCGCGTCATGTCATGGTCAATGGACGGTTTGTTGTCAAAGATCATCAGCTAACCACCATGTCTATGGATAATTTATTGGCAAAGCATGATAAATCTGCCAGAGCTCTCTTGGCAAAACGCCCTTAAGCCTCTTCAAGCCATACCGCAATTTGCCCCGCAATCGATAAAGCCACATGCGGCGGTGACTTCCCCTTTACCGCGCTAAGCCCCACAGGGCATTGCACCCTATCAATCAGCTCTTGCGGTAATCCTGCGGCTTGGAAGCGTTTATCAAAACGAGCCTTTTTGGTCTTTGATCCTATCAAGCCAATATGGCCAAAATCCCCCTTTGCCAATAGGGCATGCGTGATAGCCTCATCAAATAGATGCGAATAGGTCACGATTATATGAATGGCCTTTGGCGGGGCGTTCTTGGCAATCAGGCTCATATCCTTGGCTGGCACAAGCGTGATATCATCTGCCACAATATCTGGAAAGCGTGCTTGCGCCTCATCAACCCACACTCTGTCCAGCGATAGATGATGCGTCACATCAACCAGCGCACGGCCAACATGCCCTGCCCCATAAATATAGAGTTTTGTAAGATTATCAGATAGCGGCAGTATCAGAGCACCTGATTTCTTCTCAAACTGCGCCCCCGTCACTTGTATCGAGGCGGCTGTGGGAAATGTTTGGCTATTCACCTCATGATGACTGGCAGGAGCGCTTACAAGCGCGGCCAATTCATGGCGGCAGGCAGGGCCATAAACCTCAAGCATGAGAGAGACATGCCCCCCGCAGCATTGCCCCAAATCAGGCCCTAAAGCAAAATCACGTAAATGACGCTTAAAGCCAGAGTGCGGTACCTCATTTAGCTTATCTCTTGCCCATTGTGCCACCTGATATTCCAAGCTACCGCCGCCAATTGAGCCGCTTTGTGCCGAAGACCTAATCATCATGTCAGCGCCCATCGCACGCGGTGCAGAGCCTTTGACACTAACAATCACACAACGTGCTACAATTCCGCCTGCATCAAGACTGCCAAGCGCCTGTTCGACCCAGCTTTGTTGCGTCATTTGGCCAGCCTTGTGGCGCATCGCAAGATCTCTTCAGCTGTCGCAGGCGCTTGCAAATCAGGATAGCCCTTGCCCACAGATTGCAAAGCATGACTAACCGCCCCATGAACAGACATTGCCAGCATAAAAGGCGGCTCGCCCACAGCCTTAGAGCGATGGATGGTCTCAGAGGGATTGCCGCCACTATCAAATAGCGCAATCGTTATCTCGCGCGGCCTGTCTGAACAGGCAGGGATCTTATAGGTAGAGGGCGCATGTGTCTGCAAGCGGCCATCTGCGCCATAGACAAGCTCTTCTGTCGTAAGCCAGCCCATGCCTTGGATAAAGCCACCTTCAATTTGCCCCTTATCAATCGCAGGGTTAATCGAATGTCCAACATCATGCAAGATATCAACCTTTAGAACGCGCATCTCCCCTGTCAGAACATCTAGCACAATTTCCGAAACAGCCGCGCCATAGGCAAAATAGTAAAAAGGCGACCCCTTGCCTTCTTCCTCATGCCAAAAGATATCGGGGGTGGCATAAAAGCCTGTCGCTGATAAAGACACACGCCCTTGCCAGCATTGATTGGCCGCCTCAGCAAATCCCAGCTTGGTATCAGCGATAATCACATGCCCTGCTTCAAAACGCACATCCTCAGCGTCACCGTCATATTTGCTGGCAAGATAGCGCGCCATACGCTCTTTAATCGCAGATACCGCATTGGCTACGGCCATCCCATTCAAATCAGTGCCAGATGACGCCGCTGTCGCTGAGGTGTTGGGTACCTTATCTGTGTTTGTGGACGAGATTTTGACATGCTGTGCGCCAATCCCAAAACTATGCGCGCAAATCTGTCTTATCTTGGTAAACAGCCCCTGCCCCATCTCAGTGCCACCATGATTGAGATGCACAGACCCATCTGTATAGACATGTACCAGCGCGCCTGCTTGATTCAGCATGGTCTTATTAAAGGAAATCCCAAATTTGACAGGGGTGAGCGAAATACCGCGCTTTTGCCATAGATTATCTTTGTTAAAGGTCTCTATCTCAGCGCGTCTTGCCAGATAATCTGACTGTTCTTGCAAGCTATCTGATAGCGCGCCAATGATACAATCACGCACCGGCTGGCCATAGGGCGTAAGCTGGCCTGCCTGTGCGCTGTCTTTTTCGGCATAAAAATTTCGCGCGCGCACAATCATTGGATCAAGGCCTAGATGATGTGCGACCTCATCGATAATGCGCTCCATCGCCACCATACCTTGCGGGCCACCAAAGCCGCGAAAGGCCGTATTAGAAGGGGTGTTTGTGCGACACATCTTGCTTGTGATGGTGACATTCTCGCAAAAATAACAATTCTCAGCATGCATCATGGCCCGCCCCGCAATGGCCGCTGATAAATCAAATGACATCCCGCAACGAGAAGCCTGCATCACATCAAGTGCCAACAGTTGCCCCTCATCATCAAAGCCGACCTGATATGATATTTTGAAATCATGACGCTTGCCTGTCACCTTCATATCTTCATCACGGTCAAGCACAAGCTTGGCTGGCTGGCCTGTTTTCACCGCCGCTAATGCCGCAATAATGGCTGGCATATTGGCTTGGCTCTCCTTGCCACCAAAGGCGCCGCCCATGCGCCGCACATCCACCGTTATTTGATGAAAGCTGGTACCTAAGACCTCTGCGACCTTATGCTGAATTTCGGTTGGATGCTGGGTTGAGGCAAATAATTGCAAGGCCCCTGCCTCACCTGGCACCGCAATTGCCGCTTGGCCTTCAAGATAGAAATGCTCTTGGCCGCCAATTTCAAACACACCCGATAGATGATGCGGCGCTGTGCCAAGAGCCGTCTTTGCATCACCGATAGATAAACGCTTGGGCGGCTCTAGCAGAGTATCAGCCGCCAATGCCTCATCAATCGTCAGGATAGGCGGCAAGGGCTCTATCGCTATTTTGGCTTTTGTGGCCGCCATACGCGCTTGCTTTGCCGTCTTGGCAACCACAGCAAATAGCACCTGCCCGTGATAATGCACCTTGCCATCTGCGAAAACAGGGTCATCTCCCATAATCGGGCTGGCATCATTCACCCCGTCAATATCCTCAAGGCTTAGGACGCGCACGACACCCGCAGAGGCTTTGACATCGGTTAGATCTAAGGTTGTGATGATACCATGCGCGACCTCAGATAGCCCAAGCGCGATGGAAAGACAATTCTCAGGCATCGACTTATCATCAATAAAACCAGCGCCTCCTGTCACATAAAGCGCCGCGCTATCATGGGCAAGCGGTTGATGTAAAACGGTCTTTGACATCATCCCTCCCCCATGGCTTTGGCAAGATAAAGCTGTTTTTGGGTCGCTTCGACGATAAAGCTTTTGCGCACAAGATTGGCCGCCACTTGCAAACGATAGGCGGCTGAGGCGCGCATATCGCTAAGCGGGGTAAAGTCAGCGGCGATCATGTCTGAAAAATCCATCTCTGCCAGCTTTGCCACTTCCTTGCCCATGATAAAGGCTTCCGTGGCAGGCGCGCGTTTTGGTGTTGCGGCCATACCCCCAAAAGCAAGGCGGATATCTGTGACAACACCCTCTTTGACTGTCAGGCGCATTGCTTGCAAGACAGCTGAGATATCTTGGTCAAAGCGCTTTGATATTTTATAGGCATGAAAGCGCGTATCGGCTGGTAAATCAGGCAGATACAGCGCACTCACAAATTCATCAGACGCTCTGTCTTGGACGCCGTAAGAGATGAAAAAATCATCCAGTGATACTTTGCGCATGCCTGCCTGCGAGGTTAGATGAACGACCCCATCAAGAGCCAGCATGCAAGGCGATATATCACCAATTGGTGAGCCATTTGCCACATTCCCGCAGACTGTGCCAGTGGCGCGTACCTGTGCAGAGCCAAATCGGCGCCAGACCTCTTGCAACGCCTCTGGTGCATCTTGAAGCGCCTGCATTGCCTGGTTATGCGTAACGCCAGCCCCAATCTCTACACCGCCTTCAACAGGCGATACTAACGCCAGCTCATCTATTTTGCCTGTATAGATAAAACAGCTTAATTGCCGATGTTGTTTTGTCACCCACAGGCCGATATCTGTGCCGCCTGAAAGGATTTGTGCGCCTTCATACTCAGCTAGCAATCGCGCCGCCTCTGCGGTTGTGCGCGGCGCATAAAAATGCTGCCCCTCCGCCTTAATGGCCAAGCTTTCATCGCCCTTATGATAGGCCGCAAGAAAGGCATCTTCTGTGTCAAGGCGTGCGCGCTCCCATGCAGGACTTTGATAATCAGCCAATGATTTTGCCGCTTTCACAATCGGGCCATAGCCTGTGCAACGACACAGATTACCTGCCAGCGCATCATCAATCTCTTGGTCATCCAGCACCTGTTTATCGCGCCATAAATGATACAAGGATGTTATAAAACCGGGGGTGCAAAAGCCGCATTGCGCGCCATGATGGTCAACCATCGCCTGTTGCACAGGATGCAATTCGCCATCAGGGCCAGCGATGCCTTCGACTGTGACAATCACCGCCCCATCCAACATGGGCATAAATAAGATGCACGCATTTACCGCACGCATCTCATCTACCAGCCTGCCTGAGGCATCTGGCCTTTGCAGGCGCATAAAGACCGTGCAAGCGCCGCAATCACCCTCAGCACAGCCTTCTTTGGTGCCTGTCTTCTTGGCTGACAGACGCAACCAATTAAGCAATGTCGTATCAGGGCGCACATCGTCTATGTGATGCACCTCGCCATTTAGACAAATTTCAATAACTGACTTCATAATCTCAGCGACCACAAAAAAGGTTAACTCTTAACTCTTACCATTCGCAAAAGAGCTATTATACCAGCGTATCAGCAACTGACGCTCCTCATCTTCCATATAGCTCACATTTGCGGGCGGCATAGCGTGTGACAGCCCTGATTGCGTGACAATCACATGGGCTTGGCGAAGGATTTGGCTATCCGTTTCAAGCATCACGCCCTTTGGTGGCCAGCGCACACCATCATAAAAGGGCTCACTTGCATGACACATAGAACAACGCCCTAGCACCACATCACGCACATCCTCATAATGCGGTGATTGCGCCAACTTGATTTGCTGTTCTGTCAAAGATAATTCAGACAATGCCGGCTCATCATAGGATTTATGCGAAAATAACGGCGCCAGAGAAAGCGCCATGATCGCCAAAAACAGCGCGATAGTCACACCCCATGTCCAACGAGGCGAGCCTTTACGCGCATGATTGCTGTTGAAATAATGACGGATAGACACACCCATCAAAAATACCAGCGCCGCGATAATCCATGAATAATCGGTTGAATGCGCCAACGGGTAATGGTTGGACAACATAAAGAATATCACCGGCAGGGTTAGATAATTATTATGGGTCGAACGCACCTTTGCTATCTTGCCATATTTGGCATCAGGCGTGCGCCCGGCTTTTAAGTCTGCCACCACAATGCGCTGGTTGGGAATGATTATCATCAGTACATTAAATGACATAATCGTCGCTGTCACAGCGCCTAAATGCAGGAAGGCGGCTCTGCCTGTAAAAATCTGGTCAAGACCATAGGCAAGCAGGACAAGGATGACATAAAGCGCCAACATCAACGCTGTTGGATTATCGCCCAATGGCGAGCGGCATAGCGCGTTATAGCCTACCCAGCCAACCGCCAATACCGCTAATGACAGGCCAATCGCGCCCCATAAAGGCAATTCTGCCTTCTCAGCATCAATCAGGTAAATATCAGCACCGACATAATAGACCACCGCCATCAGCGCAAAGCCTGACAGCCATGTGGCATAAGATTCCCACTTAAACCACGTCAAATGCTCTGGCAGGGTTGGCGGGGCGACAAGGTATTTTTGAATATGGTAAAACCCGCCCCCATGCACTTGCCATTCTTCGCCATTCACCAAATCAGGCAGGCCTTCATGACGGCGCAGACCCAAATCAAGCGCGATAAAATAAAAAGAAGAGCCTATCCAAGCAATGGCGGTAATCACATGTAACCAGCGCAAGGCAAATTCTCCCCAATCAAGCGCAAGAAGGCCCAAAAACGATAGCTCTAGCTCAGTCCCAAACATCATTTAGCTCCCCCGATATGTCGAATAGCCATAAGGTGATAATAATAATGGCACATGATAATGAGATTGCGCATCTGCCATACCAAATATGATAGGCACCTCATCCAAAAATTTAGGCTCTGGCAAATCATCATAATGTGCTTCTAAATAAGCGCCTGCCTGAAATACCAGCATATAGCGACCAGCGGCAAACGACCCCTTTGGCAAGATAGGCGTATCTGTGCGGCCATCATCATTGGTGCGCATATCGCAAATATGGATTTGCTCACTGCCCTCAAGGCGGTAAAGGCTTATCGCCAAATCAGCCGCTGGCATGCCGCGCCCTGTATCAAGCACATGTGTCGTTAAAAAGCCGCTATTCATTGCTCATAAACCTTCCCACTTTTATCACCAAGATGACAAATGCTTTATTCTTGACTGTTAACTGGTCTACTATGTCACCTATAGTGCTTTGTTTCTATCATTTTGTGCGAGAAAAAAACGAACATGCGATACCCAAGAGATATGAGAGGTTATGGCGATCAGACGCCGAGAGCGCCTTGGCCTAACAGCGCCAAAATTGCGGTTCAATTCGTTGTGAATTACGAAGAAGGCGCTGAGAATAATATCCTGCATGGTGATAGCGCATCAGAAGCCTTTTTATCAGAGATTGTGGGCGCCGCCGCATGGCCAAATCAGCGTCATTGGAACATGGAATCTCTCTATGAATATGGCGCAAGAGCTGGTTTTTGGCGCCTGCACGCGCTTTTCACAAAAGCTGATATCCCGGTGACTGTCTATGGCGTAGCACAAGCCCTCAAACGCGCACCAGATCAGGTGCAAGCGATGCTTGAGGCAGATTGGGAAATCGCAAGCCACGGCCTGAAATGGATTGAATATAAAGATCATAGTCCCGAAGAAGAACGCGCTGACATCATAGAAGCTATCCGCATGCATGAGCTCATCACGGGGCAAAAGCCGCAAGGCTGGTATACTGGCAGATGTTCTGTGAACACGGTTGATCTGGTGGCGGAACAAGGCGTTTGCACTTACCAGTCAGATTGTTATGGCGATGATTTGCCCTATTGGCACGAGACGCCCTCTGGCCCGCAATTGATGGTGCCTTACACGCTTGATGCCAATGATATGCGCTTTGCGACCCCGCAAGGCTTTAACACAAGCGAGCATTTCTTCACCTATCTCAAAGATAGCTTTGATGCGCTCTATGCCGAGGGTCTGGCAGGTACGCCAAAGATGATGTCTATCGGCCTTCATTGTCGTCTTATCGGCAGGCCTGGCCGTATTCAGGGCCTGCGCAAATTTATCGATTATGTGAAATCGCATGAGCAAGTTTGGCTAGCCAAGCGCATTGATATCGCCAAAGCATGGGTTGAGGCCCATCCCTATAAGCCGCCCTTCTCGCCAGCGTCTCTGTCTGAAGAAGATTTCATGGCCCATTTTGGCGGTGTTTATGAGCATTCACAATGGATTGCCGAACACACCTTTGCCGATGAGCTAGGGCCCGTACATAATAGCCCAAGCGCGTTTGCCGCTGCTATGGCCTATCATTTCAGAGCGGCAAGTGATAACAGGCGCCTTAGCGTCTTGCGCGCCCACCCAGATTTAGCTGGCAAGCTTGCACAAGCGCGCCAATTAACGCCAGAATCGGCAGATGAGCAGGCTTCAGCAGGCTTAGATGCGCTAACAGATGCTGAAAAACAGACTTTCACCGAACTGAATGAGGCCTATGTTGCCAAGTTTGGCCATCCATTTATCATTGCCGTCAAAGCCCATACAAAGGCTAGCATTCTTGCCGCTTTCAAAAAACGCATCAACCATGATAGCGCGACCGAATTGCAAGAAGCTTGTCAACAAGTTGAAAAAATTGCAGGGTTTCGGATAAAGGCTATTTTCGATAGTGAAAATGACTAAAATAATGGCGAATTATAGGGAATTAAGTGTGCAATAGATGACCAAAAACAGTCAAATGACATCTTATTACGCACCGCAAGGTGGTCTGCCATCACAAAAGACACTTCTCACAGATAGAGCTGTTTTTACAACCGCCTATGCCGTGATCCCAAAAGGCGTCATCAGTGATATTACGACATCGCACCTTCCCTTTTGGGACAAGACACGCCTATGGGTGATCGCGCGCCCGATGACAGGCTTTGCTGAGACATTCTCGCACTATATCGTTGAGGTTAGCGCCAATGGTGGCTCTGATAAGCCTGATACAAATGATGAGGCGCAATCTGTTTTATTCATCGTCGAAGGACAGGTCACCCTCTCTTATGGCGGCACAGATTACACACTGTCCGCCGGTGGCTATGCCTATCTGCCTGCAGGCCTTGATTGGCGCTTGAAAAACACCTCTTCTGATAAGGCGGTATTCCATTGGATACGCAAACGCTATCAACGCGTTGATGGCATTGAAGCTCCAGAAGCATTTGTGACCTCTGATCAAGAAACAACGCCGATTGAGATGCCTGATACAAACGGTGTTTGGGCCACGAGCCGCTTTGTTGAGCCAGATGATATCCGCCATGATATGCATGTGAATATCGTCACATTCCAGCCAGGCGGGGTTATCCCTTTTGCCGAAACGCATGTGATGGAACATGGGCTGTATATTTTACAAGGCAAGGCCGCCTATCATGTCAATCAAGATTGGGTTGAGGTTGAGGCAGGTGACTATCTATGGCTTCGCGCTTTTTGTCCGCAAGCTTGTTATGCCGGCGGGCCAGAGCCGTTCCGCTATTTGCTTTATAAAGACGTAAACAGGCATCCAGATTTGTTGCTATAGCCTGATAAAATAAGGGGGCGCCGGCCGTGACCACAAACATCCAGATAGAACCACTTACCCTTGAGGCTTTCGCGCCTTTTGGTGATGTGCTTTATTTTGATGGTGCGCCTGATAAAATGATTAATCAGGGGCTATGTGGGCGCTATCATGATAGGGCCTTACTGACGCTAGGCGATGGCAAGGCTGGTATCAGCCTGTTTGATGCCAAGCCGCGCACCCTTCCCTATCAGCTTGATTTATTAGAACGCCATCCGCTTGGCTCGCAAGCCTTTTTGCCGATGAGCGAACACCCCTTCTTAGTGATCGTCGCACCTGATGCAGGCGGAAGACCTGACAGGCCGCGCGCTTTTATCACTGAGCCGCATATGGGTGTGAACTACCATGCAAATATTTGGCATGGCGTGTTGACACCCCTATCAGCTCCGGGACGTTTTGCGGTGATTGACCGCATTGGCGCCGGAGATAATCTCGAGGAATTCTGGCTGGAGACGCCGTATATAATTATGAGGTGACGAAAGGCCAGAGTTTGCAATCAACTGCTTATGGGGGGAAATCATGGCAGCAGATAATTCACTTGGCACCCCGGCACAACTTGCCGACCCAAATTACACACCGAAACTGGCACAGGCAGTGCCACTCGGCATTCAGCATATATTGGCGATGTTTGTATCAAACGTCACACCCGCCATTATCTTGGCAGGGGCCGCAGGTTTTGGCTTTGGCTCAAACTCAGCTGACTTTCCATCACTTATCTATATGATTCAGATGTCGATGGTCTTTGCGGGTCTTGCGACTTTAATCCAGACTATTGGCATTGGCCCCATTGGGGCGCGCCTGCCTATCGTGCAAGGGACGAGCTTTGCCTTTGTGCCCATTATGATCCCGCTTGTCGCTGGCAAGGGCGTTGATGCGATGGCCGCCGTGATGGGAGGCGTCTTGGTTGGCGGTATCTTCCACATGTTCCTTGGCACATTCATTAAGCGCATTCGCTTTGCCTTCCCGCCATTGGTCACAGGCCTTGTTGTGCTGATGATTGGCCTTGCCTTGATAAAGGTTGGCATCCAATATGCCGCGGGCGGTGTGCCTGCGATTGGCACGCCTGATTATGGCACAGCGCTTAATTGGACAGCCGCTGGCATTGTGATTGTCGTGGCTCTTGGTTTGAAATTCTTTACCAAAGGCTTGCTATCCGCCGGCGCTGTTCTTGTTGGCATGATTGCCGGCTATCTGTTTGCGATGACGCAAGGCATGGTCAATTTTGGCGGCGTTAGCAATGCGGCGCTGTTCTCTGTGCCTATGCCATTTCATTTTGGCATGGAATTTACCGCTGCGGCGATTATCGGCATGTGCGCCATGTCGTTTGTCTCTGCCGTTGAAACAGTGGGCGACGTCTCAGGCATCACTAAAGGCGGTGCCAAGCGCGAGGCAACAGACGAAGAAATCCAAGGGGCGACCTATGCAGATGGGTTTGGCTCTGCCATCGCCGGCCTGTTTGGCGGCCTTCCCAACACATCATTCAGCCAGAATGTCGGCCTTGTCGCAATCACAGGCGTGATGAGCCGCAAGGTGGTCACATTTGGCGCGATTTTGCTTGTGATTGCCGGTCTTATCCCAAAGGTTGGGGCAATTATCTCAACCGTGCCTATCGAAGTTTTGGGCGGCGGTGTGATCGTGATGTTTGGCATGGTTGCCGCGGCAGGCGTCTCTATCTTGGCGGGCGTTGAATGGAACCGCAGGAACCTGATGATTTTTGCGATATCTCTATCGGTTGGCCTCGGCCTCCAGCTTGAACCAGGCGCCTTGCAGCACCTAACAGGCACCGTCAAGATATTAATGACCTCAGGCCTGCTCCCTGCGGCATTATTGGCGATGATATTGAACCTCATCCTGCCTGAAGAGCTACCAGAAGCGTAACAAGCGCGTTTGATAGGACCTTAAAAAGACCCCTTCTATCGCCTGATAGAGGGGGTCTGAATATGGTGAGGCAACACACATACAAAATATGAGACATTATGATTTTGATGCCTGTGACTTTACTCTAAAGCCTCTTGCTATATCAGAAATATTTGTCACTGCTATAAAGCAGATTTTAGGAGCTTGTTAGCTGCTCACCCTTTTCATTTAAGATGAATGATAAAATTTGTGGTGACGGTTAGATGTTGCGGCTGTGGTGTGGCGGTGATGGTCAGGGCATTGATTTTGCGGCGGGCAATATTGCGGGCTTCATCGATGTCCATGCGGTCGGCATCACCGATGGTTTCATACTGCCTGATCTGATTGCGCGTCGCATTAAGGACAAAACGGCGGCACCCTGTTGGTGTCACCCGCAAAAATAATCCTTTCAATTTTTTATCACGAATGATAAAAGTCTTACTTCGAGGCAAGGCTATCTTTAAGAGGTTTTGTGTGAGCGTACGGGTTATCATATTCGTCTCCTTTTTTGGGCAAAATTCATGTTGAATTCAGCCTTGGGAAAAAAATACGATGATGATTTACTCAATGTTCTCAGATAGATAGCAACCAAAGTTGCGGCTGTGGTGTAGTGGTAGCACAAGAGCCTTCCAAGCTCTTAGGGCCAGTTCAAGTCTGGTCAGCCGCTCCAACTTTCCTATTATCCAAATAAAAAACCGCTACGCCCATTTCAGGCGTAACGGCTGATACTATACCCCTAGCTATCTGGCCCTAGCTATCTGCGTTCAACGCCCTAACGCGTGCATCACGCCCGCATGTTGTGCGGTAAAACTTATAGCGGAAGGGGTTTTTCAGATAATAATCCTGATGATACTGTTCTGCTGGCCAGAATTTTACATCATCCTCAATCGGCACAACCGACGTATCAGGCGCAAGCGCTTCGGCTATCATCCGCTCTTCATCACTTTTGACATGTATCGCCGGCGTATAGGCCCTGCCCCTATCACAGAATTGCCCGCTATCATCTTGATAATCGACATGGCGATAATAATAATCAATCAGCTCCTCAAAAGAGATGGCCTCAGGGTCATAATGAACTTGCACCACTTCGCGATAACCGGCGTGAGATTGATAGGTTGGATTAGCCTTATCACCGCCCGCATAGCCAGACACCACCTCATAGATAGCATCTAGTTTTTCATAATCCTTTTCGATGCACCAAAAACAGCCACCGGCCAAAATCACACTTTGTGCCCCATCGGGCAGATTTTCGGCAAATTCGCCGTAAGATGAGCCTGCCTGTGCCGGCGCCATAGAGGCGCTCACGATTATCCCAAGCGCAAGAGACCCCCATAATGTTGCCATCTTTGAACGCAATTTGTTTGTTTGCATTTGTCAGCACCTTTCTCTCAGCCGCCCTATTATCTAAGCGCGCTATGTTGATGTTCATTTCGTCAAAACGACAGATTCAAGCTGTCTCACCAAACTTCCAATAGTCTATCATCCTGCATGAATGAGGCCATTATACGACCGGTTAACGCTTTTTTCGGCCATAATTATGACGCCTAAATCAGAAAACACGCCTATATTTGCATACAAATTAGGCATTTTATCCAATTACTGCTTAAATAATAATCATAATTCAAAATTTTGCTCAGGGCGGTGCATTTCCTGCATCTCTGCAAGGGCGCTATGCTAGCAGGGAAGGCTAAGAATTTACGCCTTGGTGCGTTAATAGATCACAAATTTTGTAAGAGTGAGTATAAAATGTTTCGTAAAATCGCGCTAACGATGGGCCTTATTGCCCTCACGCCTTCACTGGCATTTGCGGCTTTGGACACAGGCGATACAGCCTGGATCACCACAGCCACTGCCCTTGTTCTATTCATGACATTGCCTGGCCTAGCCTTGTTCTATGCCGGTCTTGTTCAGCCAAAGAATGTTGTGTCAGTCTTGATGCATCACTTCGCGGTGGCTTGTTTATGTTCTGTTTTGTGGGTGGTTGCTGGCTATTCAATTGCTTTTTCAGGTGGCGGCGCTTGGTTCGGCGATTTGAGCAATTTGTTCATGACACAAATCACAATGGACAGCCTATCAGGCACAATTCCTGAATCACTATTTGCCGCGTTCCAGATGACTTTTGCGGTTATCACACCTGCGCTTGTTATTGGCGCTTATGTAGAACGCATCAAATTCTCAGCTGTTTTGATTTTCTCAGGCCTATGGTTGCTTGTGGTATATGCCCCTGTGACACATTGGATTTGGGGCGGCGGCATCATGGCAGGCTGGGGCGTGCTTGATTTTGCTGGCGGCATCGTGGTTCACGCCACAGCAGGTACAGCCGCGCTTGTCGCAGCTATCGTGCTTGGTAAGCGTCGCAGCTTCCCATCATCTGTTCAACCACCACATAGCCCAATCCTAACAATGATTGGCGCAAGCATGTTGTGGGTTGGCTGGTTTGGCTTTAATGGCGGCTCAGCTCTTGGCGCAGGCCAGAGCGCTGCTATGGCGATTATGGTCACACATATCTCAGCGGCTGTTGCTTCATTGGTATGGATGTTCATCGAATGGCGCCGTTTTGGCAGACCATCATTGGTTGGCATGGTAACAGGTATGGTCGCAGGTCTTGCAACCGTAACACCTGCTTCAGGCTTCATCGGTGTACCTGGTGGCATCATCCTTGGTCTTGCGGGCGGTTATGTCTGTTATGTCGCTGTTGACCTTATCAGAGGCAAGTTGAAGATTGATGATTCATTGGATGTATTCGCAGTCCACGGTGTCGGCGGTATCCTTGGCTCATTGCTTGTCGCTGTATTGGCAACCGAAGCTTTCTCAGGCACAGGCCTTGGCGAAGGCGTCAGCGTTGCCTCACAGCTTTCAGTCCAAGCTATGTCAATTGCCATCACTGTTGTCTGGACAGCGGTCGCTTCATACGCCATCTTTAAAATTGCCGGCCTTGTGAGCGGTGGTATCCGTGTGGAAGAGATGGAAGAAATTGAAGGCCTTGATCTGACACAACATGGTGAACGTGGCTATCACAATAGCTAAGCATTCGCGCTAAGAAAGAGAGAGACAAAATGAAATATATCATTGCTATTATCAAACCTTTCAAGCTAGACGACGTTCGTGAAGCGTTGATGAGCCAAGGTGTCGAAGGCCTAACAGTATCAGAGGTCAAAGGTTTTGGCCGTCAACGTGGTCAGACTGAGATCTATCGCGGTGCTGAATATGATGTGGCCTTTGTACCAAAGGTCAAGCTAGAGATTGCTTGTAAAGCAAGCGCATCTGATGCAATTGTTGCCACCCTCAAAGAAGCCGCTGGCACTGATAAAATCGGTGACGGTAAGATCTTTGTGATGGATTTGGAGCAAGCGCATCGTATCCGCACAGGCGAGACGGATGATGAAGCGTTAAGCTAAGTCATCCTAGCTGATAATTTTTCTAAGAGGGCTCTTGCTTGGCAAGGGCCCTTTTCCATTCTGCCTCAATCTCTTGATTTGAGGAAGGCTGATAGAGGGCATGTAAATCATCACGGCTTATCAGCCTCGATAGCGCCCAAATCGCCATGCCGTGCACAAGCCCCATCTCACTGTCAAGATAGGGGCGCACAAGCGGGGCAAGTGAGGCATCGCCGGAATTACCAACAGCGATAAGCACATTGCGCATAAACCGCTCAAATCCCGCACGCCTGACAGGCATGGACGCAAATTTCGACCGGAAACCAGCCTCATCTAGCATCAGTAATTCAGACAAAGGATAGAGCGCCGGATCATGCTTTGGCTGGAGCTTTATCGTCGCAGAAACTTGGGCAAATTTGTTCCAAGGGCAAACCGCGAGGCAATCATCACAGCCAAAGATACGGTTACCGATCGCGGTGCGAAATTCAGGCGCGATTTGGCTTTTTTGCTCGATCGTCATATAGGATATACAACGCCGCGCATCGAGCTGGTAAGGCGCAGGGAAGGCATTTGTGGGGCAGATATCAAGGCACGCTGTGCAATTGCCGCAATGGTCACTCTCAGCTGTATCTGTCGGCAACAGCGCATCTGTTAGGATTATGCCCAAAAACAACCAAGAGCCAAAGTCACGACTGACCAAATTTGTGTGCTTACCTTGCCAGCCAAGCCCTGATTTCTCTGCAAGCGGCTTTTCCATTAAAGGCGCGGTATCAACGAAAACCTTCACCTGACAGCCGAGTTTAGCGGCTATTTGGCCTGCCAATTGCTTCAGCTTACCTTTAATGACCTCATGATAATCACGGCCTCTGGCATAGACAGAAATATTGCCGGCATTATGATGCGCTAAATTATCAAGCGGGTTATGGTCAGGGCCATAATTAACGCCCAAAACAATCGCCGAGCGCGCCTCTTCCCACATCGCATCAGGCGAGGCACGTCTTGTGCCTGTCTCATCAAGCCATGACATCTCACCATGATAGCCAGCGGCCACGAAATCAGCCAATCTCTTGGCCGTAATCTCTGGCAAATGCGCGGCTGTCAGGTAGCAACTATCAAAGCCATTATCGACGGCCTTTGCCTTAATCCAGCTTTGCTTATCCATGCTATCTGTCATCATCTAGAGCGGGTCAATATCACCCATCGCTTGCTGTGCCTCAAATTGGGCTTGGAAACTGGCGAAGCTACCCTGCTCAATCGCAGAGCGCATGCCAGCCATCAGATCTTGATAATACTGCAAATTATGCCACGTCAGCAACATCAGCCCCTGCACCTCATCTGCTTTGAATAGATGGTGCAAATAAGCGCGTCCATAAAGACTGCAAGCGGGGCAAGAACAGGCCTCATCAAGGGGTCTGTCATCATCCTTATGGCGGGCATTTTTGATATTCACAGTGCCACGATGCGTAAAGGCTTGGCCTGTGCGCCCTGAACGTGTTGGCAGAACACAGTCGAACATATCCACCCCGCGCGCAACCGCGCCGACCAAATCAGATGGCTTGCCCACGCCCATCAAATAGCGCGGCTTCTCATCCACCATCATAGGCGTGGTGAAATCGAGCGTATCAAACATCGCCTCTTGGCCCTCACCCACGGCAAGACCGCCAATCGCATAGCCTTCAAAATCAAGCTCACGCAGTTTTTCAACAGATTCAGCACGCAGATCTTCAAACACAGAGCCTTGCACGATGCCAAATTGCCCATAGCCTTTGCGCGCAACAAACGCATCACGTGACCGCTTGGCCCAACGCATAGATAGGCGCATAGACTCAGCCGCAACCTCATGAGTGGCAGGGTACGGGGTACATTCATCAAACGCCATCGTGATAGTCGCATCTAATTTATGCTGAATATCGGTTGAAATCTCAGGGCTTAGGCGATGGGCAGAGCCATCTAGGTGCGATTTGAAGGTCACACCATCTTCATCAATCTTGCGCAAAGCACCGAGAGACATCACCTGAAAGCCGCCTGAATCCGTCAATAATGGCTTATGCCAGCCCATCATCTTGCGGACACCGCCAAGACGCTCAACGCGGTCAGGGCCGGGGCGTAACATCAGATGATACGTGTTCGACAGGATAATCTCAGCCCCGGTAGAAGCCACAGATTGCGGCATCATCGCCTTGACCGAAGCCGCTGTGCCAACAGGCATAAAGACAGGCGTTTGGATGGTGCCCCAAGCCGTTTTAACCTCACCGCGGCGCGCCATGCCATCTGTGGCTTTGAGTGTAAAGCCAAAGTCATTCTCAGGCACAGTCGGGAAAGCATCTCGCTCGAATAAGGTCATGATGTGTGACGCTCCAATAAACACGCATCGCCATAGCTGAAGAAACGATATTTTTCCTCAACCGCACAGCGATAGGTTTCCTTCATAAAATCATAGCCCGAAAAAGCACTTACCAGCATCAGTAAAGTGGATTTCGGCAAGTGAAAATTGGTCATGAGCATATCCGCAGACCCGATTTGAAAGCCGGGTGTGATAAAAATATCTGTCTCACCTGAAAAGGCCTCAAAGCGCCCGAACTTCTGCCAGATAGTCTCAAGAATGCGCAAAGAGGTGGTGCCAACACAGATAATGCGCTTGCCATTTGCGCGCGCCTCATTGAGCTGGTCTGCGACCGCCTTATTAAGCGCGCCCCATTCGGAATGCATCTTATGTTCCGAGATATTATCGACCTTCACCGGCAAGAACGTCCCTGCCCCGACATGCAAGGTGACCTCTGCCAGACTAACGCCTTTGTCTGTTAGCCTATTACGCAACTCATCGGTAAAGTGAAGCCCTGCGGTTGGCGCGGCAACGGCCCCGCTATGACGCGCGAATAATGTCTGATAATGCGCATCATCTTGCTCATCAGGCCCTGCGTCTCTTTTGATATAAGGCGGCAAAGGCATCGCGCCTTGCGCCAAGATAGCGTCATCAAGCGCGGTGCCAGAGACTGAAAAGGCAATCTCAACGCCGCCGCCCTCTTCAACAGCCACAACCTCACAGCTAAGCCCCTCTTTGAAGGTAACCACTGTGCCAATAGGGCATTTTTTGGCTGGCTTAGCAAAGGCTGTCCATCTATCGGGCGCGGTGCGCTTTAACAGCGTAAAACGTGCCTGCCCTGCGCCTCTTGTGCCATGCATTAAGGCCGGAATAACCTTGGTGTTATTCACGACCAAAACATCGCCCTCTTGCAAGATGGCGGGCAAATCGCCGATTGTTTGATGTTGATGGCTTTGATTAAGACAATTGAGCAAGCGGGCACTATCGCGCGGGCTTGCTGGATGTTGCGCAATCAATTCGGGTGGCAGGTTATAATCAAAATCACTTAACTGCATGGGGGGTCACAATTTCAACTAATCGCATTAAAAAATTTGGATAATGCCGCAAACAGGCGACGACGCATCTTGCGTTTCGCGCACGACCAAGGATTGTATCTTGGCATTGGTCATTCTATCTTCGGCATCACCAAGATTGGTATCTTTGGCAACAAATTGCGGGCTTGCATTCATAATCTCAGCAGCCTTGGTCGCATCAAGCGCGCGTGCTTCGACCAGCATCCGGCGCAAATCACCATCTGTGATAATGCCCGCCAGATTATCCGGCGTCCCAACAAGCGCAAGGCCAAGACGGCTATTAGTCATCTCAACAATCACCTTATCCATCATCGCATCAGCTGACACATAGGGCAGGTTTGATGAGATCATCTTATCACCAACGCTATTTAACAGCTTTTGGCCCAATTTACCGCCCGGGTGGCGCGCGGCAAAATCTTCTGCTTTGAAACCGCGATGTTCCATCAGAACCACCGCCAGCGCATCGCCAAGGACGAGGGCCGCCATAGAGGAGGTAGTCGGCGCCAGATTTAGCGGGCAAGCTTCCTTATCCACAGACGCATCCAAGATAACATCCGCGGCCTTGCCAAGTGAGCTATCAATGCGGCCAATCAGCGAGATGATCTTCACATTTAAGCGCTTCAAAGCAGGCAGTAATTTTACCACCTCTTCTGTTTCCCCTGAATTTGAAATAAGGATAATCACATCATTCGCACGCACCATACCCAAATCGCCATGGATGGCTTCTGCGGGGTGCAAAAACAAAGCTGGCGTGCCTGTAGATGAGAGGGTGGCGGCAATTTTACGCCCGACAAGACCAGACTTACCCATGCCGCAGACGACCAAATGCCCGTCATGATTTAGGATAAGTTCAATCGCTTTATCAAGCGCGCCATCCATACCTGTCTCAAGACGCGTAATCGCGTCGCGATAGGTGGCGAGAAGTGTTTTGGCTGAATCAAGTGTAACTTTATGCATCATAACAGAATACTTACCGATTTTATGGCAAAAAAGCGAGTGCTAATTGCTCTCTAGCATGGGCCTTTTAGGCGCTGATTGTCGCATGATAGGCGGCTAAATCATCAGGGCGATTGAGATTTAAAAACGGGTCTGGCGTCCCTTCATAGTCAAGATAATGACAGCCCACCGCCTCTGTGAAAGCATCAATTTTACGCACCCCCTCCTCAATCAGAGCCTCTTCTAGCGCCGCAAAAACACGCAATGACCACAGCCCTATCACAGGATGCGTGCGGCCAGCGCTTTTGACGCTTACAAGGTCTGTTTGATGCGCCATCGCCGCCGTCATCATATCAGTGGCAATTGTCGCAGGGATAAGCGGCGCGTCTGTCGGCAAGACCACCAGCCATTGGCAATTTGGGCGGTTTTCTTTGATATGGCGCATCGCGGCATAAATGCCTGATAAAGGGCCTTGATGATCTGGCAAGATATCTGGCACGACCTCAAGCCCATAATGGGCAAATCGCGCGCCATCACCATTGGCATTCAAAAACAGATAAGGCGCGTCTTGAAACCGCTCAATCAGGCTTGCGAGCAATGTCTTGCCGCCAATGTTAATCTCGCCCTTATCACCGCCGCCCATGCGCCGCGCTAGGCCGCCTGCTAGCAGGCATATCGCATAATCAGTCTGGCTCATCGAGGCTGTCCATTCTTGCCGCCAAGTTCTTGTGATTGCGCAGAGGCCCTTTGTGGAGAGGTTTTATCCTCTGCTACGGCCTGTTTGATATCATCAAATATCACGCGCTCTGACCCTGATAGGACGGTAAAGCGAGACCCGCGCATGCGGCCGATAAGCGTCAGCCCTGCTTGGCGGGCAAGCGTGACACCTGCTTCGGTAAAGCCTGAACGCGAGACAAGGATAGAGACACCCATCATCACTGTTTTCAAGACCATTTCAGTGGTCAGCCGGCCCGTTGTATAGAAAATCTTATCTTCCGCTGATAAGTTGTTCAAAAACAAATGGCCGGCAATTTTATCAATCGCATTATGGCGGCCAATATCTTCGACATAAATCAAAGGATCTGCCCCAGAGGCAAGCGCGCACCCATGTATCGCCCCCGCTTTCAGATACAGAGATGGGATGGCATTAATCGCCGCTGAGAGGGCATAAAGCTCACTTGCCTTAACACGCATCTTTGAGGTGAGGTTAATCTTCTCAAACTCATCCATGATATCGCCATAGACGGTGCCTTGCGCACAGCCTGAGGTACGGATTTTCTTTTGCAGTTTTTCTTCATAATCAGTCGGGCGCGCGGTACGCACAACGACCACATCTAACTCATCATCATAATCAATGTCTGTGAGCTCATCATCCGCCAATAGCATATTTTGATTGCGCAAAAACCCCACTGCCAAAGCCTCTGGCTGGTCGCCTAATGTCATTGCTGTGACGATTTCTTGGCCATTCAAAAAGATAGTCAAAGGCGCCTCACGCACGACAGGAATAGAGATCTCATTCCCCGCGGCATCAAGGCCTGTTAATGCGGCGGTCAGCGTCTCATCTTCAGGTGTTGGCATTAAGCGAAAGTCACTTTTGCTCATCTCTTGCGCGCCTATCATTGTTATCCATCTAGCTAGCCTTATATTTGTTTTTATCAAATAATTCAGATAATGTGTTAGAAAAGACAAGCACACCAATTTAATGGCCCTATATGGCGGCGCAGACGCGCTAGCAAGATTAGTTAAAACAGCTATGAAATTTCATTTTACCGCCTCAATACATGAACAAGCACAAGCGCGATTTGACGTTATGACGACGCGTTATGGCCAGCATGATATGGCTGATTGCGATGTGATTATCGTGCTTGGTGGTGATGGGCAGATGCTCAATGCTTTGCGCCAAAACCTTGCCTTTGGCCATGATATTTACGGCATGAATTGCGGGCGTGTTGGCTTTTTGATGAATGATTATCAAGAAGACGAGCTGGTTGAACGTATTGAGGCCGCGACCAAAGCGCGGATGCGTCCTTTGGCCATGCGGGCGGTTGATATTCATGGCAAAAAACATGAAGCCCTTGCTTTTAATGAGGTCTCTTTATTGCGTCAAACACATGCCGCCGCTCATCTTGATATTGCGGTGAATGGGCAAGTTGAGATGGAAGAGCTGATTTGTGACGGCGTTATTCTTGCGACACCGCAAGGCTCAACGGCCTATAATCTCTCAGCCCACGGCCCTATTTTGCCGCTTCGCTCGAACATGCTCGCACTCACCCCTATCTCAGCCTTTCGGCCACGCAGATGGCGCGGCGCGCTTTTGCCAGATAATTGCAAAGTAACCTTTACGGTGAAATCACCTGACTATCGTAGCCAGTCAATCTCGGCTGATAATATTGAATATCGTGATATTGTGAGCGCGACTATCAAGCAATCGCGCAAGCATGATGTGCGCGTTTTGCATGATCCGCATAATTCGATGAGCCACCGCATCATCAAAGAGCAATTCTCGTCCTAAAGACCGTGCCTATCCCAAAAGCGCGTGAGATGATCCCAAATAATGGCGTCAATCTCTAATGTCTCATTGAAAAGCTCATGCTTGGCATTGGCGATCTTGATAAAATCCGCATTTGGCAAATGACTTGCCGCAAGCGCCATCAGGCTGTTTGAGACGATCTGCTCTTTTTCAGCCTGCATAATCAGCATGGGCATTTTCAACTCTTTTAGAAACGCTTCATTCACACTATAGGCAGCGGCCGAACGATAGGCCTCTCGCACCCAGCCCGTACTGGCGCCATAACGGCGTAACTCTGGTATCTCGTCAAACCATCTTGTCTGCCATTCAAACCCAGCTTTGTCTGTTGTCAGCACATTATCGGCATGATAGCTGCGCACCTCATCAAGGCTTGGCAATCGCGTGAAAGGCGCATAATGGCGGTTTCGTCCTGCCATACCAAGTAAGAGGCCCAGCAATCTGATACCCCATGCAGGGCCGGGGCGCGGGCGTATCATGGGCGCCGATAGTGCCACAGTGCCAATACGCGATGACAGCCTATCAGCCGCCAGCAATGCCAAATGCCCGCCCATAGAATGCGCCAAAATATGCAACGGGCCGCGATGCCATCCTGCCGCTTTTATCAACGCCTGCAAGGCTCTGATATGGTCAGCAAATTTATCGCAATGCACCATCAAGGGGCTTGTGCCAAGATGGCCTGAACGCCCTTGTCCGGGCCAATCAATGATCAGGCAATCATGACCTAAATCATGCATTTTTTGCGCCACATGCGCATATTTTTCAGCAAATTCGGTAAAGCCCGGCAAAATCAAAAAGCGATGCGCGCCTGATTTGCCTGCCCTTGTCGGCGCAGACTCCCACAGATGGCCACGCACTGTGCCTGCGTAGATGTCAGTGCCGCCCAGCTTTGCCTGCTGATAGCGCGGGTCATGCGACCAATAATTAGGCAATATGCAAGACCTCTTCTGCGACCTCATCCTTATCGATAAAGCCATCTGACTGGCGCGCCCACATCACAGCATAGAGGCCATTTTGTGCCAGCAATTCTTGATGTGTGCCACGTTCAGCGATAATGCCGGCATTCATCACCAAAATCTCATCTGCATCGACAATCGTTGAAAGACGGTGCGCGATGACAATGGTTGTTTGGCTCTTTGAGACCTTATCAAGCGCTGTTTGAATGTCTTTCTCGGTGCGCGAATCAAGCGCGGAGGTTGCTTCATCAAACAAGAAAATCGTCGGTTGCTTCAAGATAGCGCGGGCAATTGCAACGCGTTGTTTCTCGCCGCCCGATAATTTAAGACCACGTTCCCCCACAAGCGCCTCATAGCCCTCTGGCAATTGATGAATAAAGGCGTCAATCGCGGCTAGCTTTGCGGCCTTTTCAATCGCATTTTGATCCGCACCAAAATGCCCATAGCCGATATTATAGCCGATGCTGGCATTAAACATCACCGTATCTTGCGGCACCACACCAATCGCCGCTCTGACCGTTTCTTGACGCACATCACGCACATCTTGATCATCAATCAGAATACGGCCCTTTTGCGGGTCATAGAAACGGAAAAGCAGACGTGAAATAGTGGATTTACCTGCCCCAGACGGCCCCACAATCGCCACCCTTTTGCCCGCTGGCACGTCAAATGACACCCCTTGCAAAATCGGTCTATTACCATAAGAGAAATGCACATCTTCAAAGCGAATAGCACCTTTCGACAGGCGCAAGGCAGGCGCATTATCCTTATCAATAATATCAGGCTCTTCATCAATCAGACCGAGCATACGCTCAAGATCAATGATTGACTGGCGCACTTCGCGATAGACATAGCCAAGGAAATTGAGCGGCAGATAGAGCTGTAAAAGATAGGTATTCACAGCAACAAAATCACCGACAGACATACGCCCTGTCTGAATATCCCAGCCCGCAAAGCCCATCACCAAGACAAGCCCCAAGCCAATGATAGCGCCCTGCCCGACATTTACCGCGGCAAGAGATGTGCGCGATAAAACCGCCGCATCTTCATAATCACGCATCGCCTTATCATAGCGCTTGGCTTCGTTTTCTTCATTGTTGAAATATTTGACCGTCTCGTAATTTAGCAAGCTATCAACCGCTTTGGTCGCGGCGGTCTCATCGGCCTTATTCATACGTTTGCGAAACGCCATCCGCCATTCGGTGACACGCATCGTGAAATAGGCGTAAAGCACGACTGTGAAAAAGGTGATAATCGCATAAGGCGCGCCAAATAAATACCATAGAACCGCGCTAACAAACAGCACTTCGATTAATAGCGGCAGGATCTCAAAAGTTGCCATTGTCAGCAGAAATTCGACACCCTTGGCCCCGCGCTCAACCGCTCTGGTCATGCCGCCTGTTTGCCGGTCTAGGTGGAATTTCAGCGATAATTTGTGCAAATGACGAAAGGCTTGCATCGCCGCGCCGCGCACAGCACGCTGGGCAACCCTTGCGAACAGATATTGCTTTGCCTCTGCAAAAATTTGCTGGCCAAGACGCGCGGCCGCATAGCCGCCCAATATGTACCACAAGATAGTCAGCGAAAAGCCATCCTCGCCATTCACCAAATCAACAGACGCGCCATAGAGAAGCGGCGTTATCAGATTTGATAATTTCGCCGCCACAAGACAAGCAAATGCCAGCGCGATGCGTTGACGCACCCGCCTGTCACCCTTTGGGGCCGTAAATTCATATAATTCTTTCGCAAGCAGCTTAAAACGAGGCCACATACTCGTTTTGGGCTTTTCCAACTCAGCGCTCATGCGGCCTTATCCTTCGATCGTAAAACTCTCACCACACCCACAACGCGCGGCTTCATTTGGATTATTAAACTCGAAACGAGATGAGAATTTTTCTTCCACCCAATCCATTTCAGAGCCGATCAAAAACATCACAGCAGAGGGGTCGATGAAGATATTGACGCCATCTTGCTCAATCATATCTTCAAATGGCTTTTTCTCTGTGGCGAATTCCACCACATATTGCAAACCAGAACAGCCGGCTGTTTTGATACCCACACGAAGCCCCATCGCATCGCTCTCAGCTTTGCTCATAAGGCGTTTAACATGGTCTTTTGCCTTATCTGTCAATGTTAAGATAGGCTTTGATGGATCAAACATATCTGCACCTCAAACCTTTGGTTTCAAAAAGAAAAATCAAGCGCCATTTTGGCATCTTCACTCATGCGATCAGGTGTCCAAGCCGGATCCCAGACAAGCGCCACAGTGACCTTGCCGACATCATCAAGCTTTGCCACCGCATCTGCCACCTGTTTTGGCATCTCGCCAGCCACAGGACAGCCAGGCGCCGTCAAAGACATGGTAATCGTCACATCACCGCTCTCTTGGGTGATGATATCGTAGATTAACCCTAATTCATAAATATTCACAGGAATTTCTGGATCTTGGATAGTCTCAAGAGCGGCGATAATCCCCTCATGATTAGGCTTACCAGCGATAGTCCCATCACGAACATCACCAGAGGTGGCCGTATATCCCTTACTTGTATCAGGCAAAAAATCCTGCAAAGAGGGGCCATTTTCAAACATCTCGCTCATGATTTGAAAATCCTATTTACCTTATGCAAAGCTTCTACCAGAACGTCAAAATCTTGCGGCGTATTATACAGCGCAACAGATGCTCTGGCGGTTGATGACAGGCCAAGCGATTTCATCAAAGGCTGGGCGCAATGATGGCCTGCCCGAATGGCGACACCATCATGGTCAATCAAGGTCGAAATATCATGCGGATGCACATCATCAAGCGTAAAGCTGATAACGCCTGATTTGCCAACGGCCGTGCCAACAAAGCGCAAGCCTTCAACCTCGGATAATCTTTGCATACCATAGCGGATGAGATCTTGTTCATGGCGATGAATTTCATCCATGCCAATCTCTTGCACATAATCAATCGCCGCGCCTAAACCGATACATTCCGCAATCGGCGGCGTGCCAGCCTCAAAGCGTGCGGGCGGGGCGGCATAGGTTGAGACGTTAATCTCAACATCATCAATCATATCACCGCCACCCATGAAAGGCGGCATCGTGCGCAAGATCTCCATCTTGCCCCAGCAAACGCCAATTCCGCTTGGCCCATAGAGCTTATGGCCTGAAAAGACATAGAAATCACAGTCAATCTCTTGCACATCAACAGGCATATGAACAACCCCCTGACAGCCATCAACCACAAATAGCGCGCCCACAGACCGCGCCATCGCGGCGATATCTTTCAAAGGAAAGACAGTGCCCAAAACATTTGATACATGCGGAATAGAGATGACTTTTGTGCGCTCTGTTACCAAAGCTTCAAACACGGCTTTATCAAATGAGCCATCCTCACCAAGTGGTGCGGCGACAATCTTGGCACCGGTGCGCTGTGATATCATCTGCCATGGCACGATATTTGCATGATGCTCGGCAATTGTGATGAGGATCTCATCATCCGGCCCAAGGTTTTCACCACCCCAACAGCTTGCGATAAGGTTCAAGCTCATCGTGGCGCCAGAGGTGAAAATCACCTCCTCATGTGACGGCGCATTGATCAGCCCCGCCACCTTTTGGCGCACCGCCTCATAGGCGTCGGTTGACGCTTCTGAGAGATGGTGCAAGCCGCGATGCACATTGGCATAGGTTTCCGCATAGGCCTTTTGCAACGCATCAATGACTTGCTGCGGCTTTTGTGAAGAAGCCGCAGAATCCAGATAGCATAGAGGCTTACCATTGACCTCTTGCTTTAGGATGGGGAAATCATCTTTTAACGCCGCAAAATCAACCATTAGAGCCCCTCTGCCATCCAATCATGAACCGCATGTGATAGAATATCTGCCAAAGCCTCATGACGCACCTGCTCTAGCGCATCAATCAAGAAGGCTTGGATAAGCATATTCTTGGCATCATCTTCAGAAATACCACGGCTCATCATATAAAACAGATGCGTCTCATCAAGCTCACCCACCGTGGCCCCATGCGAGCACACAACATCATCAGCATAGATTTCTAGCTCAGGCTTGGCATCTGCTTCTGCTTTGCGTGACAATAGCAAGGCACGGCTCATCTGCTGGCCATCTGTTTTTTGCGCATCACGTGCGACCAACACCTTGCCTTGGAAGACACCCTTGGCACTATCATCTAGCACGCCGCGAATGACCTGATTAGAGGTACAATTTGGCATATGGTGCAACATTCTGGTGGTGATATCCTGATGCTGTTCAGCACGGCCAAGATATAAAGACGACAAGGCCATCTCAATATGCTCACCATTCAAATGCGCATGTGTCTCATGACGGCCAAGCTTGGCCCCGATGGCGGCTGTGAACGAATTGATATCCGCCGTTTCGGCCACCGCAAAGACAGTTAATGCCAGATGGCTTGCTTGGCTATCTTCGGCTTGCAATTTGACATGGTCAATCTTGGCACCTGCGCCCGCATCAATCACCATCACAGGCGCTGATAGGCTGGTTGTGCCAGAGTGAATCTCTGCCAATTGGCACGATGCCCCTGCGCCGCATTTGATGAAAATCAAAGGATGCGAGGATTGCCCTTCCTCACCCCCTTCAAAGACCAGCTGCAAAGGTGTCTCAATCGCCGCATTTGCCGCAATTTCAATAAGATAAGCGCCTGTAGCATGACCCAAAGATAGCGAGCCTAGGAAGTGATCTTCTGGCAAATGCGCCGCAAACTCACCTAAAATCGCATCATCACCCATCTCTGTGAGCGTCACAGAAGCTGGCAAATTATCACCACCTGTTTGCAACCAGCCAGCTGAGAATGACAGCACGCCAGCCTCATCGGCTTGCGCTTCCTCACCCGCATTGGCAGGGTTGAGGGTCAGTGCTTGCAATCTTGTGTAAATCCATGCCTCATTCTTGGCCGCAGGCAGACCATTTGCCGCAAATTCTTGCTTTGCTTGCAAACATAAAGCGGCATTTTCACGTAACAAATTAGGCTGCATCGATAAGCCCCGCATAGCCATTATTTTCAACTTCTAATGCCAAATCCTTATCACCAGATTTGATGATACGACCACCAGCAAGAATATGCACATAATCAGGCACAATATGTGATAGTAGGCGCTGATAATGCGTGATAACCAGCATGCCACGCGCCTCACCGCGCAACGCATTCACGCCCTCAGAGACGATACGAAGCGCATCCACATCAAGGCCTGAATCAGTCTCATCAAGCACCGCCATTGTTGGCTCTAGCAAGGCCATTTGCAGGATTTCATAGCGTTTTTTCTCACCGCCTGAAAAGCCCACATTCACCGCACGCTTTAGCATCTCATCATCAACACCAAGCGCTTTGGCTTTGGCGCGGACCATCTTAACAAACGCCAGCTGATCAACTTCATCTTCACCCTTTTCACGCAAGCGGGCATTCACCGCCGCACGCAAAAAGCTCATGCCGCCAACACCTGGCAATTCAACAGGATATTGGAACGCCAAAAACATACCAGCTCGCGCGCGCTCATCAGCTTCCATATCAAGCACAGATTCGCCATCCAGCAAGATCTCACCGTCTGTGACCTCATAGCCATCACGCCCTGATAGCACATAAGATAGCGTGCTTTTGCCAGAGCCGTTCGGGCCCATAATGGCATGCACTTCACCGCGGTTAATCGTCAAATCAATGCCATGCAAGATTTCTTTATCACCGATTTTCGCTTTAAGGTTTTTAATTTCTAATAAATTCATGATGGGACACTCTTATCCTACTGAGCCTTCAAGGCTGATTCCGATTAGTTTTTGTGCTTCAACAGCAAATTCCATTGGTAATTCTTTCATCACCTCGCGGCAGAAACCATTAACGATCAAAGACACAGTCTCTTCTTCATCAAGGCCGCGTTGGCGACAATAAAACATCTGATCTTCTGAAATGCGTGAGGTTGTAGCCTCATGCTCAATTTTGCCAGACGGGTTGCGTGAGACGATATAAGGCACCGTATGCGCGCCGCATTTATCGCCAACAAGCAATGAGTCACATTGCGTAAAATTACGCGCATTCTCAGCTTTTGGCATCACCTGTACCAAACCGCGATAGGTGTTGTTCGACTTACCAGCCGAGATACCTTTCGAGATAATGGTTGAGCGGCTCCCCTCACCAAGGTGGATCATCTTTGTGCCTGTATCAGCTTGCTGGGCACCGTTTGTCACAGCCACTGAATAGAACTCACCAACTGAATCCTTGCCTTGCAAAATGCATGACGGGTATTTCCATGTGACAGCAGAGCCTGTTTCGACCTGTGTCCAAGCAATCTTTGAGCGGTCACCACGGCAAGCGCCTCTTTTGGTCACGAAATTATAAATTCCGCCCTTACCATCTGCATCACCTGGGTACCAGTTTTGCACCGTTGAATATTTGATTTCCGCATCTTCCATCGCCACCAGTTCAACAACCGCCGCATGGAGCTGATTTTCATCTCTTTGCGGCGCTGTACAGCCCTCAAGATAAGAGACGTAAGACGCATCTTCAGCGATGATCAATGTGCGTTCAAACTGACCTGTATTTTTCTCATTAATACGGAAGTAGGTTGATAGCTCCATCGGACAGCGCACGCCCTTTGGGATATAGACAAAAGAGCCATCTGTGAACACGGCTGAATTCAGGGCTGAGAAATAATTATCCGCCACAGGCACAACCGAACCGATATATTTTTTCACAAGCTCAGGGTGCGAGTGAACCGCCTCTGAGATTGGGCAGAAGATAACGCCTGATTTGGCCAGCTCTTCACGGAAGGTTGTTGCCACTGAGACAGAATCAAACACCGCATCCACAGCCACACCTGCCAGCATCTTTTGCTCATTTAGCGGGATGCCAAGCTTCTCATAAGTCGCCAATAGCTCAGGGTCGACCTCATCAAGCGATTTTGGCCCTTCGGCTGATTTTGGCGCGGCGTAATAATAAATATCCTGATAATCAATCTCAGGAATATCCAGCTTTGCCCAATCAGGCGATTCCATTGTCAGCCATTTTGCATAGGCCTTCAGGCGCCATTCTAGCATCCATTCAGGCTCATTCTTCTTAGCTGAAATAAAGCGGATAATGTCTTCATTCAGGCCCTTTGGGGCTTTTTCTGTTTCGACATCAGTCACAAAGCCGTATTTATACTGGCCCGTGGCTTCTTCAACTGCTGCAATTGTTTCTTCGGTAGCACCCATGAAATCAACTCATTTTTTGCGATACAATTTATGTTGCATCAAGGTTGTGGTTTTACATTTAAGCTGGCATTTGCATCTGGAAACATCGTCTCAGGGTTAAACAGCTTATCAAGCGTGACCTTCTCTAAGGCCTCTCTGATAGATTGGTTAACCTCATTCCAATGACCTGACATAAAACAGCCGTGACGCGTCTCACAAGGGTCTTCCACCCCATCAACACACGCCGTAAGAGCAATCGGCCCCTCAATTGCTTCTATTACCTCTGCGGCATTAATCGCCATTGCTGGACGTGCCAGACAATAGCCACCATGTGCGCCGCGTTCTGCTGTGATAACCCCCGCCTTGACCAGCGCCTTTGCCAATTTCGCAATCGTCGTCTGGTTAAGCTGGGTATGGCTCGCAAGCGACGCGCTAGATACCACCTCACCTTGGCGCCTTGCCAATGATGCAAGCAGCACAATAGCATAATCTGTCATACGATTGAGACGTAGCATTGCGTGTCTTTTACCCTGCGGCTTACGCACTATTTTGCGCGCTTGTTTTTGCGAATGATTATCAATAGCAGACTAATTTAGTCTAGTATGACTGTAACATAAGCAGGGGCTGAAAAAATTCAACCCCTTTTATGATAAAATAGTGATTAAATAAGCCTAGTTAAAAGCTTCCTTGCGGAGGCGATAACGCTCATCAGCAAGGCTCTCAAACACCTCTTCAACATCAGGATGGCTGACAGGGCCATTTTCTGAATCTAACGCCAAATTCTGCTGACTAACATAGGCGGTATAATAGCTATCTGAATTTTCAGCGAGCAAATGATAAAAAGGTTGCTCTTTTTCGGGACGGACATCTTCTGGAATTGATTCATACCATTCATCAGTATTATCAAATTCAGGGTCTACATCGACGATTACACCGCGAAAGGGGAAATGCTTATGGCGCACGATATCACCAATGCAGTAAAGCGGTGATTTCGTTACAGTCGTAAAGTCAAAAGCATCATCGCTCATAACCAGCAATCCTTACAAAATGGCGGGGCAATACCCGCTTAAAAAACAAAAAGCGCAAAGGAAACCCCTCCACGCTTGTCTGTTTTATGGTGTGCGCCACACACGATTTGGGGGCGCAGATTAGATAGTGTCTTTTACTTTCAACACTTGACGGCCTTTATACATACCAGACTTAAGGTCGATATGGTGCGGACGACGTAGTTCACCTGAATCTTTATCTTCGATGTAGGCATCGCTGCGAAGGCTATCATGGGCGCGGCGCTGGTTGCGCTTCGACTTAGAAATTTTACTCTTTGGAACGGCCATGCCGAGCTCCTGCTCTTACTTATGATTAGGTTGTTTTGAAGTCACCTTCAAAAGCAGGTTGGTGGAGCCAGACGGGATCGAACCGACGACCTCATGCTTGCAAAGCACGCG
>OBNQ01000006.1_pt1 | contig 63082 bp, 55 predicted proteins | sample 1494201 | NCBI WGS metagenome assembly OBNQ01 (sample SAMEA3275557, study PRJEB22092) | marine metagenome | biome: ENVO 01000043; feature: ENVO 00000569; material: ENVO 00002150 | collected 2014-06-21T11:00:00+00 | depth 2 m
TATGGTATGGCGGCGGTCTATTTCCTGCGCTTTGCCTAGCTAGCGCCTGGCTTATTGCCTGGCTGATCGTCTGGCTTATCGTCTGGCTTATCGTCTGCCAAATAGTTTTTCGATATCTTTTAAGGATAATGATACATAGGTCGGGCGACCGTGATTGCATTGCCCTGAGCGCGGTGTGACTTCCATCTCACGCAAGAGCGCATTCATTTCCGCCCCATTTAGCGCACGCCCTGCCCGCACTGAGCCATGGCAAGACATGGTTGCTATCACATGTTCAATCTGCTGATCAAAGCTAAGAGATGTACCAATTTCTGCCAGCTCTTCGCCTAAATCAGCGACCAGCTTTTTGGCATCAACCTCACCTAGAATGGCGGGTGTCTCGCGGACAATGACACTGCCTTCGCCAAATGACTCAATATCAAGACCTGCTTTTTTAACCAGATCCTTATGCGCCAAAATGGCGGCGATTTGGTCATCTGGCAAATCAACAATCTCTGGCAATAGCAGTAATTGAGAGGCCGCATCTCCGGCATCCATCGCCGCTTTCATACGCTCCATCACAAGGCGTTCATGCGCCGCATGCTGGTCAATAATCACAATCCCCTCAGCGGTCTCAGCGACCACATAAGTGTTATGAACTTGCGCTTTTGCTGCACCAAGCGGAGCATTATGAAGGCGCGCAACCTCCGCTTCATCAGGCACTTGGATGCGTGCTTGCGGCGGTGCTTCGGCTATTTGATAAGACATCGTCTGCGCCGCTTGCGCTGCCCGCTCACTTGCCGCCGCACTAAGGGGGGGCTGGTCTGCTGATGGCTGGTCATCCACCGGATTAATTGGTGCCTGCCACTGATCATAGCGATGGTCAACCACAGGCGCACGATAAGAGGGGTAAGACCCGCCGCCCCTAGATGTGCCGCCGCCAGAAGAGGGGAAAGAGGCTTGGCCGGTTGTTTGGGCATGTGATTGGAAATAGCGCAAGGAATCGCCGCCAGCTTCGGCAGGATTATTTAACGCTGCATCGCGCAAATGAGACATCACAGAGCCGACAATCAAAGAGCGGATACCTGCTTGGTCTTGAAAGCGCACTTCGGCCTTGGCGGGATGGACATTCACATCAACCGCTTGCGGTGGCACATTGATAAATAGCACGGCCATCGGATGGCGCCCACGCGGCAAGGTATCACCATATCCCGCGCGCAAGGCCCCCAAAAGCAAACGATCTCTGACAGGCCTGTTATTCACAAAGAAATACATCTGGGCGGTTGTCGGCTTATTCATCACGGGCAAGCCAATCAGCCCTGTCATCACCGCCTCATCACGGCGCGCATCAAGGCTTATCGCTTGTTCAGAAAAAGCGCGGCCTATCACATCACCAAGACGCGCGGCGCGCCCTGCCTCATCATCAAGACGGCGGACATAATGCAATAATTTGCGGCTTCCATCATAGGCCTCAAAGCCAACCATCGGCCACGCCATCGCAAGACGTTTCAGCACATCCACACAATTACCCGTCTCGGTGCGCACTGTCTTCATAAATTTCAGACGCGCAGGCACATTGGCAAATAAATCACGGACAATCACCTGACTGCCCTTACTCATCGCATGGGGGGTGGGGGTGCCAATATGCCCCTTATCAATCTGCAATGCCCAGCCATGATCGCCAGAATGATCACCAGAATGATCACCAGAATTATTATAAGAGCGCAAAATCAGGGTTGAAACAGACCCAATAGAGGGCAAGGCCTCACCACGAAAGCCAAAGGAATGAATATCAAAGAGATCGGCGGTCGGTAATTTAGATGTCGCATGGCGCTGGATTGCTAGCGATAATTCATCCGCGCTCATACCCTTGCCATCATCTGTGACGACGATTTCCGCCAAGCCCCCTTCACTGAGGTTGACGGTGATATGATGCGCACCAGCATCTATGGCATTTTCGACAAGCTCTTTTAACGCCGCACTTGGTCGTTCTATCACTTCACCAGCGGCAATTTGGTCAACCAATTGCGAGGGAAGAAGTCTGATTTCAGCCATAAAACCCTCTTATGAAAGAGTACTTAAAAAAAAGACAGGCCCGTTATTTCACCAAGATTTCTGTGCCTTCAATACCATCAACGGCAAAAGAGGCCCCATCTGTTGGCACTTTGCCTTGCAGGCGGTTGGCACGCAGGCGCACATCTTCTTGCATTTGATTCAAGATTGGGCCGACATCTGGCAAGCCACCAAAGACAATTTGGAATGGCAAGCGACGCTCAAACCGAATGCCAGCTGTTTCTTGATCAACAAGGTCACGGATATCGGCTGGCACGCTTTGGAACGCGAACAGATCATCATAGCCCTCGGCGGTCCCTTCTGAGGTCCCCAAAAGCGCGATTGTCTGGGCACCCGCAGACAGAGAGGCGCGCGCATCGCTGGCACTGACACCAGCAGGCTCATCACCAGGGCGCAGGGCAAAGCCTGGCGGCAAAGACAGGGGCGGGCGCACAACCACTTCAAACTCATCAGGCACTGACTTCTCTGAGCCAATCGCTTGTTTAAAGTCAGAACAACCACTAAGGGCAAAGACAGTCACTGCTGCGCCTGCAATCATTTGCAGCGTGTTTGACAGCGTATTTTTGCTTGTTTTTGTCATCTAGCTTCAACCTTTTTCATGTTGTTTTTGGCGTCTTGCTTCCATCAGCACACTTATCACCCAAACACCGACACCAACGAATATCGCGGCATCTGCGACATTAAACGATGGATAATGCCAAGAGCCAAGATGAAAATCGATAAAATCGACAACTTTACCATAAATTTGTCTATCGATCACATTCCCAATCGCCCCACCGCTTATCAGGGCGGCGGCAATTTTCTGGCCTTTGACCAATTCAGGCAATTGGAAAAACAGCCACAGGCACACAATCACCGCCAATAAGGAAATGCCATAGCGTGTCCATTGACCGCCTTCTGCCAACAGACCAAAGCTAACGCCTTCATTCCACGCAGGTGACCAATTCAAAAAAGAGGTCAGCTCAATCACACGCGGCGGTGAGAATATCGTCTCCAGCATATAACTCTTGCTTGCCGCATCAACCAGAATGACAATCGTCGCGATAAGCGCGAATTGTACAATGTCATTTCTGGCAGGCATTTTGAACATTTGCGCGGCCTATTCCTTTGGCAAAGATTTTACGACGTCATCACAACGCCCACAAATTGGCGCTTCTTCTGTGACTTCTTCAAGGATTTTCCAGCAACGCATACATTTGCCGCCATCAGCTGTGCCAATCACAACACCGACCTCTGGCAAATCATCAAGCGCAAAAGCACCTGTTGGCGCGGCCCCGATATGCAACTCAGCAGATGAGGTGATAAACAGACCTGCGAGATCTTGCCCATCAAGCAGACGGGCCAAATCAGCCGACATAAATAAGGCAGCGGTTGCTTGTAATGAGCCACCAACCTTGCCGTCATTACGCGCTTGTTCAATCGCTGATGTCACGGCTGAGCGGATTTTGCGGATGGTCTCCCATTTGGTGCCAAGCGCCTCATCTGCCCATTCATCACCTTGCGGTACATAGGTGCGCATATGGATTGATGAGCCTTCATTGCCCGCATAGGCTTGCCACGCTTCTTCGGCGGTAAAGCACAAGATAGGCGCGATCCACGCCACCAACGCTTCGAATGTGCGCATCATCGCCAGTCTCGTGGCTTTGCGTTCAAGCGAGGTCACATCATCACAATAAAGCCTGTCTTTGCGAATATCGAAATAGAAGGCCGATAGATCAGCGTTACAGAAATCATGCAAGGTCGTGAAGACACCATGGAAATCATAGGCCGCAGATTTCTCTTTTACCGCCGTATCGATTTCAGTTAAGCGATGCAATACCCAACGCTCAAGCTCTGGCATATCCGCATAAGAGACCTCTTCTTCAGGCCCAAACCCTTCGATAGCCCCCAGCAAATAGCGCAAGGTATTTCTGATACGACGATAATGATCTGTCTGGCGTTTGATGATCTCACCACCAATGCGCAAATCATCATAATAATCAGATGAGACCACCCATAGACGCAAAATATCAGCGCCATTTTGTTCAATGATCTTTTGCGGCAGAACCACATTGCCAAGCGATTTTGACATTTTGCGGCCTTGCTCATCCAACACAAAACCATGCGTCAACACACCCTTATAAGGCGCATGGCCTCTGGTGCCACATGATTCAAGCAAGGATGAATGGAACCAGCCACGATGCTGGTCAGAGCCTTCAAGATACAGATCCGCTGGCGATTGCAAATCATCGCGCGCCTCTAGCACAAAGGCGTGCGTTGAACCTGAATCAAACCATACATCGGCGATATCTTTCACCTGCTCATAATCATCGGCCTGATACTCATTGCCCAAGAAACGCTGCGGGTCTTCTGTGAACCAGATATCGCACCCTTCTTCGGCAAAGGCCTCAACAATACGGTCAACAACGGCTTGGTCGCGCAATGGCTCACCTGTCACCTTATTGACAAAGACAGGGATAGGCACACCCCACGCACGCTGGCGTGATAGGCACCAATCAGGGCGATTGGCTATCATAGATGATAATCTTGTCTGGCCTGCTGGCGGATAGAAGGCGGTCTTTTCAATTTCTGATAAAGCTGTATCACGCAGATTATTTTGGGTCATTGAAATGAACCATTGCGCTGTGTTGCGATAAATCACAGGGGCTTTTGAGCGCCATGAATGCGGGTAGGAGTGAACCAACTCACCCATCGCAATCAGCCCGCCACGTTCGGCCATCATCTCGGCAATCTTTTTATTATCGCGCAAGACATGCATGTCGCCAAATAACGGCAAATGCGCGGCAAGCTGGCCATTTTCCAGCACCGTATCAGGCACAGGCACGCCATGCTTGATATGCGCCAGCTCATAATCCTCAGGGCCATGACCGGGGGCAATATGCACAAAGCCTGTCCCTTGGTCAGTGGTTACATAATCACCCGCAAACGCTGGCACATCATGATCATACCCATCAGCTGCCAATGGGTGGGCCGCAACCAAACCATCCAGCTTATCACCGGTAAAGCGCAACTCTTCGTCAATCGCGTCAATCTTGGCCGCTTTCAGCGTGTCTTCCAACAGGTCAGCCGCCACAATCAGACGCTCACCAACCTTTGCCAGCGCGCCTTCTGCAACAGATTTCACCGCAAAGCACACATATTCAATATCTGTGCCATAGGCCAGAGCACGGTTGCCGGGCATGGTCCAAGGCGTTGTTGTCCAGATAACAATACGCGCGCCTTTAAGTGCCTCAAGGCTTGTCTGCTTGACCTCAAAACAGGCATAGATCGTGACAGACTTATGATCGGCATATTCCACCTCTGCCTCAGCCAAAGCGGTCTTTTCAACAGGTGACCACATCACAGGCTTCGCCCCGCGATAAAGGCCGCCATTCATCAGAAACTTACCAATTTCATTGGCAATCAAGCTTTCTGATTCATAGCGCATCGTCTTATAGGGCTGTTCAAAATCACCTAGCACACCAAGGCGCTGAAATTCTTCTGATTGCACATCAAGCCAATGGGCGGCAAAAGCGCGGCATTCCTCGCGGAATTCGGTGATATCAACCTCATCCTTATCAAGGCCTTTTTTGCGATATTGCTCTTCGATTTTCCATTCGATTGGCAGGCCGTGACAATCCCAGCCCGGCACATAATTCGCATCCTTGCCAAGCATCGATTGCGAGCGGTTAATCACATCTTTCAAAATCTTATTCAGCGCGTGACCAATATGAAGCTGGCCATTGGCATAAGGGGGGCCATCATGCAGAACAAATTTCTCAGCGCCCTTACGCTCAGCGCGTAGAGATTTGTAAAGATCGATATCCTGCCAATATTGCAAGATCTCAGGCTCTTTTTTCGGCAAGCCGCCGCGCATAGGAAAACTTGTCTGCGGAAGAAAGACGGTATGTTTATAATCCGCTGCTGATTTGTCACTCATTCGTAACTACCTTAAAATTTTATCTTATCATTTGCGCCCATCGGAGCGCCTTATCATTATGTTAGATTCGCTAAAATCTGTTTTGCTGTTTGGGTATCTTTGCCGATTTGGTCTTTTAACGCGGCAAGCCCCTCAAATTTCATCTCAGCTCTTACATAGCCTTTTAGCGCGATTTCAATCCTTTGACCATAGATATCATCCCCAAAATCAAACAGATGTGCTTCGGCCAGAACGCCTCTATCATTGACCGTCGGCCGAATGCCGATATTGGCGACACCTTGGATGACGCGCCCGTCATTATTCTCACCAATTTGTGCGGTAATAGCATAGACACCAAAGGCCGGATGAAGCTGGTCTGTGAGGGGGATATTGGCGGTCGGAAACCCGATTGTCCGGCCACGCTTGTCACCCTGTGCGACTATGCCCGCAATCTTAAAAGGACGCCCTAGCATCTCTTCGGCTAAATCGACCTGACCTGCCTGCAACGCCGCTCTGATACGTGTCGATGACAGGGCCATTTGGTGCGCATCAACGGCCAATGTCACGCCTGTTGCGCGCATATCAAATGGCGCGCCAAGCATCGCAAGCGTCTCAATTGTCCCCGCACGCGCTTTGCCAAAGGCGAAATCGGCGCCAGCAAATAAATGTGCAATATGAAGCGGCTTTAGCACCTCATGCACAAATTCTTCGGGCGAGGCTTGGCGTAGCGCATCATCAAAGGTGATATTCACAATGATATCAGCGCCTTGCGCAGATAGGACATGTTCTTTTTGCACCTGATCCATAATCAAAAAAGGCGGATCTTGCGGTCTGAAAAAAGCGCGCGGATGCGGGGTGAAACTTACCACAGCCAACGGCAATGAGAGATCATCAGCAAGGCTCTTGGCCGTCGCTATCAGATGCTGGTGGCCTTTATGCACACCATCAAAATTACCAATCACCGCCACCACAGGGGCTGTTTCAGCAAGCGTTGCGCCACGTTGCCATGATATGATTTTTGCCATCGTACTTTATGCCTAACAGAGCCCCTAAAAGAGCTATAGTGAAACCTAATTGGGGCGCATTATAGCCCAGAACTTGGCAAAAATACAATGCAATAGCTATGCAATAGCGCAGATAGGAACGCGCTTTTGGGCAATCTTGCCGCTTTGCATTTTTTCTTTTTTGCGCCATGATAGGCATGATATTGGCCAATAGGGGCAAGAAGCTTGGGCAAGAAGCATGGACAGGAAGCATGGACAGGAAGCATGGGCAGGAGACAATAAATGGATAACCTTCCTTTTCAGGATTTATTATCTGGGATGATTTTAACGCCTGAATTTATGACCGCTGTCATAGATGGGGTGTTAACATTTGCTGGCGGCATCCTAACGCTGATTATCGGCCTTATCCTTGCTGGCCGCATCGCGCGCCTTGTCCGCTCTAGCTTGTTGCGCATCTCACGCATTGATAAGACGCTTGTGCCTGTTGCCGCTTCTGTCATGCGCTATGCGATTATCATTGTCACGATTGTCGTTATGCTGGGGCAATTTGGCGTTCAGACGACCTCTATCATTGCCATTCTTGGTGCGGCTGGCTTAGCGATTGGTCTTGCCTTGCAAGGCACGCTGTCGAACGTGGCGGCAGGGGTGATGCTGCTCATTCTGCGCCCGTTTGAATCAGGTGATTGGATTGAGACAAATGGCATTTCTGGCACCGTCAAAGAGATTGGCCTTTTCACCACCCATATTGATACCTTTGATAACATCTATATCTCTGTGCCAAATAGCACGATTTGGTCTGCCACCATTATCAACCATGCCAAGCACGCCAACAGGCGGCTCGATTTAAATATCGGCGTCAGCTATGACTGCGATTTTGACGAGGTTGAGGCAGTTATGCGCTCTTTGATGGATGATGAGCGTATCCATAGCACGCCTGCCCCTGTCTTTCATGTCGTCTCTTATGGGGATAGCGCGATTAATGTGCGGATGCGTCTTTATGCCAATTACGGCGATTTATTCCAGCTTGGGTGGGATTTAAACCGCCGCCTAAAGCCTGCCTTTGATGCGCATAATATTGAAATCCCCTTCCCGCAACAGGTGGTGCATTTTGCCAATAAACCAGATGCAGTAAAGCCCGATTAATAAAGACAAATTAATAAATTAGATGACCGTATTATTTAATGAGTGATGATAACCCACAGGATCCCGCCCCTATCGGCTTAAGCCGTGATGCGCTAGCCAGAGGCGATGTGATGGCCTTGGCCCGCGCCCGTGATGGGGCAGGCTCTGCTATCCTAAGCGATGAGGCTTTATTAGAGTCACGCCGGCGATATGTGCCTGATGATTATCAAGGTGATGATATTTGGGTCTTTGGCTATGGCTCGCTTATTTGGAAGCCTGAATTAACCTTTTCAGAGAAAACAGACGCACTTGTGCATGGGTTTCACAGACGCTTTTGCATGTGGACACGGATTGGCAGAGGCTCTCCTGACTGCCCCGGCCTTGTTCTTGCGCTTGATAATGGTGGTTCAACAAAGGGCGTTATTTTTCGCATTCCCGCCGCCATTGCCCCGCGCGAATTAGATATTTTATGGCGCAGAGAGATGATGGCCGACAGCTATCGTCCTGTCTGGCTGAATGCCAAAACACAAAAAGGCCCTATCAAAGCGCTTAGTTTTGCGATTAGGCGCAACCGCCCTGTTTTTGCCCCGCGCATGAGTGATGAGGAGACGGCCGCCATCATCCATAAAGCAAAAGGCTTTGTGGGCCCTTGCAAAGACTATCTGCAAAACACCCAAAAAGCACTTATAGAAGCTGGTATTTATGATAAGCAAATGGCGCAATTAACGCGCCTTGTCAGCGGCCTTGAAGCAAAAAACAAGGCCGATAACAAGACCTAGCCAGTTGGCCAAGATCCACCCAATGCTTGCGATAATTCACGTGCCACGCGTGAGACCTTGCCGCCAATTTGCGTCATCGAGGCTTGGCTAACACGCACAGATGGGCCTGAGATTGAAATCGCGCCAATGACGGCTGAATTATTATCAAAGATTGGCGAGCCAACACAACGCAGGCCAGGCGCATGCTCTTCATCATCAAACGCAAAATACTGAGATTGCACCTTCGCGACATCTTCCCACAATGTTTTTGTGGTGACATGGCTTTTGGCTGTCATCTGGACGACGCCTTGATAATTAATCAGACGCTCAGCCTCAGGGCGACCCATAAAGGCAAGGCAGGCTTTGCCAACCGCTGAACATGACCATGGCGCTTTAACGCCCGGCTTTGCCAGCGCGCGCATCATCTGCGGCGATTCAACCTGCGCCAGATAGACCAGATCATCATCTTCCATAAGCGCTAGATTGGCTGTCTCGCCTGTATCTTGCATCAAAATGCGCAAGTAAGGCCGCGCCATAAAGCACACATCTCTTGCCCGCATATAAGAGGCGCCGACATTAAATGCCTGCACACCCACCAGCCAGCGGCTATCTTCAAAGCGCACAAACCGTTCAAGCTGCAAGGTGGTAAGCAGACGATGCGCTGTTGACGGCGCAAGACCAACCGAGCGTGCAAGCTCTGATAGCGTCATGCCATTTGGCTCTTCTGATAATCGTGATAGCAGACGAAGGGCTCTTGACACAGATTGCGTGTGACCGCTTCGTTTTTCTAGAATATCATCTGGCATTAACAAACGACCTTTATCGTTAAAGCCAGCCCCACCACGCACCATGCGCCCGATTTCTGCGCAATACAAGCAAAGATTCGGAATTGCGGCAAATTGCCCCGATTAGCCCCTTGCAATCTAAATTGATATCACTTATGTTCGCGGCAAGTCACAAGGCTTATGCGGCTGTGGCGGAACTGGTAGACGCGACGGATTCAAAATCCGTTTCTGGTGACAGAGTGGGGGTTCGATTCCCTTCAGCCGCACCATCCCTCTTATCCTCAAGAGGTTGATGAGATTTGATTTTCAAAAAAATTCTTACCCAATAGGCACAAAGCTGTTTAACGCTAAGGCTTAAACCGTGATAGCCTGCATCTATTGATAAAATGCGAGGGTAGATAAGATGAAAATCGGCTTTATTGGTCTTGGTAATATGGGTCTGCCAATGGCAGAAGCGCTGGCGCAGGCTGGCCATGATGTGACAGGCTTTGATGTCACCCCGCCTGCGTCTGTCTCGTTTGATATCGCCAAAAGCGCGGTTGCCGCTGTGCAAGATTGTGACATCGTCCTCACCATGTTGACCACCAGCTCTGTTGTCACCAAAGTCATAACGGATATCATCGCGCATATGCCAAAAGGCGCGCTGTTAATTGATTGTTCCACCATTGATGTTGCAACGGCGCGCGCGTGTCATGATTTATGCGCCCGCCATGATATTGCCCATCTAGACGCGCCTGTCTCTGGCGGTATTGCGGCCGCGGCGGCTGGCACATTGACCTTTATGGTTGGCGGCAAGCCGGCCTCTTTTGAGACAGCCAAACCTGCGCTTGCCATAATGGGCGCGAAATTGGTTCATTGCGGCGAGAGCGGCGCAGGGCAAGCGGCGAAGATTTGCAATAATATGATTTTGGGCATCACGATGATCGGCACGTGTGAGGCTTTTGCTCTCGCAGACAGGCTAGGGCTTGACCGTGACAGCCTCTATGAGGTGGTATCAGGCGCCTCTGGCCAGAGCTGGTCACTCACAAGCTATTGTCCAGCGCCAAATGTTGGACCGCAAAGCCCGGCAGATAATGATTATAAGCCCGGCTTTTCTGCCGATCTCATGCTCAAAGATTTGCGGCTCTCACAAATTGCCGCTGAGACAACTGGCACAGAAACCCAGATGGGCGCCCTTGCAACAGAATTATATCGCCGCTTTGTAGAAGAAGGTGATGGGAGTGGCCAAGATTTCTCAGCTATGTTAAAGCGTCTGACATCTGTCTAAAATAATGAGTGAAATAGTTCCATAATGCAGTGGTTTAAACAACGCTACCATCAGGCTCTCAAAGCGGCTGGCACAGCCTATGCGCGTCTGTTCTTATATGTCTTTTCCTTTTTTGAATCGATTATCATCCCTATCCCCACAGATCCGCTCTTGATGGCTTGCACCCATGCAAAGCCTGATATGTGGCGCAAGATTGCGCTTTATTGTGCGCTTGCCTCTGTCGCAGGTGGCGGTGTTGGCTGGTATCTTGGCGCTTTTTCCGCTGATTATGTGATGGCACTTGTCGATGCCCTGCCGCATGCGGTGATGAACGAAGAAAAATTCGCCGCAGTCGCAGAGGGCTTCACCAAATTAGGCTTGCCGCTTGTGCTTATTGGCGCTTTCACGCCTCTGCCTTTTAAGGTGATTGCGATATCGGCCGGCCTATTTGGCTATCCGCTATTATCTTTTATCATCATTGCGACAATTGGCCGTATCGGACGCTTCTTGCTTGTTGGCGCGATGGTTCGCTATCATAAGAACAGCCGCCTATTAACCGCTTTAATCACAGGCGCGCTATGTCTTGTCTTACTTGGCTTTTGGATGACTGCTTAATGACGCCCCAAAAAGTGACGCCCCATAAAATGATGCCGGCAAATTGGCTAGACCTTATTTATAAGGACAATAACCCCATCATGATTGCGGGGGCAATTTCGGCAAGCGTGCTTACAGCCGCCTTGTTGTTTGAACATGTCGGCGGGCTTGTGCCTTGTAAATTATGCTTAACACAGCGCATGCCTCATTATGGCATCATCGGTCTTACGATATTCTCGCTTATGGCACCCTCACTTCGAAGGGCGCATCAAAAAACATGGCGTCCTGTTGGCGCGCTTTTGGCCGCGACAACCGCTGGTATTGGTCTGCAACATGTCGGGGTTGAACAAGGCTGGTGGCAAGGCCCGCAAGGATGCAGCTCTAATCTTGGTAGCACCAACAGCCTGTCTGACCTCACTGATAATTTGCTGTCTATGCCTGTTGTCCGCTGTGACGAAGTGGCATGGTCCTTTTTGTCAATTTCTATGGCAGGATGGAATTTCATAATCAGCTTGGCGCTTGCGATATTTCTTATCAGCGCTAGTTTTAAACTATATCGCGCCTCATCATAAAAGAGGCGAGAAAAAAAGACGTTACAGAGAGAAGACCATGTCACAAAAACCAGTTGATAAAGCACGCCTAGCTGAATTTTTACGTGTCAATCATGCCGGTGAGCGCGCCGCCCAAACCATCTATAAGGGCCAGCTTGCGATGCTAAAAGGCCATGAGCATGAAGCTGAGATCCAGCATATGATGGAACAGGAAATTGAACATCTTGAGACCTTTGATAGGCTTTTGAATGATTATAAGGTGCGCCCATCTGCCCTTGACCCTTTATGGGGCATGGCTGGTTTCGCGCTTGGTGCTGTGACAGCCGCGATGGGGCCAAAGGCGGCGATGGCCTGCACAATCGCGGTTGAGGAAGTGATAGGTGAGCATTATCACAAGCAGGTCGAAGCCTTGCATGCCGCTGACCAAGAACCTGAGTTAAAGGAAACGCTTGCCCGTTTTCGTGATGAAGAATTAGAGCATCGTGATATCGCCAGAGACAATAAGGGCGAGGAAGCGGCAGGTTATGAGATTTTGCGCCGCGTCATCCAAACAGGGTGCCGCACCGCGATTAAAGTCGCTGAGAAAATCTAGCCTCATTTGGCAAGGTTTGCCCTCCTATTGCAGGACGAGTTCTTTGTCGCTTTTATCCTGCATTAATTCAGAATCCCAATAGAGATAATCACGCCAGCTATGATGCAAATAGTTCGGCGGGAAATGGCGGCCATTTTCTTGCAATTGCCAGACAGATGGCTCTTGCGGCTTTTGAATGGGATGCATGCCGCAATCAGAGGCAAGCTTTGCGCCTTTGCGCAAATTGCATTTTCCGCACGCCGCCACAACATTAAACCAATTGGTGCGCCCGCCTCTTGCACGCGGGATTACATGGTCAAATGTTAACTCAGAGGCCGGCAATCTGACGCCGCAATATTGGCAAGAAAACCGATCGCGCAAAAACACATTAAAACGCGTGAAGGCCGGATTACGGCTTTGCGGCACATAATCTTTGAGCGCTATCACAGAGGGCAATTTGAAACTTGCCGAAGGGCTATGCACTTCCTGATCATATTCAGAGATTATTGAAACACGGTCCAAAAACACAGCCTTAATGCTGTCCTGCCAAGACCATAGAGACAAAGGATAATAGCTTAGCGGCCGAAAATCGGCATTGAGCACTAAAGCGGGCGGTAACATGCCAGCATTCATCTTGGGGACTCCTCTGGTGTCATTCACTATCAATAGTGAAACACGAGACAAAGCCTATAGCAACCACTTATCCCAAGATGTAGAAAATCTTAACATTAGTGACACAATATGTTGTGGTAGCCCAAGATATTGGGGAGATATTAATCGTGCGATGTGACCATATGACAGAATTGGCCCAGCGCCTCTAGCACCGCCATATCAATCCCATGACCTAGCCCCTCTCTTGAGAGAAAATCGACATGATGGCCGACCTCTTCTAATGAGGCTTGTGCTTCACGGCTTGCGGCAAAGGGCACGACTTCATCTTTTGTGCCATGGGCGAGCAGGATATGGTGCGGGCCATCTTCTGGCATCTGCGCCTCATCTACCAGCGCGCCAGACAGGCTGGCAAAACCTGCGGCCTGAAGCTGGCCTTGATTGGCGAGATGCAAACTCATCATCCCGCCTTGCGAGAAACCACCCACGATCACATCTTGTGGCACCAGACCTAATTCGCGGCAGGCCTCATCTATCGCCGCTTCTATCAGATAGCCTGTCTCAGTCATCTCTGCCACAGCCTCTTCAGGGCGTTGGAAAAATCTCTCTGTCAGCTCAAACCATTGGCGGCCCATCGGATTGGCCGTGCAAGGGGACGGCGCATGCGGACACCAAACAGCCAGATCAGGCATCATTTGTTGCAAAGGTGCGCCCAAATCAGCCAAGTCGCGCCCATCCGCGCCCCATCCATGAAGCAAAATTAACAAGCGTGCTGGCATCGCGCCCTCTTCTTGTTCAAACACCATTGGCCCCTCAAGGGTTGCGTATTGCGTGTGCGTTTGCATATCTGACCTCTTTTACTCACATGGATTTGCCACCTGTCACTTTCGCGCAGATGCCTGAATTGCTTGCTTACTAGCATAGGGCGGGCTATGGATGAAACAATAATTCCCACCTGTTTTGCCCATCGGTTTCAATTTTAACAAGGTTGTCAGAATGACAAATCACCATGTCAGATTTGCCCCAAGCCCGACAGGGGATTTGCACCTTGGTCATGCTTATTCGGCGCTCTATAGCTGGCATGCGGCCAAGCAAAATGCTGGTTTTTTTCAATTGCGCATTGACGATCTTGATCACACCAGATGCAAAGATGTCTTTTGCCAACGCCAAATAGATGATTTGCATTGGCTCGGCCTATCATGGGACAGACCGCCTCTTTATCAATCAGCGCGCCTTCACCGGTACCGCTCAGCCCTAGAATTCCTGCAACAGCAAGATCTCGTCTATCCCTGCCTGCTTTCACGCAAAGAAGTGGATGAGATCCTATCAGCCCCGCAAGAGAGCGCCTCATTGCGTGGTGCGCTAACAAAAGATGATGAACAGGCGCGTATTGCCAAGGGCACCGTGCCTGCTTGGCGTCTTGATATCGGCAAGATAAAGCAAATGACGCCGGCCCTTTATTGGTTTGATGCGCAAAAAGGCCGCCAGCAAGTTGATATGGACAGCCTGCGCGATAGCATCATCGCGCGCCGTGATATTGGCGCCTCTTATGATCTCTCTGTGGTGCTTGATGATTATGATAGCGGCATCAGCCTTGTCACAAGAGGCGCGGATTTATTCGCCCAAACGAGCCTTCATCGCCTTTTGCAACAATTGTTATCCCTGCCATCGCCGCTCTATGACCATCACGCGCTTATTCGTGATGAGGATGGCAAAAGACTTGCCAAAAGAGATGATGCGAAAAGCCTCACAATCTATCGCGAAAATGGCGCGACGCTTGAGGATATCAAGGCACTGCTGCCGCCTCTTTCATAGCGTTTAAAAAAAGTTGCTTTTTTTGTTGACACTTATTGTGAATTCATGTATGTATCGCGCTGCACAATTTATTTTTTGTGTTTCCTCCCTATACTCGGTCGTGAGTTTTTCTCACGACCTTTTTTTTGCCTGAGTCCTGTACTTTTTCTATAATGAGAACAGACTGTTTCTGAATTGGAAACAATAAATAGCGGCGCGTTTATTGTGCAATGCACAAATTCGCAAGAGAGTCATTATCAATGAGCCGCGTCTTACCAAGCCATAATGCCACCATCAGCCGCGACTGTTCGGTGGGCACGCTCACGGGCAATAGGCTTTGCGGATCATGGAACGCAAAATAATCAATCTTGCCAAAACCAGCTGCCTGCAACCGTCTCTGCGCCTCATCACATGCCTCATCACATGCCTTACCAGCCGCCTGCCCGTTGCGCGCGGCCAGCGCACAGCGGCGCATTTCCTCATATAGCTTGGGAGCAAGGCCGCGTTCATCTGCTGAGAGATAGCTATTGCGCGAGGACAGCGCCAACCCATCTGGCGCACGCTTCGTCGCCACAGATTCAATCGCGATCGGCAGGGCAAAATCATGCACCATTTGGCGAATAACCGCTAATTGCTGAAAATCCTTTTCGCCAAAAAAAGCGCAATCTGCGGGCACAGCTTGGAACAGGCGAAAGACAACTGTTGCCACACCTGAAAAAAAGTGCGGACGATGCACCCCTTCCAATGGCAAGGCCGCCCCTTCAGGCGTAATCATGGTCGCATGGCCCGGCTGATAGAGTGTTTGTGGCGCAAAAATATGCACCTTATCACCCCAGGCAGACAAAGCCGCCACATCTTGGTCCATTGTGCGTGGATAGGCGTCCAAATCCTCATGAGCGGCAAATTGCGTCGGGTTCACATAGATAGAGACCACCACCTTATCATGATGCGCCAACGCCGCCTCGACCAGCGATAAATGCCCGTCATGAAGGCCGCCCATCGTCGGCACAAGCGCCACACGCAACGAGGCTTCGCGCCAGCTTGTGACCGCGCCTATCATCTCATCTATTTGGTGAAAGCTTTGAATCATCGCCAAAGCCTCATTATCGCTTCATAAAACATTCTTTATCAGCCGGAAAATCACCCGCGATGACATCACGGCGATAGGCCGCCACAGCCTCATCTATTGAGCTGGAAATCTCGGTATATTTTCGCACGAATTTAGGCGTGAATTTATCATACATGCCAATCAAATCATCGGTAACCAATATCTGTCCATGACAGGCCGGCGATGCGCCAATGCCGATAACAGGCACAGACGCCGCCTCAGCCAGTTTGCGCGCCACTTCCTCGACCACACATTCTATGACAATCGTAAAGCACCCTGCCTCTTCTAAGGCTTTGAGATCTCGCATAAGCTGTTCTTCTTCAAGAGAATCACGGCCTGTAACACGGAACTCATCAGGGCTGGTCACTTGTTGCGGCAGCAACCCAATATGCCCCATAACAGGGATCCCAGATGCGACAATCGCCGCCACATGAGGGGCCAGCGCCTCGCCGCCCTCAAGCTTTACCGCATCAGCGCCTGTCTGTATCATAATCTGGTGCGCATTATCGACCGCCAAATTAGCCGAGCCCTCATAGGTGCCAGCTGGCATATCAACAACCGTCAGCGCCTGCTTAGTCGCACGGCGCACAGCCTTGCCGTGGCGGATCATCATCTCTAATGTCGCTGTGTTTGTGGTATCCTCGCCATAGACGACCATTGCCACAGAATCACCGACCAACAGCAAGTCACAATGCGCATCAAGACGCCCCGCCATAGAGGCCGTATAGGCCGTCAGACACACAATTTTCCGCGCATCTTTTAACGCCATTAGCGCGTCAATTTTTGGGTTATTATCTGTTAGCACAAGCGCTCCTTAAAATGAGCATGGCGGAAACGATCAAATGCGCCTTTATGTGAAAAAGCACGCGGTTATTTTTTCTTTCGGACAAACAGCTCAAGGCGATGATCCACAAGCTCATAGCCCATCTCTTCGGCGATCGCGCGCTTCATCTCTTCAAGCTCTTCATTATAAAATTCGATAACTTCGCCTGTTTCGATATCGACAAGATGCTCATGATGCTCGCCTGATTCCTCATAGCGCGCTCTGCCATCACCAAATTCCAACCGCTCGATGACCCCTGCCTCTTCGAGCAATTTCACAGTGCGATATACGGTGGCAATTGAGATGGTATCATCACGCTCAACTGAACGGCGATATAGCAAATCAACATCAGGATGATCTTCCGATTCTTCAATCACTTTTACAATCACCTGACGCTGAGACGTCATGCGGATATTTTGGGATAGGCATTTTTCTAAAAGTCTGTCCGACATGACATATCCTGTATCGTTAGATTGCACTCACGGGCGCACTCACTTATGAGACCCCCTCATTATAGACAATTCACATCGGAAATTCACCCCTTTTCTAGTGCGGGCCTTTGTCATTTTTGAGAAATAGCTTGGCGGCTGAAAAAATTTCTTTTTTTGAAAATTCTATGAGACACTCACCGCAACCAAGACCATGCGCATCACATAGCCGCCCAAGAGAGATAACAGCATGCCAACCATCAAGCCTAGTAACAGCCCTGCGACCAATTCTATGGCCGGACAAAAAGCCAAAGGGGCACAGCAAACCACCAAAGGCGCACAGCAGACAAAGGGCATCTTATTGATGATTGCTGGCATGGCAATTTTGCCAATGCTTGACGCGAGCGCCAAATGGCTCGGCCAGACACTGCCTGCCTCTGAAGTATCGGCGGGCCGATTTATCATCCAGATGGCCCTGCTATTGCCGTTTTTATATCTGCTTGGCCACCGACTTAGCTGGCAGTCATTTTCGCGCAATGAGGCGGCACGAGGCTTTTGTCTTGCGATTGCCACTTGGCTATTTTTCGTCGCTCTTAAATCGCTTCCTATGGCAGAGGCTATCTCTATCTTTTTTGTTGAGCCGATGATCCTAACCCTGCTCGCCTCACTTCTTTTGGGAGAGCGGATACGCATCAGGCGCATCTCTGCCATTCTGATAGGTTTTGTTGGCGCGGTGATTGTTATCCAGCCAAGCTTTGATATCTTTGGCTGGCCTGCGCTATTGCCGCTTGGCACGGCGTTTTTCTTTGCGCTTTATATGATTATCACGCGCATTCAGGCACAGGTGAAACACCCGATTGAATCACAGATTTCAATGTCTGTCTTTGCGCTTTTGACCATCTTAATTTTGGCAAGCCTCAACCATCAAACAGGCCTTGAGGCACAAGGGTGGCGCATGCCAAATATGCAAGAAATCTTGGTGATATGCCTGCTTGGCGCGACCGCAACGACGGGGCATATCATGGTGGTATTCGCCCTTCAAAGAGCGGATGCTGGCCTGCTGGCGCCCTTCCAATATCTCGAAGTGGTCACCGCCTCTTTGCTTGGCTATTTGATTTTTAACGATATCCCAAGCAACACAACCATCGCAGGTGTCACCATCATCATTGGCTCAGGCCTGTACCTCATCCACCGCGAGAGACGCGCAAGCCTGCAAGATGAGTTCGCTTAACGAAGCTCACCTTTGATATAGCGTGCTTTGCGGCGCAAATAGGCAACCAACGCAATGGGAATCATCACGATATATATGCCCGCCAATAACAGATAGGCTGGCCAAGGCTGGGCGACGAAAAACGCCACCAACATCGCGACAATGGCCAAAGCTGGCAAGGCCATCTGAGATGGTATTTTCAAGGTTTTGCCGGCGAAAGTTGGCAAGGTGCAAACCGCCCCAACACCGCATGTCACCAACACAACAGACACCAAGAACGCGTCTCTGATAAAATCCACACCGAAATGAATGTTAATCACAATCGGCAATAGCACAAGCAACCCTGCCGCCGGGCTTGGCAGGCCTGTGAAGAAATCTTTGGCATATTCGGGCTTATCGGGCAGTTCTGAATCAAAGCGCGCAAGGCGAAGCGCGATGCAAACAATATAGAATAACGCCGCCGCCCAAGCCACATTACCTTGGTCTTGCAAGGCCCACAGATATAGGCACAGCCCCGGAATAACGCCAAATACCACCACATCAGACAGGCTATCAAGCGCGGCACCAAAGGCGCTTGTCACACGAAGCAATCGCGCCGCACGCCCATCTAGTGCATCAAAAATACCCGCAAGCACAATCAGCGCGACAACACCCTCCCATTTCTCATCAAGCGCAAAACGCAGGGCCGTTAACCCTGAGATAAGCGCGGCTATGGTGATGATATTCGGGATCATCCAGCTCGTAGAGACTTGGATGCGAAAGCGCTTTTTTTGTGCCTTAGCCATTAGCGTGCAACACTCCCTGTTGGCTCTTTCTGGGTATTTGTCAAATCAGCGATTAGCGTCTCGCCAGCGACTGTTTTCTGGCCGACCAACACCATCACATTTGTCTCTAGCGGCATCCAAATATCGACACGCGAGCCAAAGCGAATAAGGCCAAAAACCTGTCCAACCGACAGGCTATCACCAATCTTCGCATCACATAAGATACGGCGCGCGACAAGGCCGGCAATTTGCACCACAGCAATCTTTGTCTTAGCTTTGTTATCAACTTCCATCGTCAAAGCAAGACGCTCATTATCTGTGCTTGCTTTATCAAGGCTCGCATTCACGAATTTGCCTTTGCGATACAGGCTATCTGTCACCTTACCAGCGATCGGCGCGCGGTTTACATGCACGTCAAACACATTCATGAAAATAGCGACACGGCGATATTTGCCTTCTGGCAAATTCATCTCTGCCTCTGGCACTGCCTCGCCGATGGAGATAACACGCCCGTCGGCCGGTGCTATCATCCACCCCTCACCTTGGGGAATTGTGCGCACAGGATTACGGAAGAAATAAATGCACCATAATGTCAAAGGCACGCTCACTGCCAAAGACAGCGGCACATAATAGCCCAAGATAAGACCAACAACCGCAAAGGCGATGACAAAAGGCCAGCCTGCCGGGTGAATGGGAACCAAAACTTCTTCGCGAATGGCGCGATAAATATTCATGATAATCTCTTCCCTAGGGGATGTTTGGACGCGCCGCAACGCTACTATGATCCCTGCTGTTATAGAACAACAAGACCAGTGAGGAAAGTGACTTCCCTCACTTTTCCAAAAGTCCGCGCTCTGCCAATTCGCGTTGTTTCGCCTCAAGCACAGCTAATTTCAATTGGCGCGGCTCAGCGATACCCAAAACATAGGTCTCTTGCACATCAGCCTCTGCGCCAAGCGTATCGGCAAGAAGCGCCTCATCTAGCGCGTCAGGCCCAGCCATATCAGGGGCAGGTGTATCAAAGGCCGGCGCATCAAAGGCCGGCGCATCAAAGGCGGGGGCATCGAAGGCAGGCGCATCAGGCCCTGCACTGTCACCAGCTGAAGTTTGATCTGCCTTATCCTCAGCGAGTAGCGCGTCAATATCAGCAAATAAAGCCGCATCATCTACCGCATTACTTTCTGAAATATCACCTGCTGGCATATCACCTGTTGGCACATTCATAGCTGGCATATCAAAATCAGCCGCTGGAGGCGCAGGCACAAAAGCGGGCTCTTCTGGCATAGCGGGAATTGCGGGCATAGCTGGCGCTTCTGGCATGGCTGGCAGGGAGAAGGCAAAGGGCTGAAGGCGCAAATCTTTCTTGCCGCCTTGTGCCGGAAACTCTGACTGGGTGCCATAAAGCATCGCCATAAGCTCAGCAGATAATTGCTCACCCATCACCGCCGCCTCTTGCTCCCATGGGCGCTCTTGCCAGTCAACATCATCAATCACACCGGCCTTTTTGCCACACCAGCGCGCTTGATAGAGGGTGACCTTCTCCCCCTTAATCTTCTTTTTTGTGGACGAGATTTGATAGCGGTTATTTGTGACCTGCGCGATGTGAACCAGCTCATGCATCATTTGCAAGACGGCCATCTCAAACCCATGCATAAGGCTGACGGCAAAATCACAGGTGAATTTTGAGGCCCGAAACATCCCTGCCTTGGCCATTAATTGAGTGCGCGCAATCGGGCGTGGCGGCCCATCGCCAGACACCTCAACCACAATATGCAATCCCTTAGCTTGCTTGGCTGTGAAGAGTCTTGATTGGCCGAAATCACCCGCAAGACGCAATAATTCCGCTTCAGCATTTCGATTGTCGGTTGCGACAACTTCAATCATTCACCAGACCCCTGCAATTGCTTAATTTTCTCATAATAATGCGCTGTTCATTGTCCCATTCAGCATCATATTGCCAACAAGGGCGCAAATCACCGCTTTAACACCCCCTAATTTGACCATAATCTTGGGCAAAATACCACATGCTTTTTATCTCTTCTTATGTATCAAGATGCCCTTGCCACCCTACCCTCATAGGTCACACAAAAGAAAAATATGGGGCAAAATCACCTACCCAACTTGATAAAAAAAACATCTTTTTTCACCTAAATGGTTAATTTTACGTAAATACAGTAGACAATCTTGTGAAATTAAGCGATTTTTACGCTAGAATTTCGATGATGATAACGCGCGCACGGTGCCTTATCAGAAATGGGGAGATGAACACATGAAGAATTTCAAAGGCCTGTCCATCACAGTTCTTGGCTGTCTTGCGGCAAACGTCGCGCTTGCAGGCGGGCTTCCGGTCGATGGCGAAGCCAAAACACAAGCGGCAAGTGAGCAGAGCGCACCAGCAACAAATGCCAGCGCTAGCACACAGGCAGAGACCTCTTCATCATCAAGTGACGGGAATGCAAGCAGTGATGCGGCACCCGCAAATGATACAGCCGATAATGCAGCGGCAGAATCAGGTGGCTTTATCGCTATCGAAGATGACCCGCTTGTTGTTGACGTCTCAGCCATCATGGATGATGACGGCATGGGCAATATTCAGGTTCAGTGGCAGATCTCTGATAATGGCGAATCTTGGCGCAACCTGCCGGGCGTTATCCAGCAATCATTCACCCCAAGAGAAGAGCATGTAAACAAAGTATTGCGTGTGCAAATTTCTTACGTTGATGGCCAAGGTAACCTTGAGACAATCATCAGCCCACCATCACAGCCCGTGCAAAATGTGAATGACCGCCCATCAGGCTCGCCTGTTCTGTCTGGCAATGCCCGCGAAGATGACGCGCTTGTGGTTGATACGAGCTTGGTTGCGGATGAAGATGGTATCGGTAATTTCGACATTATCTGGCAGCGTTCAAGCACAAAGACAGATTGGCAAGCCTTCCCAGAAGCGATTGGCGATGTTCTTCGCCTGACGCAAAGCCATGTCGGCTATAGCTATCGTGCGGTGATGTCTTATGTCGACTCGCACAACACAAGAGAAATTCTTATTACCAACCCATCAGAGACTGTCGCCAATGTTGACGACCCTGTCGAAGGTGAAATTGTCATCCAAGGCGAATCAGCCGAAGGTCAGACACTGAAATCACAATCAATGGGCCTCAGCGATGAAGATGGTATCGCCAGCCTTTCAGTCACATGGGAAGCATCAAAGGATGGCCGCTCATGGCGCGCCATTGAATCAACTGCCCAGTCACGCTCGCTATTCCTAAGCCAAGCCCTTGTCGGCAAGCAGGTAAGAGCCAGAGCGTCTGTGGTCGATTCATTCGGTGTTGAGACAATCATCTATAGCCAAGCGACAAACACTGTCAAAAACGTGAATAACAGCCCACAAGGTAAGATCTTTGTGCGCCGCGTTGGCAATAGCTAAGAGTAAGCCCCCTTTAAAGGGCTGATAAAAACTGAGGGATTTTTTCTTTAAACGGAAAAAATCCCTTTTTTGCATGTGGCCAGCAAAGCGCATCATAAGGCCGCAAGATCTCCGCAATCGGCAAGTCACAATCCTTTAGGCAATCATGCCATGCGCCTGTTGGCTGAAACGCCATCACAATATGATCAGCCCCGCGCGATGCCATTAAGGCCCTCAGATCAGCCTGCCAATCATTTACGCTCAGGCCGCCCACGCTCAGACCGTTATATGTCTCAATGCCAAAATGTGCCTGCGCGCGTGCAAGACCATCTGCCATCGCCGCCTCATCTGCCGCAAGCACAGCTTTGGCTCTATTGCCTACCAGTAAACCTCTAGGCAGGCTTACAACCCCAACAGGCTTTGCATGTAGCGGCAAACTCACCGCATCACAATCTTCTGGCGTTAGCACCAGCAGTGGCTTATCACCTGTGGCCGCACGAGGTGCCCGAAGCGCCATCGCGGGCGGGTTCTCTGGCCCATCAATGGCCGCAACATCTTCTTGCAATTCGCCGTAGGGCTCAAACCGGCCATTGGTGAATTGGGCAATATTATCAGCGCGCGCACCATAGGCCTTGCCTCTTGTTTGCAAGCCAGCCACCCAGCGCCAGCCAAGCGTATTGGACGCAGGACAGCCATCTGCGAGGTGCCTCATAAACAAATCGGCCCCTGCCTGCCAAGGCAGACCCAGCGTGTGAATCCAAATAGAGGCAAACCACATGCGCGCATGATTATGCAGATAATTGGTCTCGCATAATTCTTTATGCCAAGCATCAAAACACGCAATGCCTGTGCGCCCTTCGAGCGCCTCTTCCAGCCCCTTTGTTGGCGCAAAACCTGCTTTGATCACCGCCTGATAATCGGCCCAAAGTGACGGCCGCATTTCTAGCCAGCCCTTCCAATAGGTGCGCCAAAAGACTTCCTGAATGAATTTCTCAGCACGCGCAAAACTATGCGCGCCCAAGGTTTTCTTAATCACCTCATCTTCGGTAATCGTGCGCCGGCGCAAAGCGGGCGACAGGCGCGAGACATGGTCATGCGCGCCTGCCCCATAATCATAATTTCGCCGCTTGGCATAATCACCGCCCGCATGTGGCAAGAACGCCTCCAAGCGCGAAAGCGCCTCATCTCTTATAATTGGCAGCACAATAGACCTCTCTTAAAACCAGTATGTGCCGCTCTATACGAGGCGATTTTATGAATAGCCGCCTAGCGCTTAAAAAAAACGTCTTGGGGATTAAGATTAATTGTGTCTATACTTTATCTTGTATGCAGATAGAGATGAAGAACACAACTTCTAGCGTTTTAGCATCACAGATGCCGACAACTCTTACATGCAACATTTCAGCCAAAATCAAGCGAACGAATGCTATCACCGCGATAGCTATCAGACGGGAAGGAGTCTCTCAAGATGCGCCCTATTGAACCGACATGTGCTGATGGTGCCGCCATTATTCCTTTTGCACCGCGATCTTATGATACCACAAATGCCAATGATGAGACGACCGTCTCTACCATTGTTGCCATTGTCGCCGTGACTGTACGTCATGGCACAGATATTTCTCCCGAAGAAGAGCTAGCTGATTTGATCGAAGCCACAGGTGAGGCTGACATCATCGAAATTCAAGATGCTTGCGCCGACATAATGGACGGGGATGACAGCCCCCATTCACGCTATCCTGCCCCGTCCAATGATAATGAGGCCTAAGACCAATCAGCCAGCCTAAAACAGGCTTCACCAATTGGCACAAACAGATTATATCATAAGACATGTATGATGTTCTCAGTTTGACCATTCCCTTTTTTGGGGTAATCGCACTTGGCGCTCTTTCTAGAGCCATCGGTTTTTTTGGCGCCGATATGGGCCTAAAGCTTGCACGCTTTGCCTTCTATTTCGTCCTGCCCCCGTTTTTATTTCTATCCATTACCGCCGCGCCGGTAGAAGAGCTGTTTAATATCGGCTTTCTTATCCGCTATGAGGTCGCGACCATTTTGATGCTTGTTGTCACAGGCATTGCCTCTGCCTATCTGTTTGGCTTTAAGGGTGTGACCAGAGGGCTTTACGGGCTAAATGCGGCCTATCCGAATGTTGGTTATATTGGCGTGCCCTTGTGCCTGATGGCTTTTGGCAATGAGGCAATTTTGCCGCTCGCGGTCATCTTGGCCATTGATACGATTGTCTTGCTTGTCTGCACAGCTTTGTTTGTGACAGCCGACAAGGAAGGCGCGCTTGCCTCATCCCTTACCCATACCGCGATGCAGCTTGTCAAAAATCCGCTTATTATCTCTGCCTTTGTTGGCATCTTATGGGCGTTGAGTGATTTGCCTATTCCGCCCGTGGCCGACAGTTTCATGTCTATGCTAGCAGGGGCGGCGGCGCCATCTGCGCTATTTGCGCTTGGCATCACCCTCTATGGCAGTGATTTAAAACAAGCCAAGGGCGAGATAGGTCTATTGGTGATTTTGAAATTGGTGGTGCACCCGCTTTTAATGGCCGTATTATTTATCGCTTGGCCCGGCATGGATAAGGTCTGGGTGCAGACAGCCATCTTATCAGCGGCTCTGCCAATTGCGGCAAATGTCTTTGCGATGTCACAATATTATCAGGCCTATAGCGAAAAAACCGCTGGCGCCATAATGCTCAGCACAGTCGTTGCGAGCATTACCACACCAGCGGTTTTATTTCTTCTTTATCGCTTTGTGTAAAAGCTTATGCCTTTGGCAGATATTTCCAAGCCAAAGGAAGCGCGGCTGTTGCGATCACAATCTTTAGCACATCACCATAGATGAAAGGCGCTAGACCGAACTGGATGCCCTTCTCAAAGCTGCCAACGATTGATGATAGGTACGTGACGCCAAAAGCATAGATAACAAGGTTACCAATAACCATCGCCAACGCCATAGACGCATAGCTCTTGCCCCAGCCTTTTTCAGCCAATAGGCCAACAACAAAAGCAGACACAGCAAACCCAAATAGATAGCCACCTGTTGGACCAGCCATATAAGCAAGACCAGCACCGCCAGCGAAAACCGGCAGACCCACAGCACCTTGCGCCAAGTAAGCTATGATAGTCGCAAAACCCAAACGTGAGCCAAAGCTCATACCAATAAGAAGCACCAGCATTGTCTGCATTGTCAAAGGCACAGGATAGAATGGCACCTTAATATGCGCTGATAGCGCCAATAAAACCGAGCCACCAATAACAAGCGCAATCTTGTTCGCCATTGAAAGACCTTGTGAGAGGCCCTGCTCAGATGCGCGGCTAGCGAATACGCTATGCAAAAGCGGCATCGCCGAAATTTGTGAAGTATTTGCCATTATGAGTTGCTCCTTCATCTGACAAAGTTGACTTATAAACATATCTTCCGCCTCGAAAGATAAACCATTTCAAAATAGAGTGCAATCAAGCACTTTTAGCGGGCAAAATTATAAGATCTCTGCTATCAGAGGCCTATCGAAACCCTAGGAATGAAAAACCCTAGCAACAAGAGGTCTTAGACAATGTTGGAAAAACTCTTTTCACTACGCCAAAATGGCACCACTATCCGCCGCGAATTTATCGCTGGCCTATCTACTTTCTTAACCATGTCATTCATCATTGCGGTTAATCCTGGCATCCTATCAGATGCAGGCATTGATTTTGCGGCCGCCTTTATGGCGACCATTATCGCAACGATTATTGGCACATTAATCATGGGCCTTTATGCAGGCTGGCCCGTTGCGGTCGCGCCCGGCATGGGGCTTAACGCCTTTTTCACCTATGTGGTGGTCCTTGGCAGCGGCTTTACATGGCAACAAGGCTTAACAGCTGTTTTTGTCTCATCCCTGCTCTTCTTTATCTTCTCCCTCTCACGCTTGCGGGCATGGCTATTGGAATCAATTCCAGCCGCTCTGCAAGCTGGCATCACAGCTGGCATCGGCCTTTTCCTTGCGATGATCGGCCTCACCTCAGCTGGCATTATTGTGTCAAACCCTGATACAATCGTCGGCCTAGGCACCATTGGCGCACCAGAAGTATTGCTAGCCGCTTTTGGCCTTATGCTTATTGCCGGTCTTGAATATCGCGGCATTAAGGGCGGTATATTGCTTGGCATCCTTGCGATTTCCGTCATTGGTTGGGTCACAGGCCTTGCCTCATTTGGCGGGATTATGAGCGCGCCACCTGTGGCATCTGCCGCTTTCTCGCTTGATTTCTCAGCCGTGACATCACCTGCCTTTATCTCGATTGTGTTCGTGATGCTGTTTGTTGATTTCTTTGATACGACAGGCACACTCACCGCCATCTCAGAGATTGCGGGCAAGCGCCGCGAAGATGGCACCATCGAAGGCTTGAACAAGGCGGTCGTAGCTGACACATCTGCTAGCATCGTAGGCGCCCTATCAGGCACCTCGAACATGACCACCTATCTTGAGAGTGCGACAGGCATCAAAGCAGGCGGCAAGACGGGCCTGACGGCTGTCTTTATCGCTCTGCTATTTGCCAGCTGTATCTTCTTTGAGCCGCTATTCGCCTCTATCCCTGCTTTTGCGACCGCACCAGCATTGATATTTGTGGCGGCGAATTTCCTATCGGCTTTGCGCCGTGTTGAATGGGATGATTTAAGCCAAGCTGTGCCTGTGATGATGATCACGCTAATCATGCCTGTTTCATTTTCAATTGCCGCCGGTATCGCCCTTGGCTTTATCGCTTATGCGGTCATGAAAGTGATAGCTGGCAAAGCATCACAAATAGCGCCAGCCCTTTGGGTCATTGTGGCTTTTGCCGCTGTCTGGCTCTATCTTAGCGCCTAGGAAAAACTTAACGCCCCGCACCATGGCAGACCAAATGCTTGCTATGGTGCGGCGGTGCGACAAAATTCTAATTGACGCTCTAGCTGTAGCAGTCTAATCGATGTTAAGATGTGCGGTACGCCGTAAATATATATAAGGGCAGTCCTCTTTTTCAAAAGAGGCGATAAGCGATGACAAAATTTGAGCAGAGCCAGCGCGATTTAGACAACCGCCAAGAGCCTATTTTCTCATTTGCAAATGCAGAATTAGGCCCTTTTGCGAATGCCTGTATCCGTATGATCGAAGGCCTCACAGGCCAGCGCCTTATCAAGCGTCTATATCTTGATTATGTGGATGAGAAGCGCCCTGATAAATATTTTTGGCAAGATGCGCTTGCACGCCTAAAGATCACGCTGAAAATCACCAAAGAGGAGGACGCCGCTATTCCAGCAACAGGCCGTCTGCTTATCATTGCCAATCATCCTTTTGGTGTGATTGATGGCGTCGCTCTGTGTGCGATGGTCTCTGAAGTGCGCTCTGATTACCGCATATTAACGCACCGTGTTCTGCGCCAAGCGCCTGCGGTGATGGATAATATTCTGCCGATTGATTTTGATGAAGATGAAAAGGCGTTGCGCAATAATTTGCAAACACGCAAAGACGCTGTCTCTCATCTAAAGGATGGCGGCGCTGTGATTATTTTCCCGGCCGGCGCGATATCGCTTGCCCCAAAATTGGTTGATAAGGCCGTTGATACGGAATGGAAAAAATTCGTCGCCAAAATGGCTTCTGTGCCAGATACGACCATCCTGCCTTTTTATTTTGAAGGCAAAAATTCGTTTCTCTTCCAATTTGCCCGCCGCATCAGCCAGACACTTGGCTATGCCTTTATGTTCAGAGAGATTAAGCGTCGCATGGGCTCAGACCTGCCTGTTATTATGCGTAACCCCATTCAATCAAATGACCTTGCAGCCTTTGATGATAGAGGCAAGATGACTGATTATTTGCGTCGTTCAACCTATGGCGCACAAAATGATGGCTAGGCGCTCAAAGCGCCTCTAGCGGCATCGTCTGCAATAAACAGAGCGGGCGACAAACCGCGTAAGATATAGTGGCAAATTCTGCCTCTGGTACAATCTCAATCTGTGAGGCGGTCGCATGATTGGATGATGATATCATTGTCCCAAAGCCAAGCGCCAACCCAGCCAACCCATAGCCTAGATTGAGCGATGATTCAAACCGCATAGGCGCAAGCGGTATCACAGCCACAAGCCCCCCTGCCTCACTCGCAAGCTGAGCAGGCCCCTTATGCACAGTGATAATCTCATCATTGGTCACGGCGATGATGCGCGTGCGATGTTGGTATTTCGCCATCAGGTGTAAATTGGCCATAGAGTGATCAAATCTTTTGCCGAAAAGCCCCAACCCCACCACAGATGAAGGCGTTAGATGATAAAGCGCTTTTTCGAAATCATTGCTATCTTGCTCAGCAATTTGAATATGATGAGCCGCCTTATGATGACCAGAATCAGACCCCTGATGCAGGCTATCCATATCGCCGATAATCGTCTCAGCTTGCAATCCTTGTTGCGCCAGATAATCGGCCGCCCCATCAAGCGCGATAAGCGGCATAGCACCTGCAAATTGACGCAAGGCCGTCTCATTCACATCCCCTTGCCCAATAATAACAGCTGATTTGTATGACATAATAAAAGGGCTTCCCTGTTGCGCCTGCGCCTCAAGATTAGCCGATGCGCCTGCAACAGGAAAGCCCCTTTGATTAGACCCTTATGTGGGGTCGTCTATTTTTCTCTAAAGGCAACAGAGGCTGCCTTTTGAATCGGTGAGAGGATGCAATCAAGAACGGTACGCTTGCCGCCGATGATATCAACCGTCACCTGCATGCCCGGCACAATATCAGGCACCACGTTCGAATTTGGGAAGCCCTTATCACCAATCTCAATCAAGGTCTCATAATAAGGTGGCACATTCTGCTCTTCGGTTGTGTTGCTAGCCACATGAATCACACTGCCTTCAAGCGCCCCATAGCGGGAAACATCATAGGCAGATAGCGAGATTCGTGCCAGTTGCCCTAGCGTCACATCTGCCACATCTTGCGGCAATAAACGCGCGCGCACCACATGCTCTGCATCAAGTGGCACAATCTCTGTTAGGATCGTACCAGCCTGCACAACCGCGCCCACTGTCTTAATATGCAAGGCTGAGACGACACCTGTTTCAGGCGCCCTGATATCAGCATAGGCAACACGCCCTTGCAGTGAATCTTGACGCGCCATCGCTTGCTCTAGCCCTGTTTGCGCTTCTACCAAATAGGTGGATGATTCAGCACGTCTTTGGCTTTTTAGCGATGTGATTTCCTTCTCTAGACCTTCACGTCTGGCTTCCATAGCCTCTACCGATAGGGCGGCTAATTCTGCGCTACCCTCGGCCTGACGCCATTTTGTTTCAGCTTCGATCAAGCGTAATTTCGGCTCATGGCCCGCATCCACCAAAGGCTTCAACAAATCATATTCCTGTTTGCGGATCCTTTGCTGTGTCAGCGAGATTTGCACCTCTGCTTTCTTCTCGGCAATATTGCGATTTAACTCTTCAATCGACTGTCTGAAGACATCCAACTGTTCGCGCAAAGCAATTGTGCGTTGCAAGAATAAATTGGCTTCCTTGGCAACCGCCTCACCTGCTTTTGCTTGCAAAGCGGCGGGGAATGTCACCGACAGGGAATCGTCAACCTCTGCTTGCAGGCGAATAATAGAAGCTTTGCGTGAGGCGATAATCACCTCATTTTCCGCATAATCAGCTTGCACATCCGCATCTTCGACACGGAACAGCACATCACCTTTTTGCACCTCAGAGCCTAATTCAACATAGATCTCTTGAATCGATCCGGGCAGACGGCTTTGCACAATCTGAATATCACTAGGCGGTATAATCGCCCCTTCAGCGCGCACCTGCTCATCAAGCTCAGCTGTATTTGCCCAATAAAAGGCAATGATGAAAAAGCCTGTAATTAGCAAAAAGACGATTTGCCCTTTGAACATGCCCGGCTCTTCATGGGCCTCCAAATCAGGTTCGCTATGGTCAACGGGCGGCGCACCAAACATCAATGGCGCTGGCCCATACCATTTGCGATAGAGACCGCGAAATGGCCAAAATATTAGGCGGAACGGTAGTGATAAAATCCAAAACGGTAATTTTATCAGAAACCAAATGAACTTGAAAAGCGTCCCAAAGAAGCCAGATTTTTCCTCTGGCATCTGTTCTTGGGCCTCTCCTTCGACTATTTCAGGTTTTTGATCTTTAGCCATTTGCGGCTCCTTGCATTTTTTCTAGAACCTTATCGCGTGGCCCGGCTAGGACGATCTGACCTTTTTCCATCACAATGATATGGTCAGCCATCTTCAACATCGCGCCGCGGTGTGTCACAAACACACAGGTTGTATCGGTTGTCGCTGTTAATAGACGATCAACAAGCTGAGATTCGGTGGCATTATCCATCGAGGCTGTTGGCTCATCCATCAGTAAGATATTTGGTTTGGCAATCATCGCGCGCGCAATCGCAATCGCTTGGCGCATACCAGATGATAATTCCTGACCGCGTTCAGATAGCGGGAAATCAAATCCCCCTGGCAGCAAACCTATAAAGGCATCTGCGCCAGATACTTTGGCGGCGTAGATTAATTCTTCATCAGTGGCATCAGGCTTACCCATCAGCAAATTATCGCGAATAGTGCCTGAAAATAGGATCGGGTTTTGTAAGACCGTACCAATATTCTTGCGTACATCTTCAGGGCGAATTTGGCGGATATCGGCATTATCCAGCAACACCACACCCTTATCAGGCGGATGAAGGCCACAAATCAGACGAAGCAAGCTTGTCTTACCAGAGCCAATACGTCCCAAAATCGCAATCTTCTGTCCGGCTTTAATCTCAAGATTTAGATCATGCAGAACCGGATCTGGCTGATCTTCATAGGTAAAGGTCACATTCTTAAAGGTGATATCACCCGCAAGATTAGGACGGCTTACAAAATTCGCGCGTGTCTCTTCTTGGGTTTTAACGCCCAACACTTCATCAAGCCCCCGAAAGGCAGACCGTGCTTGGTTCATGCGTCCAAGAAGACCTGTAATCTGGCCAAGCGGCGCCATTGTCCGGCCTGATAAAATCACACAAGCAATCAATTGACCCATGGAAAGATTACCAGCGCTAATCAAAAACACGCCATAGACCACAATACCAATCTGGCTCGCTTGCTGGCCGAATTGTGCGAAATGAGATGCAAGCTGGCTGGTCATTTTTGTCTTCGCAGATGTCTTACCCTGCGATAGCACCGAATTAAGCCACCGATTACGCAACATAGAATTACCTTGCGTCATTTTCACAGTCTCAAGCGCGCCAATCATCTCAACCATCACAGCTTGCTTCGACTTGCCTTGGAACAAGGATAATTCACTCATCCTCTTAATAATCGGCTGCAAAATCATGCCAAATATGATCACCAATGGCACAATCACAGCCGGCACAGCCGCAACAGGCCCGCCAATCGCATAAAGTACGACCAAGAATAATAGAATGAACGGCAAATCAGCAAAGATGGTAAAAGTCGCTGAGCCGATCACCTCTTTGAGCAAATCAAAATCGCGCACAGTAGAGGCAAGTGCCCCTGTCGCTTGACGACCTAGATTTGTATCATGACGTGAAATCTTATCGAATAATTCGGTTGAGACTTGCCTATCAATTTTCTGGCTCGCCCTATCAACAAAATTACCGCGCACAATCTTCATGACAAAATCAAACAAGATCACGACCACGATGATAGAGGTCAGCGCAATCAGAGATTCTGTCGCATTATTGGGAATGACGCGGTCATAAACGGTCATGATGTACAATGATGATGCCAAGGCAAATACATTGATCAAAATAGACGCCATAATGACTTGAAAATAAATCGATTTGGCTTTGAACACTGGCCCATAAAACCAATGCTCCTTTAAACTTCTAACGGGTTTTAACATTGGTTGTCTCCTAGCTCGATACCCAATAAAGACGTCAGGGTATTGGCAAGAGAGTTAAGGCGCACAAGGCCAAACTCCTGTTGCCACTCTAACTGGGATAGTTCGATCATTTTCTGTGTACGCTCGCCCATTAGCTGGATAATTTGCTGTCGTGAGACAAGCGAATTGCCGACCAATGAGTTCAAGCTTTGATAGCGCCCATCAATATCTTCGATTTGCGCCTTAATCGTCACAATCTCGCCTCTTTGACGGTCAAGGATGATCTGGCCTTGTTGGGTGCCTGTTTCATGATTACGCAGCTGCTCTTCTCGTTGCGAGGTCAGCTCTTTAACTTGCCAGCTTTTTTCCTGCTGACGCGCCTTGTTTGAGCCACCATCATAGAGCGGTACAGATAATTCAAGACGACCAACAAGCTGGTATTCTCTCTCATAATCAGTGACATCAAAGACCGTGGTCTCAAGCACAGAATCAATCACCGGATAGCGTTCATTTGAAATCGCTTCAAGGTCTTCTCTTTGCGCCGCGATACGCGCATCAAGCACACGCACATTCAACCAGTCACGCGCCTCAATCGGCACAACCTCATCTGCGCGCACATCTAAGAAGGTTTGCAATAATGGCAAGGCTTCCTCATAGCTTATCTTGAAACGCGCATTTAATTCCTTTTGCGTTTCTTCAAACCGGCGCTCAGCACGTTGCAGGGCAATCTCGGCATTGAGGACTGATAATTTGGTCTCGCGCACCTGCGCAAGGCCGATAGAGCCGGCTTTTCCTTGTGCTTCAATTGCCTCAACATGCGGGGCAATATCTTGCAAAGCGGTGGTGCGATAAGAGACCTCTTGAAGGGCGCTTTCAATCTGCATCATCACGCGCAAGATATCTTCGACCACAGATGACAGGCTCGACTGATAGCTCAATCGCTCGGCCTGCAGGCTAAATTCATTCGACCTGATACGCGCCGAACCGACACCCCAATCATATAAGCGATAGCGTGCGGTTAGCTCTAAATCGTAAATATCATCATAGGCGTGGTTATAACCGCGCAATGAGGAAGGCACGGGGTCTGAATTGCTGGTCTTAAAGTTTGACGCAATCTGTCTTTCTCCAGACAGGCTGGCCGATAAATCAAGTTTCTTTTCCGCCTTTCTTTGCCCTAAGACGAAAATCGCACGGCAAGACCGCGCCGCTGATTGTCGCAATATAGGGTTGTTTAAAAGTTGCGTTTCTAGCGAAAAGGTCAGCGGCTCAGCCGTAATTTGACCTTTCTCACTGGTTGTTAGCTCGCTTGCATTTGCAGCATGAAAGGCAAAACCACCTGTGACCACAAATACACAAAATAAAAATAGAATTAGCTGATATATTTTTATCCGAAAGCTATCTAGCGGATAAAAACAGGCTAAATATAAACGTTCACGCCACGGCAAATGACATTCTCCTGCATAGGTTTTTCTTATTCCAGCAGGCAGAATAGGCACGCAATCGCTAATAAATCGTAAAGGGAAACAAATAAAATGAACTTTATGGGTTAAAATTAATCCTTATCCATAGGCGCCTTGGATATGCTACATCAAGAGACAATGACCCAGATGAGAGACCAAGATGATGTTTGATATTGTGCTTTACCAGCCGCAAATTCCGCCCAATACGGGCAATATCATCCGCCTATGCGCCAATGGCGGCGCGCGTCTCCACCTTATCCACCCGCTTGGTTTTGAGCTCAATGAGAAATCATGTCGGCGTGCGGGCCTTGATTATCACGCGCTTACCTATATGAGTGAATATGAAGATTGGGATGATTTTAACGCCCGATCTGGCATTAAGCGGCTTTTTGCCATCACAAAATTTGGCCAGACGCGCTATGATACGCCGCTTTATCAAAAAGGGGATGGTTTCCTATTTGGCAGAGAGACCACAGGCTTGCCTGATGATATCCACCAAATCTTTGCAGAAGATAGGAAATTGGCGATTCCCATGATGGCAGGCAATCGCAGTTTGAACCTCGCAAATGCCGCTAGTATCATCCTCTATGAGGCATGGCGCCAGCATGATTTTAACGGCGCATAGACGGCTATCTAGGCGCGCTTAAACAAACAGAGACGTGCCACTCATATCAGCCCTTATGAGAATGAAGAGGCCCGCCTGTATGGCGTGGATAGCCCGTTCCAAATATCATCCCCGCATCGGCAAAATCGGCATGCGCCACATGCCCTTCGGCGACACAATCATAGCAAGCACGGCGCAACGGCGCTAATAAATGCGCCGCCAAAGCTTGGGCTTTTTGCGCCTCATAGGTGCCTCTCATACGGTCAGCTTTTTTACCATCCCAGCGATAAATGCCAGCCCCTGTTTTGCGCCCTAAATCCTGTGCCGTGATTTTGGCATTTAAATAATCCTTAACCTCACCCGGCATGCCAAGACGCGCGCCCACATCAAAACAGATATCAAGGCCAATTTGATCAGCCAATTCCAGCGGCCCCATCGGCATGCCATATAACAGCAATGCCTCATCAATTTCATCAGCATCAGTGCCGTTAATATGCGCCTCAATGGCCGCAAAAATATAAGGCAGCAAGGCACGGTTCACCAAAAAGCCGGGGCTGTTTTGCACCTTTATCGGCAATTTCCCGATTTGCCCCGCAAATTGCATCAACCGCTCACAATCAGCTGGCTCATTCACAGGACGATGTATCACCTCAATCAAGGGCATCACTGTTGCAGGGTTAAAGAAATGCAGCCCCATCAGACGGTTTGGTGCCGTCATCTTGCCCGCGATCTCATCCAAATCAAGGGCCGAGCTATTGGTCGCAAACAGGCAATCTGGCCCATGCAATGCCTCAAGCTCTTGCCACAAGGCCTGTTTAAGCGGCAATTTTTCAGGCGCGGCTTCGATAACTAAATCAATCAACACAGCACTATCAGGCATAAGGCCACAGGTAAAACGCGCCAAAGCTTGACGCGCCCGCGCCGCATCGCATTTACGCTCAAAATAGGCTTGCGCACGCTGATAGGCTTTTGCCAAGGCCGCCTCATTCACATCTGTCAGATAAACATGAAGCCCTTTGAGGCATAAATAAATGGCAATATCTGCGCCCATCGCGCCGGCACCCACCACTTGAACATGGCTAATCGCACTATCACCACGGGCTTGTTTTTTGACTCTATCTGTCAGCGCAAAGACGCGCCGCAAATTGGCCGATACCTCATCTAGCATCAGGCGCGGAAAATGGATAAGCTCGCCATCGACAAGCGCCTGATAATCAGGCCCTGCCATCTCGAAATGAGTGATAATCGCGGCTAAATGGGGAATATGCGCCTCAATGCGCCCGTCCAAATGCGCTTGTTTCGCCGTCGCAATAATCGCCTCCCACGCATCGCGGTCACAAAATTCACCGAAGGCACGTTTCCCCTTGGCAATAAAATTCATCGCCTCTGCAAGCCCATCTTCGCTTGCAAACAGCCCATCCGCTAGGCCCGCCTCTATCAGCGCTGATTGCGTTGTAAGTGGTTTGGCTGAGAGGCACATATCAAGGGTTTGACGCGCGCCGATAAGACGCGCCGCACGCGCTGTGCCAGCAAAGCCCGGCATCAGGCCAAGATTGGCTTCAGGAAAGCCTGCCATAATGCGCCCGCCCTTACGGCACAGGCGATAATCGCACGCCAAGGCAAGCTCAAGTCCGCCGCCCAATGCAGGCCCATGCACCAATGCCACACTCACCAAATGCGAATCTGCGATACGGTCAAGCATCACCATCGCCGCCTTTTGCAAGGCGCGCACATCATGGCTATTCGATAAAGTTTCAAACTCAGTGATATCAGCGCCAAAGACAAAACCGCTTGGCTTGGCTGAATAGATAATAACCCCCGCAAGCCCCTCTTGCGCTTCCAGCTCATCAAAGGCTGATTGCAATTCGGCTATCATCGCTTGCGAAAGTAAATTGGCCGATTTGCCGTGATAATCCAGTTCGATATGTGCGATATGTGCGATATGCCCGATTGATGCGATAGATGCGTTTGTTTTATCGCTTGAAATTGTCAGATGCTGATAGCTCATCCTCACACTCCGAAACAGGTTTAGCCTTTGAGGGAGAGCTTATCGCAGCAAGCCCTTTCAAGAAAGGATTAAGTAGATGGGATGAGAGCACAACAACACAGCGCTCTAGCAAAATTTTATCATATTAGGAGGCTATGGCGGATGGACGGGGATTCGAACCCCGGAGGGGCGTTAACCCCAACACGCTTTCCAGGCGTGCGCCTTAAACCGCTCGGCCATCCATCCTGCATAAATTAGGCAAAAAGACCAAACGCCTCTGTCGCCATTGAGGCCCACAATAACCAAAGCAACTTTCAAAAGCCAGATATCATCAATAAAAAACACATAAATATGATGATTTGATCTTGCCATTTTTCGTAAATTCGCAGACCTTTTACACATGATAGCTCGTATATTTCAAATTTTAGGCGCCATCGCAACGCTCTCAGCCCTATGGCTGTTCTGGCAAGATGTGCGCAACTCACAAGCACCTGCCAAATTATTGGGCCAGCTATGGTATGAGGCAGCACCGCAATCACTCCAGCTTACAGAGGCAGTGATTGACCGCTATATCGACCCTTGTGGCCTGATGCCCTTTTTGGGATGCGATACATTCCTATGGCACCCGCTCATCGCGACCTTGCTTAATTGGCCAGCCGGTCTTGTATTGGGGCTTATGGGCGTTATCATGCTTGTGCTCTCATCGCTTCGTAGCAAGACAGGACGCAAGACAGCCCGTTCTTTAAAAAAAGAAGGCCGTTAAAAAAAGAGGGCCGTCAAACGCGGCCCCCTCACAGTCTCTTTTTTAATTATCGCCCATTTGCAGTGCTTTAAAGAAAGCATCTTGCGGGATATCCACCTTACCAAATTGGCGCATACGCTTTTTGCCTTCTTTTTGCTTTTCCAGCAATTTTTTCTTACGGCTGACATCACCGCCATAACATTTAGCCGTCACATCTTTGCGCAAGGCTGAGATAGTCTCTCTGGCAATTACCTTGCCACCGATAGCGGCTTGCAGGGCGATCTTAAACATCTGGCGCGGCACCAAATCTTTGAGCCTTGCACAAATCGCACGCCCTCTTGTCTCTGACTGCTCACGATGCACAATCATCGATAGCGCATCAACAGGGTCACTATTGACCAAGATAGAGACCTTGACCAAATCACCCTCAATATAAGAATCCATCTGATAATCAAATGACGCATAGCCCTTTGTCACAGATTTCAGGCGGTCATAAAAATCAAACACAACCTCGTTCAACGGCAGGCGATAGACAACCATCGCACGACTACCGGCATAGGTCAGGTCAATCTGCTCACCACGTCGCTCAGTACAAAGCGTCAGAACAGAGCCAAGATATTCATCAGGCGTCATAATCGTCGCCTTAATCCACGGCTCTTCGATATTATTGATCCGCGTCACCTCTGGCATATCAGCCGGGTTATGCATCTCAAGAACAGACCCATCCGACATATTCAAATGATACACCACAGATGGCGCTGTTGAAATCAACTCAAGATTAAATTCGCGCGCCAGACGCTCTCTGATGACTTCCATATGAAGCAGACCCAAAAAGCCGCAACGGAACCCAAAACCAAGCGCCGCTGATGTTTCTGCCTCAAAAGAAAAAGAACTATCATTCAAAGACAGCTTCTCAAGCGCTTCACGAAGCATCGTAAATTCAGCTGTATCCATCGGGAACATGCCACAAAAAACAACTGGCACAGATGGCTTAAAGCCCGGCAATGCATCAGAACAAGGCTTGCGCTCTTCGGTGATAGTATCGCCAACCTTGGCATCTGATACCGTCTTCACACCTGCGTTAATAAAGCCAACTTCACCAGGGCCAAGCTGGTCAACCATATCAGGCTTTGGACAAAAGACGCCGACACGCTCTACCACGTGCGAGGCACCAGAGGCCATCATGCGGATTTTCATCCCCTTTTTCAGCGTCCCATCTTTGACACGCACCAAGGTCATGACACCCAAATAGGGATCATACCAGCTATCAACCAGTAACGCCTTTAGCGGCGCGTTTGCATCACCAGACGGAGCAGGCAAATTCTGCACCACAGCTTCTAGGACATCTGGAATACCCATGCCTGTTTTCGCAGAGACAGCGATCGCATCACTGGCATCAAGGCCGATAACATCTTCGATTTGTGCCTTCACACGCTCTGGCTCAGCGGCAGGCAAATCCATCTTATTCAAAACTGTTATCAGATCATGATCCGCTTCAATCGCTTGATAGACATTCGCCAATGTCTGCGCTTCAACACCTTGCGAGGCATCAACCACCAAAAGCGATCCTTCACAAGCCGAAAGCGAGCGTGATACCTCATAGCCGAAATCCACATGGCCCGGCGTATCCATCAGGTTCAACACATAGGTTTCACCATCCTGCGCCTTATAATTCAAACGCACCGTCTGCGCCTTAATGGTAATGCCACGCTCGCGCTCAATATCCATATTATCGAGCACTTGTTCAGACATCTCACGGTCACTCAGCCCGCCACAATGGCTAATCAGCCTATCAGCGATCGTTGATTTACCGTGGTCGATATGGGCAACAATAGAAAAATTGCGGATATTTTTTAAATCAGTCATGGCACTCTTTTACCCTGTTTGGCGCCTAATGAAAAGAGAGGAGATGGCCTTAATTTTGGCCAATTGCCGCACCTTTATATGCCACCAACTGGCTTGGCGCATATAAGCGGCCCAAAAGCCTATCCAAAGTCACTAGAAGTTTAGCCTTGCTTTTGTTAGACTGGCTGCAAAACTAACTATTCACTATGGTGACAAAAATGCCTTTAGAGCGTCATGAAAAATACCAGCCATATGCGGCCGTCCCTTTGGACAACCGCCAATGGCCTTCGAACACAATTTCAACAGCCCCTATCTGGTGTTCTGTTGACCTGCGTGATGGTAATCAGTCGCTCATCGAGCCAATGGATGCTTTGCGCAAAATGCGTATGTTCAAAGTGCTTGTCGAGATGGGCTTTAAGGAAATTGAGGTTGGCTTTCCGTCAGCCTCTGATACAGATTTCAATTTCCTGCGCGAGTTAATCGAGGGCGGTCATATCCCTGATGATGTGACAGTCCAAGTACTAACACAGGCGCGCGAGCATCTCATTGACCGCACAGTAGAGAGCTTGCAAGGCGCAAAGAATGCGATTTTGCACCTGTATAATTCAACCTCAACCTTGCAACGCCGCGTGGTGTTTAAGTCTGATCAAAAAGGCGTTAAGCAAATCGCGATTGATGGTGCCAAGATGGTTGCCGACAGGCTAAGCAAGCTGTCATCAGATACAAATTTGCGCCTACAATATTCGCCAGAAAGCTTTACCGGCACTGAGCTTGAATATGCGCTTGATGTGTGTGAGGGCGTGATGGATGTCTGGCAGCCAACGCCAGAGAATAAGACCATCATTAATCTGCCTGCGACAGTGGAAATGGCAAGCCCGAATATCTATGCCGACCAGATTGAATGGATGCATCGTCATTTCACACGCCGTGACAGCCTTATCCTATCTTTGCACCCGCATAATGATAGAGGCACAGGCATTGCCGCAACAGAGCTTGGCCTGATGGCTGGCGCTGACCGTGTTGAAGGCACGCTTTTCGGCAATGGGGAGCGCACAGGCAATGTTGATATCGTCACTTTGGGCTTGAACATGTTCACCCAAGGCCTCGATCCACGCCTTGATTTCTCTGATATTAACAAGCTTGTTGAGACAGCTGAATATTGCAACCAATTGCCAGTGCATCAACGCCACCCCTACGCAGGACAGCTTGTGCATACCGCCTTTTCAGGCTCGCACCAAGACGCTATCCGCAAAGGGATTGACGCGCTTTCAAAGGCCAATGATGACCATTGGGAAGTGCCTTATTTGCCGATTGACCCATCTGATATTGGCCGGTCTTACGAGGCGATTATCCGCGTGAATTCACAATCAGGCAAAGCAGGTGCCGCCTATTTGCTTGAGGTTGACCATCACATCCGCCTGCCGCGTCCGATGGAAGTTGAATTTAGTGGCTATGTCCAAAAAGCGGCTGATAGTGAAGGTATCGAAATCACATCTGCCAAGATTTGGGATATTTTTGCCGACAGCTATTTGAACGCTAAAGGGCGTTTTGAATTGGTGAAGTTTGAATCGCACCCCGTCGCGCGTAACGCTGAGCAAGAACGTGTTGAGGCAGTCGTCTCATGCGATGGCAAAGAGCATCACATCTCGCAAGTTGGCAATGGCCCAATCTCTGCCTTTGTGCAAGGGGTACGCGATACATTTGGCCTGTCATTCAAGCTAGCTGATTTTGGCCAGAACACCCGCTCATCATCCTCGCAAGCCGAAGCGGCCGCTTATGTTGAGTTAAAGACACCTGATGAAAATGGCAAATCTGTCTTTGGCGCGGGCATTGATACCTCTATCACATTGGCACCAGTTAAGGCGGTTATCTCAGCCCTTAACCGCCTCTAGACAACGGCTAAATAACGCATAAAAAATCCCCGATAAGCATAAGGCCTATCGGGGATTTTTTTAATCTATAGGCAATGACTAGCCTCTTATCGCGCCGCCGGTATTTTTGGCAACCGAAGCGATGATCTTATCGCTAATCTCAACAATCTCAGCATCGACCAAAGTCGCTTTTTGCGGCTGGATTGTGACCGTAATCGCAACAGACTTCTTGCCAGCTTCAATCTTATCACCTGCGTAAACATCAAAGATATTCACCGCCTGCACAAATGGCTTGCCACCTGCTTTGACCGCCCGCATCAGCGCATCTGCGCTCACAGCCTCATCAACGACAAAGGCAAAATCGCGGCTCAAAGCTTGCAAGCTATTCAGCGATAATAACGGCTTTGCCGGGCCCTTATCTTTTGCGGCTGGCACGCGTTGGAAGAATAACTCAAAGCCCGCACAAGCACCCTTAATATCGAAATGCTTGGCAATTGTTGGGTGAATTTCCCCGAATGTGCCCAAAATTGTGCGCCCTTGCATAAGCGTGCCTGAACGACCCGGGTGATAATAATCAGGCGCCTCATTGGTGATTTGCAGATTATCAACCGACACACCAATCGCCGACAGCGCGTTCAACAAATCAGCCTTTGCATCAAAGACACTTACCGCCTCATTATCATGACGCCAATCAGAGATACGGCCACGGCCTTGGCGCACGCCGCAAGCCATATGGAATTGCTGATCAGCTGGCACACCATGAAAGACAGGGCCAACCTCAAAGAATGACAAATCAGTTGATCCTCGGCGCAAATTACGGCCCGTGGCTTGCAACAGATTCGGCAAAATAGTTGGGCGCATCATATTCAGATCAGCTGAGATAGGATTTGCCAGGCGCAAGCTTTCATCCCCGCCACCAAACAGCACCGCATCATCATCTTTCATGAATGAGAATGTCACAGCCTCAACATAATCACGCGCCACAAGCGCACGGCGAATATAATTTGTGCGACGTTGCAGCTTCGAAATTGACGGCTTGGCAATCATCTCATCACGCGGCAATGACAGCATAGGCAAATGCTCATAGCCATGAATGCGGATAATCTCTTCGATGATATCAGCACTGCCATGAATATCAGGGCGCCATGTCGGGCGCGTCACCTGCCAGCTTTCAGCCGCAGATGTATCAACGCCAAAGCCTAAGATCTCAAGAATCTCGACCATCCGCTCTTTTGCAACATCAACACCTGTGAGACCAAGCACTTGGCTCGGCGCGAATGAGATTGCCTCAATTGGCGCAACACCAGCCCCTGCTGTCACAAGATGGCTTGCCTCAGCGCCTGTCAATTGCTTCACAAGGCGTGTGATATAACCCGCAAAGGCTGTTGGCCCATCTGTATCTAAGCCGCGTTCAAAACGATAGCGCGCATCTGAATTCAGGTTCAATTTGCGCCCTGTCATTGCCACCGCAATCGGGTCGAAAATCGCGATTTCCAAGAACATATCAGTCGTGCTCTCAGACACGCCTGTTCTATCACCGCCCATGACACCGGCAATATCATCAGGCCCATTTTCATCACAGATGACAATCATCTCATCATCAAGATCATAGGTCTTTTCATTCAAAGCTGTCAGGCTCTCGCCCTGCTTGGCGTTACGAATAACCAGCCTATCACCTGCGATTTTATGCGCATCATAGGCATGCAGCGGGCGACCAATATCGAACATGATATAATTGGTGATATCAACCAGCACATCAATCGGACGCTGGCCAATCGCGGTGAGGCGCTCTTGCATCCATGACGGCGCGGCACCGTTTTTAATGCCGCGGAACATCCGCCCACTAACCAGCGGACAAGCGCTTGCTTCATCTGTTTCGACCGACCATTGGATAGCGCTATCAAAGCTGCCTGCCTCATCTGAGAAATCAAGCGGCTTTAGCGTGCCATAACCTGCGGCCGCCAAATCACGCGCGACACCGCGCACGCCCAGACAGTCACCTCTATTCGGCGTAATCGCAATCTCAATCATCGGATCATCAAGACCGGCGGCCGCGGCGGCACCACTGCCAACAACCGCATCACTGGCTAGTTCCATAATCCCATCATGCGCATCAGATATGCCTAGCTCAGCCGCTGAACATAGCATGCCAAAAGACGCCTCGCCTCTGATCTCACCCTTCTTGATTGTGATATCAAGACCTGGAATATAGGTACCAGGCACAGCCAGAACAGTCTTTAGGCCGGCACGCGCATTTGGCGCACCACAGACGATTTGCAATGTCTCATCACCTGTATTGACTTCGCAGACTTGCAGTTTATCAGCATTTGGATGACGTTCGGCCTTTGTAATCTCAGCCACTCTAAAGGCTGATAGGCGCTTGGCTGGATCATCAATATCCTCAACCTCAAGGCCAATCATCGGCAGGACCTCAAGGATTTCATCCATAGAACAGCTAGTCTCTAGGTGGTCTTGCAACCAATTCCATGTAAATTTCATATCCTGTTACCCCACAATCCCTGTGTGAAGGGCCGGCACATCATGCCCCATAAACCCGTAATGACGCATCCAGCGCAAATCTGTGTCATAGAATGTCCGCAAATCTGGAATGCCATATTTCAACATTGCCAAACGCTCAATCCCCATACCAAAGGCAAAGCCTTGCACCTTTTCAGGATCATAGCCGCAATTGGCCAGCACCTTTGGGTGCACCATGCCAGAGCCTAGGATCTCTAGCCAATCATCACCGGCCCCAATCTTAAGCCCGCCATCTTTGCGGCTACAGCCAATATCAACCTCGGCTGATGGTTCAGTGAAAGGGAAAAAGCTTGGGCGGAAACGCACCGGCAATTCATCAACGCCGAAAAAGGCCTTACAAAATTCAATCAAACAGCCCTTCAAATGGCCCATATGAATATCAGTGCCAATCACAAGACCTTCACATTGATGGAACATCGGTGAATGGGTCGCATCATGATCAGAGCGATAAGTGCGCCCCGGTGCGATAATCCGAATTGGTGGCTCGCTTGCCTCCATCGTGCGAATTTGCACAGGCGATGTTTGCGTGCGCAAAACAGGACGCAGCCCGCTCTCATCTGCGTTCAGATAAAAAGTATCATGCTCTTGGCGCGCCGGATGTTCAGGCGGAATATTCAGCGCGGTAAAATTATAATAGTCACTCTCAACATCAGGGCCTTCTGCCACTGAAAAGCCCATATCAGCAAAGATAGCCGTAATCTCTTCAATGGTGCGGCTCAGCGGATGAAAGCGCCCAAGTGAGGCAGATGGCACAGGCAATGTCACATCAACCGCCTCTGCGGCTAATTTGGCATCTAATTCAGCCTTTGCCAAAATTGCCGCCTTCGCCGATAGCGCATCACTGACCTCTTGCTTGACCTGATTGACGGCCGCACCAAAGCTTTTACGCTCTTCGGCTGGCATCGCGCCTAGTGATTTTAATTGCTCAGAAATCACGCCCTTTTTGCCAAGCGCGTCAATGCGGATGGCATCTAATGCGGGCGGGGTATCTGCGGTTTCAATCTTGCCTAATAACTCTGTCTTAAGCGCATCAAGTGACTGCATATCTCATCTTCTTTATCTGCTGGCTTATTCTGCTGGCTTATTCTGCCGGCTTATTTTGCGATTAGTCCCATAAAATATAGGCCACAAAAACCGATGGGGCCCGTTGGGCCCCATCTTATCATTAACTATGAATGCTTGTTAAGCCGCTTTGCGTGAATGCTCTACAAGAGCTGCAAATGCGTTGGCATCATGAACAGCCAAATCACTTAGCATCTTACGGTCAACCGCGACGCCTGCTTTGTTAAGACCACCCATCAATGATGAATATGTCATACCATGCAAGCGCGCTGCCGCATTGATACGCTGGATCCACAAAGCGCGGAATTCACGCTTGCGTACGCGGCGATCGCGATAGGCATATTGGCGGGCTTTATCAACCGCCTGCTTAGCAACACGAATCGTGTTCTTACGGCGACCGTAATAACCTTTCGCTGCTTTGATAACTTTATTGTGACGTGCGTGAGACGTTACGCCTCTTTTTACTCTAGCCATTTATAAGTCTCCTCTTAAGCGTAAGGTAGAAAACGTTTAACGATACGCGCATCAGCAGCACAAAGAATCATTGTACCACGTGCTTGACGTTTCATTTTCTGTGAACGGCGACGGAGATTGTGGCTCAGGAAAGCAGCAGAACCGCGTACTTTGCCATTTGCAGTCAAACGGAAGCGTTTTTTCGCCCCGCTTTTGGTCTTCATTTTGGGCATTTCATCCTCACTTTAATCAAGGGTTTTGGCTGATATTCAACCATCATTCAACCAGTCAGGCAGCCCTTATAACTTCGCCCGAACCGGTGGTGATTCTAATTCATCGGTGCTTTGTATAGTCGCAACTGGCGGCAAAAGCAACCATTATCACGGTTTTAGCGTGGTGCTATCACCATGATCATTTGGCGGCCTTCCATCTTTGGCATCGCCTCGACCTTTGCGACCTCATCAATCTCGACGCGCACACGCTCAAGCAGTTGCGCCCCAAGCTCCACATGCGCCATTTCACGGCCACGGAAACGAAGTGTTACCTTGACCTTGTCACCTGCGGCAAGGAATTTATTCACAGCGCGCATTTTGACCTGATAATCATGATCATCAATATTTGGGCGCAGTTTGATTTCTTTCACCTCAATGATTTTTTGCTTTTTACGCGCTTCATTGGCACGCTTTTGCGCTTGGTATTTGAATTTACCATAATCAAGGATTTTGCAAACTGGCGGCTCAGCATTTGGCTGCAACTCAACCAAATCAAGCCCTGCTTCCATAGCTTTCTCTAGTGCTTCATTAATTGTTAAAACACCCAATTGTTCGCCTTCTGCATCAATACATCTGACTGAGGCAGACCGAATGGCTTCATTAATACGCGGGCCAGAACTGGTTGGCATCGCATCTTGTCGTGAACGTGCTATGAAACTCTCCTATATATTATTTCATCTCATGATGGCTCTATTGGCGCTTTTACGCCATAGGCCCATATTAAACCGTTTCTATCTTTAATCACAAATTCAGAAAAACTCAAGCCATGCGCTAGTTTTTGCGCAAATCAGGAGCAATTGCCTCTTCTGCAATCGCTGCCATCGCCTCTGCTAGTGGCAAGATTGTCTGTTCTTGCGAGCCAAGACGACGAATTGCCACCGTGCCAGCCTCTGCTTCACGCTCACCAACCGCGATAATCACAGGAATTTTGCCTGTGCTATGCTCTCTGATTTTATAGCCGATTTTCTCGTTTCTTGTGTCAATCTCAACGCGCAGACCAGCATCTTTTGCCGCCTCAACCACCGCATTCGCATAGTCATTTGCCGCCGCTGTGATAGGCGCAACCACAATCTGTACAGGTGACAGCCATAAAGGCATACGGCCTGCATATTGCTCAATCAGAATGCCAATCCAGCGTTCCATAGAGCCCAAAATAGCGCGGTGCAACATCACAGGTCTGTGACGATTACCATCTTCGCCGACATATTCAGCGTCAAGGCGTTCAGGCAGGACAAAATCCACCTGCAAAGTGCCACATTGCCAGTCACGACCGATCGCATCTGTCAGCACAAATTCAAGCTTTGGCCCATAAAACGCGCCCTCACCCGGGTTCAGCTTTGTCTCTAGCTTTGCCGCCTTAGTGGCATCTGTCAGCGCCGCCTCAGCCTTGTCCCACACAGCGTCTTCACCAGCACGCACCTCTGGGCGGTCAGAGAATTTCACGCGAATATCGCTAAAGCCGAAATCCTTATAAACATCTTGCAACAGGCTACAGAAAGCCACTGATTCAGATGTGATTTGATCTTCGGTACAGAAAATATGCGCATCATCTTGGGTAAAAGCACGCACACGCATAATGCCATGCAAAGCACCTGATGGCTCATTACGGTGACAGCTACCAAATTCAGCCATACGCATCGGCAAATCACGATAGGATTTAACCCCTTGGCGATAAATCTGCACATGACCCGGGCAATTCATCGGCTTAAGAGCCAGCGTGCGATCATCTTCAGAATTCGCCGTGAACATATTCTCACCGAACTTGTCCCAATGGCCTGAGGCTTCCCATAGGCTGCGGTCAATCAATTGGGGTGTTTTCACCTCATGATAGCCCGCCGCATCAAGACGACGACGCATATAGCTTTCAATCTCGCGATATAAAACCCAGCCGCGCGGGTGCCAGAAAACAGACCCTGTCGCCTCTTCTTGCATATGGAAGAAATCAAGCGCCCGGCCAAGCTTTCTGTGGTCACGCTTCTCAGCCTCTTCAAGCATGTGAAGATAGGCGGCCAAATCCTTATCGGTCAGCCATGCGGTACCATAGATACGCTGTAGCATCGGATTATTCGAATCACCGCGCCAATAAGCGCCGGCAACCTTCATCAATTTAAACGCATGACCAGCCTTGCCTGTTGAAGCCAAATGCGGGCCACGGCACAGATCAATGAACTTACCTTGTGTATAATGGCTAACAGTCTCACCTTGCGGGATAGCTTCGACAAGCTCAACCTTGAAGGGTTCATTCTTTTCTTTGTAAAAAGCGACCGCCTCATCTCTTGTCCATGTGCCTCTGATGATGGTCTCATCTCTGTCGACAATCTCATGCATGCGTGCTTCGATGGCTTCTAGATCTTCTGGTGTGAAGCTCTCTTCACGGAAGAAATCATAGTAAAAGCCATTTTCAATCGCCGGGCCAATGGTCACTTGTGTCTCAGGGAAAAGCTCTAGCACGGCCTCTGCCATGATATGTGCGCAATCATGGCGCACCAACTCAAGCGCTTCTTCATCACGGTTTGTGATAAGGCGCAGCGCGGCATCTTCTTCAATCGGGCGCGTCAAATCCCATTCAGCGTCATTCACAAAGGCGCCCATCGCCGCCTTGGCAAGGCCTGCCCCAATAGATGCCGCCACATCATAAGGTGTAACCGCATCATCAAATTGTTTAACTGAACCATCAGGCAGTGAAATCGCTGGCATAATTTATACTTATCCGCATTAATCTTGGTGTTGATATTTTTTATCGCTCACAATCTATAAAAGATAACGCCATAAAACAAGTCAGGGGGGCTATTTCCCTCTTTAGAGAGTTTCTTTTACGCTTCATGCGCTTATGCGCCGCTTTATTTCAAAAGCGTCTGATAGATAGCAATTGTTTTGGCGCACATCGTCTCGATTGTGAATGATTCTTCAATATGTTCGCGCGCCGTCTGGGCAAATTTCTTGCGTTGGCGCGGGCCTAGATCAAGCGCTTGCTGGATTTTCTTCGCCAAGCTAGCCTCATCTTTTGGCGTCGCAAGAAAGCCTGTCACGCCATCTGTGATAGATTCGCACGCACCGCCATGGTCAAACGCCACCACAGGCCGCCCCATCGCTTGCGCTTCAATCGCCACACGCCCAAAAGGCTCTGGCTCAATTGACGGCATCACAACCACATCTGCCAGCATCATAGAGGCCGGCATATCAGACGAAGCACGGGCCAAGCGAACCATCGATTCAAGGCCTAATTTACGCACAAGCTCATCAATATGATTATAGAATTTCTGATTTGCATCAGCGATACCAAGCAAGACAAGTGTGAAATCTCGTGATGGCATTTTTGCGATTGCGCGCAATAAAACCTCATGGCCTTTCCACGCGGTAGGACGCGCCGGCATCATGACAACCGCCTTATCATCTGGCAGGGCAAGACGTACCGCCTCATTGATGGTGCGCCCTTGCTTCACGGCTGAGGCATCGAAATAGCCATCATCCACACCGCGATGAATCACCGTCATTTTGTCTGTCATATCAAATTTGCGGAAATGTGTTTCAATCTGGTCTTTGATAAAATCAGAAATCGCAATCACATGATCAGCCCGCAACATCTTGCCATTATAAAAGCGCTTAAGAAAACTCGTTGTGCCGAATTTTCCGTGAATGGTCGAGATGGTTGCAAGGCCAAGAGCCTTTGCCGCAGGAAGCGCAATCCATGCAGGCGCACGCGAGCGCACATGTACGATATCCACCCCATGTTCAACCAAAGCGCGGCGCACATCACGCCTCACACGGCCCCATTTCAGGATATTCTTTGAATGAACGGGCAATTTGACATGCGTTGCGCCAATACGCTGAAGCTGTGATTCAAGATGGCCACCATTACTAATGACCACAGCCTTACCACCTGCCGCGATAATCGCCTTTGCCACTTCCACCGTGCCACGCTCTACCCCGCCCAAATGCAGGGCTGGCAAAATCTGCGCAATCACAGGCTGGCGCATTGCATCTGCCTCAGATGAAATAGTTTGCGAAAAGGTGAATTTAGACATTGATTGGTAACCAAAAAGTGGCATGAATAATAATGAGCCGCATAATAGCACGCCATAAGGTGATATACAAAGAGGTAAGCCATCATGACTGCAGATTTCCTTAACCTAGCTGATGGTCGCAAGCTCGCCTATCTAAAACAAGATGCACAAAAACAAGATAATCAGAGCCCAATAATTGTGTTTCTGGCAGGACATGGCTCAGACATGTATGGCTCTAAGGCAGAAGCGCTTGCGACTTATTGCGCCGCACATAATCACGGCTTCTTGCGGTTTGATTATACTGGTCACGGCCTTAGCTCTGGCGCTTTTTTAGATGGCACGATTAGCGCTTGGACAGATGATACAAACCAAATTCTTGACCATTTAACAGACGGGCCTGTGATACTTGTAGGATCTTCGCTTGGCGGCTGGATCATGCTGAATGTTGCCAAGGATAGGGGCGATAAAATTTGCGGGCTTATCGGCATTGCCGCCGCCCCTGATTTCACCGAAACCCTCATCTGGGACAGCCTTGATGATGACCAAAAGGATATGATGGCACAAGAGGGCGTCATTGCCCTGCCCAACCCTTATGCTGAGGAAGATGTTATCTATCCCTATGCGCTTATAACAGATGGCCGCGATAATTTATTGCTTGATAAGCCGCTCTCTATTACCTGTCCGATTATCTTGCATCAAGGGATGGCAGACCATGAGGTGCCGTGGCAGACAGCCTGTCATATCGCAGAAGCCGTGACGTCACAGGATGTAACCTTGAACATCGTGAAATCATCTGGTCACCGCTTTTCCTCGGAGGCAGAAATAGCGATGATTATCAGCTCGGTTGAAGATTTGCTAGACCGTCTTAAGACGTCTTAAAAATCAAGTTCCGCATAGTCTTTGGCAGGCGGCATACCGACCAGCCTATCGGCCAGTAATTCACGGAACGATGGGCGTGATTTCATCTTCATATACCATGATTTCATATCAGGATATTTGTCCCAATCGACATCACCAAAATAATCAAGCATCGACAGATGCGCCGCGCCCGCAAGATCTGCGAGTGTTAATCTGTCACCTGCCAGCCAATCATGGCGGCCAAGCAACCATTCAAAATATCCGAAATGAATATGCGCATTTGCAATCGCTGTGCGGATGACGTCTGACGAGACCGCTTGGCCTTTTACAAAGCGTTTTGTGATCCGCTCTTGGAATAAGGGGGCGCCAACTTCTTTGGTGAATTTGCCATCAAACCAGTCAATCAGACGCCTGACCTCAGCGCGCTCTTCAGGGGTGCCTTTCAGTAAAAACGCCCCATCTTGTGTCTCTTCAATCCATTCACTTATCACACGCGCGCCGCAATAAACCCCTTGCGCCGCATCATCTAGCACAGGCAATTCACCCGCAGGATTTAAGCGCAAGACCACCTCATCACGCTCCCATGGCGCGGCAAGACGCAATTCAACATCTGTTTTATATTCGCCCAGAACTAAGCGGATAAAGCGTGATGTGGGGGCAAGCGGATAATGATATAAAATGGGCATAATAACGCGCGCTATAACCTATAAGTGAACTTCATGGTAACTATGAGCGCAACATTACACAGCTTTTTATAAGATTGGCAAGATAGCCGCACCATCTGTTTGATAGGAGGCGCGTCTCTCTTCTTTCAGCCATTTTATCTGAAACCGTTCAGCCTCAATAAACCCGGGCCACATAAAGGCCTTTGTGTCTGCCGCCTCAAAGCCAAAGCGCGGGTAATAATCAGGCTCACCAGAGATTAAGATGAAATCATATTCATGCTGAACAGCCTGTTCCAGCGAATGCGCGACCAGCTTTTTGCCAAGCCCCTGCCCCTTATGATCAGGATGTACAGCCAGCGGGCCCAACAACAATTGCGCTCTGCCCGCAACCAGCACAGGCCAATAGCGGATAGAGCCTATCAATTTATCTTGCTGTTCGATCACAAAGCACAGGCTGGCAACAGGCGTGCTTTGGCGCAAATGACGCACGCTTCTTTTATGGCGCGAAGGGCCGAAAGCGGCGGCGATTAACGCATCAACCGCCGCTTTATCCGCGTCTGTCTCAGGGCGCAATGTCACGCCCGATGGTAATGCCAGATTATCCGACATGCCTCATCTCATCTTCCTCAGCAAGCGCGTGAGGTAGCTTTGCCAAAAGTTCCTTTGGCACGACATGCCAGAAATGACCCACCGATTTATCCCAGTTATTTAGCAAGGCATTTGCCATCGCAGATTCTGTCTCGGACGCATGTCTTTCGACCAGCGACTTTAGATGCTCTGCCCAATAATCGGTTGAGATGCGTGTGATATGCAAGGTCTCTTTATTCACATTATCCATAAAGCTGTCCGCTTCATCATAGATAAAGCCCATGCCGCCTGTCATACCTGCGCCAAAGTTTGAGCCTACCTCACCCAAAATCACGACCTCGCCACCTGTCATATATTCACAACCATTAGAGCCACAGCCCTCAACAATCGCAATCGCGCCAGAGTTACGAACACATAAACGCTCGCCCGCCTGACCAGCGGCAAGCAATGTACCAGCGGTCGCACCATACATCACTGTGTTACCGATAATCGTGTTTTGCGCGGCGGCAAAGCTGGCTGCCACTGATGGGCGCACAGTGATCATGCCCCCTGACAGACCCTTGCCGACATAGTCATTCGCATCACCGATGATATCAAGACGCAAGCCCTGCACCGCAAAGGCGCCAAGAGACTGGCCCGCAGGACCACGAAGGCGGATATTAATCTGCCCTTCTGGCAGGCCTGTCATACCAAATCGGCGCACTAGATGAGATGATAATCTTGTACCGATAGCACGCTGTGTGTTCTCGATATTATAAGATAGCTGCATCTTGCCACCTGTCTCAAGCGCGGTTTGGGCATCATGTACAATTTGCGCATCAAGCGTATCTGGCACTTCCACACGCGCCGCTTTGATATTGCCGCCACGCTGGCCATGCGCAATCGCTTGCACCAAGATAGGGTTCAAATCCAAATCATCCAATGCCGCATCACCACGTGATACTTGCGAGAGAAGGTCCGTGCGACCAATAATCTCTTGCAATGAGCTAAAGCCAAGTGAGGCCAAAATCTCACGCACTTCTTCTGCGACATGCGTAAATAGCTGGACGACCTTATCAGGTGTGCCTTCAAATTTATCACGCAAATCATCACGCTGTGTACAGACACCCACAGGACATGTGTTTGAATGACATTGGCGAACCATGATACAGCCCATTGCGACAAGCGCTGATGTGCCGATACCATATTCATCTGCGCCAAGCATCGCGGCAACCACAATATCACGACCTGTTTTCAAGCCGCCATCTGTGCGAAGCACAACCTTGTCACGCAAATCATTCATCGACAGAACTTGATGCACTTCAGATAGACCGATTTCCCACGGCATGCCTGCATGCTTAATCGATGATTGCGGGCTGGCACCTGTGCCGCCGCCATGGCCTGAGATCAAGATTGTATCTGCCTTTGCCTTTGCCACACCAGCGGCAATCGTACCGATACCTGTTGAGGCAACCAGCTTTACACAGACACGTGCTTCAGGGTTGATTTGCTTAAGGTCATAAATCAACTGTGCCAAATCTTCGATAGAGTAAATATCGTGATGCGGCGGCGGGGAGATCAATGTCACACCCGGTGTTGAGTGACGCAATTTAGCGATAATCTCATTCACCTTAATACCTGGCAGCTGGCCGCCTTCACCTGGCTTTGCGCCTTGGGCGACCTTAATTTCAAGCTCTTGGCAATTATTCAGATATTCCGCTGTCACACCAAAGCGACCAGAGGCGACCTGTTTAATCGCACTAGATGGGTTATCACCGTTCGGGCGCAGGTTAAAGCGTTCTGGATCTTCCCCGCCCTCACCTGAATCTGATTTGGCGCCAATACGGTTCATCGCAATCGAGAGTGTCTCATGCGCCTCAGGGCTAAGCGCGCCCAAAGAAATACCCGGTGATACCAAACGCTTTCTGATCTCAGTGATAGATTCAACTTCCTCTACACGGATTTCAGATCCCCCTGATTTAAAATCAAGCAAATCGCGCAGATTCACAGGGCCTTGGCGTTCAACAATCCCGACATATTTCTTCCAGCTATCATAAGAGCCTGTGTTACAGGCATGCTGCATCGCGTGGATCATCTGCCCATCAAACGCATGGCGCTCACCTGATTTACGGTAACGAAGCAAGCCACCCACAGGCAGGAATTCAGCTTCACCACCAAAGGCTTTTTCATGCATTTGACCCATACGAGACTGGATACCACTAAGGCCAAGCCCGCTGATGCGTGATGACATTGGCGGGAAATATTTTGCGACAAGCGAGCGTGATAGCCCTAGCGCCTCAAAATTATAACCACCGCGATAAGAGGCAATCACTGAGATGCCCATCTTTGACATAATCTTCAGCAAGCCATCTTCGATAGCCTTTTTGAAATTCGCCATCGCATCTGACAAGGTGAGCCCTTCAAGAAGGCCTTTTTCCATACGTTCGGCAATTGACCATTCAGCCAAATAAGCATTGATGGTCGTCGCGCCAACACCGACTAGCACGGCGAAATGATGGACATCAAGACATTCACCAGATGACACATTCACAGACGCAAAGGTGCGCAATTGTTCACGCACAAGATGCGAATGCACCGCGCCGGTTGCCAAAATCATCGGAATTGGCATGCGCGCGGCATCAGCAGATGCGTCTGTTAGCATGATATGCTCACACCCACCACGCACCGCTGTCTCAGCTTCTTCTTGAATACGGTCAAGCGCCTTGCTAAGGCCATCATCACCTGAATCAGCCTCATAGGTACAATCAATCACCGCGGCTTTGCGACCCAAATGAGCGACCAAAGCGGCATATTCTGAATTGGTCAAAATAGGCGAATTAAGCAAGAGATGATCACATTGCTCTGGCGCTTCATCAAGGATATTGCCCAAATTACCAAGACGTGTGCGCAAGGTCATCACATGACGTTCACGCAAGCTGTCAATCGGTGGGTTCGTGACTTGCGAGAAATTCTGGCGGAAGAAATGATGCAAACCGCGATAGCTGCTTGATAGCACCGCCAAAGGCGCATCATCACCCATTGAGCCAATCGCCTCTTTGCCACCCTCTGCCATTGGCTGGAGGAGCAATTCCATATCTTCAAGCGTCCAACCAGCCAACAGCTGGCGGCGGCGCAATGTATCAGTATCTGGCAAATCAAGCTTTGAGATTTTAGCCTTTGCCAGAAGCGCATCCATCTTTTCTGAACGGCCAATCCACTCGCCCCAATTAGAGCGGCTCTTAAGCGCTTCTTTGATTTCCGCATCATGCAGCAACTTGCCTTCAGCCAAGTTCACGCCGATCATCTCACCCGGCCCCAAACGGCCACGTTCAATGATCTGGTCCTCAGGCACCACAACCATACCTGTCTCAGAGCCTGCGATAAGCAAACCTGATTTTGTGTGCGTATAGCGCATTGGGCGCAGGCCATTACGGTCAGTCCCGCCAATCGCCCATTCACCCGCAAACGCCGCAATAGCCGCCGGGCCATCCCATGGTTCCATCACCGCATTACAATAAGCATAAAGCTGGGCCAAATCAGACGAGCCATCCACATCAATTGCTTGCGGGATCATCATCGTCTTAACCATTGGCAAATCACGCCCGCCATGCAGCATCAATTCAAACACTGAATCAAGCGCGGCTGAATCTGATGAGCCTTTGGCGATAATTGGCTTAATATCTTCCACCGCCTTGCCAAACAGATCGCTTTGCATTCTGTCTTCGTGGCAGGCCATCCAATTCATATTGCCGCGCACTGTGTTAATCTCACCATTATGGGCAAGCACGCGGAACGGCTGTGCTAGACGCCATGTCGGGAAGGTGTTTGTTGAATAGCGCTGATGATAGACCGCAAAATCAGAGACAAAACGCTCATCAAGCAGGTCTGGATAAAAGGCTGTGACCTGCTCTGCCAAGAACATGCCCTTATAGATGATAGAGCGTGTTGAAAGAGAGCAGATATAAAAATCAGTCACTTGTGCTTTGAGGGCCGCTTCTTCGATACGACGACGCGAGACAAATAGCTGGCGCTCAGCTTCTTCTTCGCTCATATCGCTTGGCATTGAGAACATAATTTGCTCAATCTCAGGGCGTGTTGCCATCGCCTTTTGGCCAAGGGCTTGTGTATCTGTTGGCACCTGACGCCAGCCATAGATCTGATAGCCCATTGCCAAAATTTCTTGCTCAATAAGGCAACGGCAAGTTTCTTGCTCATTCAAATCTTGGCGTGGCAAAAACACCATACCAACCGCTAGCTTGTCACCATTATCCTTATGACCCGTGCGTGCGATATGCTCGATAAAGAAATCACGCGGGATCGCGATATGGATACCGGCGCCATCGCCTGTCTTACCATCCGCATCAACAGCGCCTCTATGCCAAATAGATTGTAGCGCTTCAATCGCTGCTTCGACCACCGCACGTGATGGCTTGCCATCTGTTGCCGCAACAAAGCCAACGCCGCAATTATCATGTTCCATCTGCGGATTATAAATGCCAGCATCGCCCAGCAATGCTTCATTTTTCGCACGGCGCGCAAGGTACGCTTCTGCATTTAATGATGTTGAGTCTAACAATGTTTTATTGCTCATCTTACTTCTCCCAAAAGACATGTGGCTGGCACTTAGCCAACAGCCTTTGTTTCACCGGCTAGCTCTGCTTGTACATAGGAATGAATGCGCTCTGCGGCATCACGGCCGTCACGCACGCCCCACACCACAAGCGAGGCACCGCGCACGATATCACCGGCGGCAAAGACGCCCGGCATATCTGTCATCATTGATTTCCAATCAATTGCCACTGTGCCCCATTTTGAGACACGCAACTGCTCTTGACCAAATAGGCTTGGCAAATCTTCAGGATCAAACCCAAGCGCCTTAATAACCAAATCAGCCTCAAGCTTATAGGTTGAATCTTCGATAATCTGTGGCACTTGGCGGCCTGTCTCATCTGCCTGACCCAAATGAATACGCTGTGCCATCACAGCTTCAACATGGCCGTCACCTGTAAAGGCTTGCGGGGCTGATAGCCACTGGAAATCGACGCCTTCTTCTTCGGCATTTTGCACTTCACGTTGTGAGCCCGGCATATTAGCCTTATTACGACGATACAGGCATTTCACAGATTTAGCTTCTTGGCGAATGGCTGTGCGCACACAATCCATCGCGGTATCACCGCCGCCAATGACAACCACATCCTTGCCCTTCGCATTCAGCATGCCACCATCAAATTCAGGCACATCATCACCCAAAGATTTACGGTTAGACGCCGTCAAATACGATAAAGCTGGCACCACACCGTCAAGGCCTGCGCCCGGCAATTTCACATCACGGGCCTTATAGACGCCTGTTGCGATAAGCACCGCATTATGCGCGCCCTTAATCTCATCAAAGCTGATATCTGTGCCAATGTTACAGTTTAATTTAAACGTCACACCGCCATCTGTTAGCAATTTTGCGCGGCGCTCAACGATATCTTTTTCAAGCTTGAAGCCGGGGATACCATACATCAAAAGACCGCCTGCTCTGTCATAGCGGTCATAGACTGTCACCTGATAGCCTTTGCGACGCAACATTTCAGCCGCTGACAGGCCCGCCGGGCCAGCGCCGATAATGCCAACAGATTCAGCACGCTCTGCAATAGGAGAGGCAGGCTTCACCCAGCCATTCTCAAACGCTGTCTCCGTGATATATTTTTCAACCGCGCCGATTGTGACAGACTCAAAGCCTTTCTCAATCACACAATTACCTTCACACAAACGGTCTTGCGGGCAGATACGGCCACAAATCTCTGGGAAGTTATTGGTCGCAGATGAGACCTCATAGGCCTCTTGCAAGCGATCTTCGGCCGTCAACATCAACCAATCTGGGATGTTATTATGAAGCGGGCAATTTACCTGACAGAAAGGCACACCACATTGCGAACAACGGCTTGCTTGTTCTTCGGCTTTGCCTTTTGAGAAATCGCGATAAATCTCATCAAAATCCTTCGCGCGCTCATCTGCGGTGCGCTTTGCCGGCATTTGCTTTTCAGTCTTTACAAACTTCAACATGTTAGAGGCCATGACCTGCTCCTTACAATCGGGTGCCACATCCCTTTTTATCGATTATGGCAAGTGAGGATTCGTTAAATGGACAACAATCATGACCCATTTTATTCTAAATTTCAAGTAAAATCAGCGTAACTTGCCGGATTGATTCGAAGATTGCCTGTGTTTAGTACCAAATCGGCCATATATCCTATGCGAAGGCCGCTTTGCCCTCCCTCTTGCACAATAAGAAGAGCCTCGTTACTGTCCAGCCATGATGTTAGATACAAGCCACATGATTATCTTGGCCCTGATACAGGGCATCACCGAATTCTTGCCTATTTCAAGCTCAGGGCATCTGGTGTTATTGCCAGCTGTCACAAGCTTTGCGGATCAAGGCCAGCTATTTGATGTCGCCGCACATTTTGGCACATTAGGCGCGGTTTTGCTTTATGTCCGCAAAGAGATCATCGCCATGACCATAGGGATGGCAACGTTTGGCACGCGCGACAAGGGCGGCCTATCACTCGCACTGATGGTGATTATCGCCAGCCTGCCTGTCATCCTTGTCGGTCTGGTGGTTGAATTGCTTGATCCAGCCTTTTTGCGCCTCGCGATCACTGTGGCCTTTGCGAACCTTATCTTTGCCGGCCTGCTCTATAAGGCCGATAAGGATTACCCCGACACAAAACAGGCTGAACATATGACAATGCGTGATGCGTTTTTTATTGGCGTTGCACAGATATTTGCCCTCATCCCCGGCACTTCGCGCTCTGGCGTCACCATGACAGCCGCGCGTGCCAGAGGCTTTAGCCGCGTTGCTGCCGCTCGTTTTTCGATGATTATGGCTGTGCCTGTGATTGCCGGCGCGACCTTGTTAAAGTCACGTCATTTCTTCGGCGATACCGCCGCGGCAGTTGGCAGTGATACCGCCCTGCAAGCGGGCATTGTCGCAGGCCTATCATTCATCACAGCCCTTGGGGCCATCACCTTACTGATGCGCTGGCTTAGCCGCGCTGATTTCACAATCTTTGTCTATTACCGCTTGGCTTTGGGCCTATGCTTAATCGGCGCACTTGCCCTCGGCCTTATCTAGCAGGGCTGCCGCAAAAGCCAGTGACTATTTCTGTGCGAAACGTCCACCCGGGCGCAAATGCGCCAAATAATCTGTGATATGCGCTTCAACTGATTGTGGCTTAATACCAAGGTCAGCGAACCCTTTGGCCGTCTTACCAACAACATTATCCTGCTCTAGCAAATAAAGCTGGTCACGTGTCACAGGCGGATTTGGCAAGAATTGCAAAAAAGCGGCCGGAATATGCATCAGCGCAAAAGGCACTGAGACCAAAGGCCGCTTACGACCAACCGCCGCGCATGTCATCTCCATCAATTTCTTGAATGAATACACATTTGGCCCGCCAAGCTCATAGACATGGTCATTGGTTTCAGGGTTGCTCAAAGCTGTGACAACCGCGTCTGCCACATCACCGACATAGACAGGTTGCATCAAATTGCGGCCACCACCAATCACAGGCAAGGCAGGCGCAAGCATGGCCATCTGACCAAAGCGGTTAAAGAACCCATCACCCGGGCCAAAGACAATAGACGGGCGCAAAATAGTCGTAGGAGAGAAGCCGCGAAGCACTGAACGCTCACCTTCTGCCTTGGATGCGCCATAACGGCTTTTTGATTTCAAATCAGCGCCAATCGCCGACACATGAACGATTTTTTCGACATTATGCATCTTTGCCAGCGCCGCAATACGCTTTGGCAAGTCAGCTTGTGTTGCCTCAAAGCTCTGCTTGCCAGATGGCGCTAAGATACCCACAAGATTCACAACCATATCAGCGGGCGCGATAACAGATTCAAGCGCCGCATCATCAAGCGCATCACCAGACACAGCAGTGATTTGCCCCACATCACCCAATGGCTTTAGCGTATTGGCCTTATTGGTATTGCGCGTCAAAATAATCACACGCGCGCCTTCTCTGGCCAGCTTTTCAACAACCGAACGACCGATAAAACCAGCGCCGCCAATAACCGTGATTATTTTTTGCTTCATCTTTTTAACCTTTATCATTCGGGTCTTTATCATTACGGCCCGCTAAGTTTCATCTTTGGGGCCGACACCCGCAAATGGGCGATGATATTTGTTTCCTGTGCCAGTGCTGTTTAAACTAAACCGCCTTTGATAGTAAAGAGCGTAAACGCAAATTGCTGACTATAACGGGGCTATAAAGGGCCCATCTTGCGGCTATTTTGGCCAGATAACAGGGAACCAATCTTCGCGCAAACGCGCGCCATCTTGCATCTCATGACCGGGGAAAGGCGGCGATGTCCGGCCTTGCCTTGTGACATAGCGCGCATCATCCCCGACATAGCGCAAAGATAATGCCCGCCGCCGCGACGCTGCAAGATTACCTCTTGCCCCATGCACACAACGATAATCAAACGCAACCGCATCACCGGGTGCCATCTCCCATTCCAGCACCTCATAGCGCTCAGGCTCCTTATCAGGATCTGGCACAGGCAAAAACGCCTCATTATCGTCGTAAAAATTATCTTCCTTCAGCCACCTTGTCGGCAAAACCAATTTATCCCATTTATGCGAGCCCTTAATACAGCGCAAGCTTGCCTCCTTCACAGGGTCAATCGGGATCCAAAAGCTCACCGTCTGGCGGCCTTCGACAAAATAATAAGGCGCATCTTGGTGCCAAGGGGTTGGCTTGGCCGTGCCGGGCTCTTTGACCAAAATATGATCATGGAAAAACTGCACTTGTGCTGATTGCATCAAAGCCGCCGCCGCCTCAGGGGCTGGTGAATGCGCCATAATATCACCAAGCACAGGGATATCTTGCCAATTGCAATAATCATCAAAAAAGCGCCCTGCCTCGCCATCTTGCAAATTCTCTGCCGCATAGGGGCCGGGATTTGCCATATTGGCCGCGATAGCCTCACCGATTTGCGGCACCCAATCAGCGAATAAGCCTTTAATAAGCACCGCGCCATCAGTTTGAAAATCGGCAATATGTTTATCTGTGATCACACTCATATTCATCCAATCAGGCTATCTAAGGCGCCCTATCAAGTGGCGATGAAACGCACTATAGCCATCTGATGCGTTACCGACATGCGCGCTTATCGCTTGATGAAAGTCTGCCAATTTATGAAACGGCACCGCAGGCAGGCTATGATGGGCATTATGATAAGACATGTGCCACGATAAAAACAACACAAACCGGTTGGTATAAACCGTCCGGCTATTCACAAGCATATCAGCCTCATGCGGGCAATCTGTATGTTCTGCGAGCAAGAAAAGACGCAAGAAAGGCTGACCACAAAGCAAGGGCAAAAGCCAAAAATACCATAAAATTGCGGGCGCAAAATACAACAGCCCGCCTATCACAACCGCATAGAAAACAAGCATCAAACGCGCCTCACGCACGATAAGGCTGGCGCCGCTTGGGGGGATATAGGCATCATTTGCCGGGCCAACCGCATTCTTTATCAACGCCTGCGCCGCGCCCCACCAAATCATCACACCCGACAAATAGATAAGATAGCTTTTCAGATTATCCGGCTTTGGCGCGCTTAATTCAGGGTCATGCACAGGGTCTTGGGTATATCTGTGATGACTTGCGTGAAAATAGGTAAACCATCTCGGCCCCATGAACAGCAACAACCCCGCCCCATAGGTCACCATCTGATTCAGCCATTTCGTCCGAAAGGCGGTATTGTGGCTTGCCTCATGCATCGCGCAAAATAAAAAGCACATGCCAATACCCTGCCCGATGAGGCACAAAATGCTCACCACCCCCGCACTGTTATATTGGCCATACGCACAAAGGCCGATAAGCGACAGATGCACCGATAGATTGACCGCCGCATGATAATTCGTCAGCGCCATCAGACGCCGCTTCTGCGCCACTGGCATGGCCTTCAAAAGGCTTCGGTAATCTATCTCTGTGCTTGTTTTATCAGCCATTACAGATCCAACACCACCTTGCCATCAGGCTCTTTTGCCCGTGATTGACACAAGATGATTTGTGAGTCTTTTTGCGCGGCAGAGAGGACAAAATCACGATGCTCAACAGACCCTTCAACATAATCACAAGAACAGACACCGCATAGCCCATCACTGCATTTCACATCAATCGCAAAGCCGTTATCATTTAAGGCATCTGCGGCTGTCTCATCAGGTGAGACTGAGATGATTTGCCCGGTTGATTTTATCAGCAACTCAAAGGCATGATTTTCATAATCAGGCAATTCTGGCACCGCGAAAAACTCTTGGTGAATATGCTCTTCTGCAAAGCCTGCCTGCGCGGCTGTCTCTGCAATCGCCGACATATAGGCCTCAGGGCCACAGGCATAAATATGCCCCTTCTTATCAGCCGCCTGCCAAAGGCTTGCCAAATCAAGACGCCCCCCTGTCTCAGAGACATGACGGCGCACATTATCGGCCCAGCCAAAGCGCTTCAAATCATCTTGAAACACCTCATCAGCGGCTTTTGAGAGGGAGTAATGCAATTCAAACGGCCTGCCTGCCTCATGCAATTCATGCGCAAAGGCAATCATCGGGGTCAGCCCAATACCGCCACCCATCAAGTAAGTCATGCCATCATGGTCGACCATCCCAAAATGATTGATCGGATGCGAGATAAATACCCGGCGGCCTTCATTGAAAATACGGTGCAAAAAGGCAGACCCGCCGCGCCCTTCATCTTCGCGCAACACCGCGATTTGATAAACACTGCGATCAGATGGATTGCCTGACATGGAATATTGACGCAAAAATTCAGGCGCAACCAGCACATCAATATGCGCCCCAGCCTGCCAAGGCGGCAAATCATCCCCATCAACATGGCGAAACTCATATTTGGTAATCGCCTCACTCATCACCTCAACCTTAGAGATAATCACAGGCAGAACAGGTGATGTTTCATGATCAGGCCTGACATGCAGATGATCTCTCTCACCCTTTGCCAGCAAGTCTTTATGTTCACGCGCGCTGACCATCGCCTTATAGGCTTTGATGCCAGCCTCTCTGTCCATCATATCTGGATAGGGGAAAGGGTGCGGGGTCAAAGGCGCGGGATAAACAGCCAGCGTTTGATCTTCGAAATCAATCCGCAAATCAGGGCTAATACCCCGCTCATTCACAGGATGGCTTGCCGCGCGGTAACCGCCATCTTCTTTAAGCTCAATATCCCACCACCATTTTTTAACAGGGTTAATCGTGCCATGCCCGACCATATCATCTAGCTTGGCCAGCAATGGGGCGGCCTTTGGGATGTTTGAGGCGGCCCATCTGAAAGGCGCTTCGGCAAACAGCCCTTCTAGGTTCCACGGGCAAGTTTTCATACAGCGCCCACACATCGCCCCGCCCTTGGTGCCAATGCGATAGGTTGTGCATTTCTGGCTATCAGATTTCCACGTCTCATAGCCATTAAACATCCGCTTTGGCCCCGCGGTAATCGCCCCAGAGGGGCATTCACGCGCACATTTCTGGCATGATTCACAGAAATTCTGCATGCCAAAATCAATTGGCTTATCATGCGCCATTGGC
>OBNQ01000007.1_pt1 | contig 46092 bp, 50 predicted proteins | sample 1494201 | NCBI WGS metagenome assembly OBNQ01 (sample SAMEA3275557, study PRJEB22092) | marine metagenome | biome: ENVO 01000043; feature: ENVO 00000569; material: ENVO 00002150 | collected 2014-06-21T11:00:00+00 | depth 2 m
CTATGTGATACATGCCAGCCTGCCGTCGAGTGTTGAGGCCTTTTATCAAGAGATAGGCCGTGCGGGCCGTGATGGGGCCGCTTCTGAGACTTTGTTATTCTATAGCTTGCAAGATATGATGAAACGCCAGCGGATGATTTTTGAATCAGATGGCGCTGAAGCTTATAAATTTGGCGAATATACCCGCCTTGAGGCACTGATCGGCTATTGCGAGACCACAGGCTGTCGTCGTCAAACATTGCTTGCCTATTTTGATGAGGCGTCTGCGCCTTGTGGGAATTGTGATAATTGCCTCTCGCCGCCAGAGGTGCTTGATTATTCGGTCGATGCCTCGCACATCATCGAAGCGATTTATCAGACAGGCCAATTCTTTGGTGCCAGCCATATTCTGGATGTTGTCAGAGGCGCGGCGACGGCTAAGGTCAAAGATAAGGAACATGATAGCCTGACAAGCTATGGCAAGGGGCATGATAGGTCCAAGAGCTTCTTTCAGACATTGCTGCGCCAGCTGATTGCGCGCAATATCATCAGCGTTAATCTTGAGCGTTATGGCGCCTTACAGCTGACAGATGCCGCCGATGCTATCTTGCATGGCCAGCAAAGCTTTATGGCTGGTGAGATAAATGACAAAGCAGAGACAGCGACAAAGATTAAGCGGCAAGATCCTGTTGTGATGAATGATGAGGATGCGGGGCTGGTTGGGCAGTTAAAGGCCCTGCGCTTGTCATTGGCACAGGAAAAAAATGTCCCTGCCTATGTGATTTTCCCCGATAGAACCATCATAGAAATCGCCACCCATAAGCCAACAAGCAGGCAAGCGTTCCTTGCCGTTAATGGTGTGGGGCCAAAGAAGGTTGAAGCCTATTTTGAAGCCTTCCATGATGTGATCGTACGCTATCTATCGCATCAGTGATCGTCTGATAGGCGCTGTTTTTCTCTTAAAAAAGACGCAGATAGTCGTAAAAAAGATGATGCTCTTATCGCTAGGGCCCTTATCTTAAACCTTGATTTTTAGCCTTATTGATCCGCAACAGAGGTGTTTCAATGGATGATTTGCAATCTAACTATACGCCCTCAGGCTTTGAGTGGCTTGCGCGTGAGCCTGAATTTAATCCGTCAAAGCATCTAGCCCTGGAGGCGCCCGCGCTTGTTGAGACGCTCTATGATTTTGGCTATGGGCAAGATGATGTTGCGCAATGCCCATCTGATTTTGCGGTAAGCGCGGTGTTTCGTGTGTTAAGTGATGAGGGCGCGGCCTGTCTGCTTGATGTGTGCCGCCAGCTATCTGCCCATACCTCATCAAATGCCCGCATTGAGCGCAATTGCAGAGGCGGTGTCTATCGCTCCCGTTTCTTGCGCGATATGTGCCTGTCACCAGATATCAAAGACTTTATGTCCCAGATTGCCGGCGTTGCTTTGATGCCTCATACAATCAGTCACCAATTGGGCCATTTGAATTACAATCCCCATCAGCTGGGCAAGAATGTTGATAAATGGCACGTTGACACGCTGCGCTATGATTATGTGATGTTTGTCACAGACCCAAAAGCTGTGGTTGGCGGTGAGTTCCAATATTTCAAAGGCACCAAGCATGAGATGGCTGATTTCAAGCGGCTCGGCCAAGAGGTGCCATCAGACAGAATCATCTCACCAGAGATGCCGGGGCCAGGCTATGCGATTATGCAACAAGGCAATATGGTGGTCCATCAGGCAAAAGGCCTGCGCGCAAGCGGTGAGCGGATAACAATGGTCAATGGCTATGTGGCGGCAGATGCGCTGATTGAGGATTTCACCCGCTATGACCAGCTAAAGCTTGTTGACCCGGCGGATGTCGCCACCACTGAATATGCCCGCCATCACGCCCAATTGGCCATGCGTCTGATAGACCAAGCAGGTTTTGTGGCGGATGATAAGGTTCATATAGCGAATTTGCGTGAAGCGGCGCGTCGCTTGGCAGCTGTGGCAGATGAAATTGAGCAAACAGGTGATGTGGAAATAGACCATTATTAAAAGGGGTATTAACAGGGATATCAACAGGGGTATTAAGAGGGCTGGGAACGGGGCGAAAAAAAACACAAATTTGCCCTGCCCAAATGTCGAATAATGCTTGCCATTACAAAGGGTTTCATGCTAACCATCGCCCACTAATTCATATAATTTCCCGGTCATGAGCAAGAAAAATGCGTCTCATGTCAGGGAATTTATGCATTTGTATCAGGCAAAATCCCTTGGGATTGCGCCAATTTTAGTCCTGCCGCTGTCGCGGTGTAACATATTGAAGAGTTGGTTTAAGAATCATGGCCAAAGCAACGCCAGCACAGTTTGTAAGACAGGTAAGACAAGAAATTTCTCGTATTTCTTGGGCAGGCCGTCGTGAGACAGGCTTGGCGACTATCACTGTTTTTGTCATGGCCTCAATCGCAGCAATTTTCTTTTTGCTGGTCGATATGGTGTTCTCAAACGCCATTCAATATGTGCTTGGGATGTTTGGTTAATCACAACTAGGCGACGGTCCTTTGCATCATGCAAGGGTAGGCGCTGGTTGGATATTGTGGAGTGAAGTCAGTTATGGCGAAGCGCTGGTATGTGGTACATGTCTTTTCAGGTTCTGAAAAGAAAATGGCTCAGGCGATTATGGAGCAGGCAGAAAGCAACGGCCTTGCAGACATGATCGAAGAAGTCATGGTGCCTGTTGAAGACGTGGTCGAAATGCGTCGCGGCGTCCGCGTTGAAGCTGAGCGTAAGTTCTTCCCCGGTTATATCCTAGTGAAAATGGAATTGACTGATACAAGCTGGTCTTTGGTACAAAGCCAGCCACGTGTTACGCGCTTCCTTGGCGGCAAAGGCAAGCCTGTGCCGATTACAGAAGCAGAAGCAAATCGTCTGATTCGTCAGATGTCAGAAGGTGTTGAGCGTCCGAAGTCAACTATCAGCTTTGATATTGGCGAGGAAGTTCGTGTCACAGACGGTCCTTTCGAATCATTCAATGGTCTTGTTGAAGAGTCCGATGATGAAAAGGGTCGCTTAAAAGTGGCTGTCTCTATTTTTGGCAGGTCAACACCTGTTGAACTTGAATACACGCAAGTGGAAAAACTGTAGCTAGGTCAAACTAGGTGCGGTTGTAATTTTTGAAAAGTAAGGCGTCACTTAAACGAGAGGGGCGCGAAGGAAGGCAAAGATGGCAAAGAAAATCGAAGGATATCTGAAGCTGAATATTCCAGCAGGCGCAGCAAACCCGTCACCACCAGTTGGTCCGGCATTGGGTCAGCGCGGCGTGAACATCATGGAATTCTGTAAAGCGTTTAACGCGGCAACAGACAGCCTTGAAAAGAATATGCCTGTGCCTGTGGTTATCACTGTTTTTCAGGATAAATCATTTACATTCACAACCAAAACAGCCCCTGTCAGCTATTTCTTGAAAAAAGCAGCAGGTTTGGCAAAAGGTGGTCAAACACCAGGTCGTGACATTGCTGGTAAGGTAACAGAAGCGCAGGTGCGTGAAATTGCTGAAGCGAAAATGCAAGATTTGAACGCTGTTGATATGGACGGCGCGATGAACATGGTCCGCGGCTCAGCCCGCGCCATGGGTCTTCAAGTTGTGGAGGGCTAAAATGGCCAAGCTAGGTAAAAGAAAAACAGCCGTAAACGAAGCAGTTGATCGCACAATTAACTATTCAGTGGCAGATGCTGCGGCGCTTGTAAAAGCAAATGCAAAAGCAAAGTTTGATGAGACAATTGAGATCTCTATCAATCTTGGTGTTGACCCGCGTCACGCTGACCAGATGGTTCGTGGCTCAGTGCCAATGCCAAATGGCACAGGCAAAGATGTCCGCGTCGCTGTATTTGCACGTGATGCAAAAGCAGAAGAAGCAAAAGCTGCAGGCGCAGAATTTGTTGGTGCAGAAGATTTGGCAGAAGCCATTCAAGAAGGCGAGCAGGGCTTTGACCGTGTGATTGCCTCTCCTGATATGATGGGTGTCGTTGGCCGTCTTGGTAAGGTTTTGGGTCCACGTGGCCTTATGCCAAACCCAAAGCTTGGCACAGTCACACCTGATGTTGCGGCCGCTGTGGCAGCTGCAAAGGCTGGTGAAGTTCAGTTCCGTGTTGAAAAGGCAGGCGTTGTGCATGCTGGTATCGGCAAGGCAAGCTTCGATGCTGAAAAGATTGCCCAAAACGCTGATGCGTTCTTGGAAGCGATTCGTAAAGCAAAGCCATCAGGCGCAAAAGGCGCGTATATCAAGAAGATCACATTGAGCTCTACAATGGGCGCAGGTGTGTTTGTTGAAGATACGCCAGCCGCATAAATAATTACGGGGCCCCATTATGTGAGGGTCCCGTCGAATTTGTCAGCATTTATAACTTATAGATGCTGATAATATGAGGGCGTTATTAACGCACTCAACCTGTCCAAGACTGTAGGAAGTGACCTGATTAATCGAATGGTTTTTCAGGTGATTTAATCCCTACATAGACAAGGGGAAGAAGCATTTAATTGCTTTAACTTTTTGTGGGCAGGCCATGGGCAGGTCACCCATTTAATGATGAGTGACTATGCTTTGGTGAAACCAGAGGGACGCAAAGCCGAATGGCGATGAGTTCCTCATAGCAAGTGGAGACGATCAGTGAATCGCGAAGAAAAAGTCGACCTGGTCAATACACTGCAATCAACTTTTGGCGCAGCATCATCTGTTGTTGTTGCCCATCAAGTTGGTCTGACGGTAGCTGAGAGCAGCGAGTTAAGGCAGAAAATGCGTGACGCAGGGGCCAGTTTTAAGGTCACTAAGAACCGCATTGCCAAAATCGCCGTTCAAGGTACTAAAGACGAAGCTTTGACAGATTTGTTCACAGGTCCAACAGCTGTAGGTACTTCAGCTGACCCTGTAGCAGCTTCTAAAGCGCTCGTCGAATTCGCCAAAAGCAACGACAAGGTAACAATTATCGGTGGCACACTAGATGGTGCGCTTCTTGATAAGGCAGGCATTGAGGCACTCGCCACATTGCCATCGCTTGATGAGCTTCGTGGTAAGCTTGTTGGCCTTGTTAACGCACCCGCGGCCAAGCTGGCACGTATTGCAAAGGCTCCTGCAGGAGACTTGGCGCGTGTCATCAAAGCACGGGCAGACCAGTTGCAGTCGTAACTATCAGAAGAAAAAAGTTAAAGCCTATAGGAGATTATCATGGCTGATTTAGAAAAAATTGCTGAAGAACTATCAGCTCTTACCGTTCTTGAAGCTGCTGAACTAGCAACTTTGTTGGAAGACAAGTGGGGCGTTTCTGCCGCTGCTCCAGTCGCAGTTGCTGCTGTTGCTGGTGGTGGTGATGCAGGCGGTGCCGCAGAAGCTAAGACTGAATTTGACGTTATCCTAGCATCAGCTGGCGCGTCAAAGATCAACGTCATCAAAGAAGTCCGCGCTATTACAGGTCTAGGCCTGAAAGAAGCTAAGGATCTTGTTGAAGGTGCACCTAAAGCTGTTAAAGAAGGTGTGTCACAGGACGAAGCAAACGACATCAAAGCGAAGCTTGAAGAAGCTGGCGCAACAGTCGAAGTTAAGTAACTTTGACGTCCAACATCGTTTGGATTACGTAAATTTTCTTACACCAGGTGGTTTTTATCGCCTGGTGTAAGGTCGTTTTTGGGAATAATCTTTTTGCCCTGTTGCAAATCAGGTCACAAAGCGTCCCGAAAACACCCTGATCTTATTAAAAAGATTCGGGCTCATATCTCTGGCTTGCGCGAGATAAGCCACAGTTTTTTGAGCCTTACATAGACTGTATTTTTTACGCAGAGGAAGACGAATACCATGGCAACTACCGTTAGCACTCTTGATAGCCGTAAACGTGTCCGCCGCAGCTTTGGTCAATTGACCGAAGTGGCACCGATGCCAAACCTCATTGAGGTTCAGCGCGCAAGTTATGATAATTTTCTGCAAGTAGGCGCCTCAGCCGAACAGCGCGAAAATAGTGGTCTTCAAGACGCTTTCACTTCTGTTTTCCCAATTAGCGATTTCGCGGGCCGTGCAGAGCTGGAATTTGTATCATATGAGCTAGAACAGCCAAAATATGATGTCGAAGAATGTCAGCAGCGTGGCATCACATTTGCCTCACCTTTGAAGGTGACATTGCGCTTGATTGTTTGGGAAATTGACGAAGATACGGGCGCACGCTCCATTCGCGATATCAAAGAACAAGATGTCTATATGGGCGATATGCCTTTGATGACTGCCAATGGTACGTTCATCGTGAACGGCACAGAGCGTGTTATCGTCTCTCAGATGCACAGATCGCCGGGCGTGTTCTTTGACCATGATAAGGGCAAGACACATGCCTCTGGTAAATTCCTATTTGCCGCGCGTATCATTCCTTACCGTGGTTCATGGTTGGATTTTGAATATGATGCCAAAGATATTTTGAATGTTCGTATTGACCGCAAGCGTAAATTGCCGGCGACAACATTCTTGATGGCGCTACCAGATGCTGAGTCTGAACAGCAATTCATCGATAATCCAGATGGCATGGACCCATCAGACATTAGCGGCATGTCACGTGAAGAAATTCTGGCCGCTTTCTATGGCTCAGCCATGTTCAAGAAAGTCAAAGACGGCTGGAAGACAAGCTTTAACGCTGATGCTTTGCGCGGCACAAAGCTTATCAAAGATTTGGTTGATGCGGCCTCAGGTGAAGCTGTTGCAACGGCTGGCACAAAGATGACACCACGTGCGCTGAAAAAGCTGGAAGAAACAGGCTTATCAGAGATTTTGGTTGATGAATCAGACGTGCTTGGCCGCTTCTTTGCGGGCGATATCGTCAATATGACCACAGGCGAAGTTGTCTGTGAGGCAGGTGACGAGATTACAGAAGCTAATCTTGAGCGCTTGGCCGAGATGAAGGTCAAGGATATTGAGGTTCTCTCGATTGACAATATCAATGTTGGCCCACATCTGCGCAACACTTTGGCGGCGGACAGAAACACCTGCCGTGAAGAAGCGTTGGTTGATATTTACCGCGTCATGCGCCCGGGTGAGCCGCCAACATTGGAAGGCGCACATGATTTATTCAACAGCCTATTCTTTGACCTAGAGCGTTATGATCTGTCATCAGTTGGCCGTGTGAAGATGAATTCACGCCTTGGTCTTGAGACAGATGATAATCTGCGTATTTTGCGCAAAGCTGATATTTTGTCAGTCATGAAAGTGCTTGTCGATCTGAAGGATGGCAAGGGCGAGATTGATGATATTGACCATTTGGGCAACCGCCGTGTGCGCTCTGTTGGTGAATTGATGGAAAACCAGTATCGCGTTGGCTTGCTTCGTATGGAGCGCGCGATTCGTGAACGTATGGGCTCTGTTGAAATCGAAGTCGTTATGCCGGCTGATTTGATTAACGCAAAGCCAGCCGCTGCCGCTGTTCGTGAATTCTTTGGCTCATCACAGCTATCGCAATTTATGGATCAGACAAACCCGCTATCAGAGATTACGCATAAACGCCGTGTCTCAGCGCTTGGGCCGGGCGGTTTGACTCGTGAGCGTGCGGGCTTTGAGGTTCGTGACGTTCACCCAACACATTATGGTCGTATCTGTCCGATTGAGACACCAGAAGGCCCGAATATTGGTCTGATTAACTCGCTTGCAACCTATGCCCAGATTAACCGTTACGGTTTCATTGAAACACCGTATCGCAAGGTCGTAGATGGTGTGGTGACAAATGAATATCGCTATATCTCAGCAATGGAAGAAGGCCGCTATACAATTGCACAGGCCAATGCCCAGCTAGATGATAAGGGCACATTCGTTGGTGAGCTTATCCCTATCCGCCGCGCAGGTGAGATTGGTTTGGCGCGTCCAACTGATATTGAATATATGGATGTGTCACCAAAACAGCTCGTATCTGTTGCCGCAGCGCTTATCCCGTTCCTAGAGAATGATGATGCGAACCGTGCGCTTATGGGCTCAAACATGCAACGCCAAGCTGTGCCGCTATTGCGCTCTGAAGCGCCGATTGTTGGTACAGGTATGGAAGCGCGTGTTGCCAGAGATTCAGGTGTGGCAATCATCGCACGTCGTGCAGGTGTCATTGATCAGGTCGATGCGACACGTATCGTGATTCGTGCAGACGAGCAGACTGAAACAGATGTATCACCTGTTGATATCTACTCATTGCTTAAATTCCAGCGTTCAAACCAGAACACAACTGTGAACCAGCGTCCATTGGTGAAGGTGGGCGATACAGTGTCTGCAGGCGATATCATTGCTGATGGTCCATCAACAGAAGATGGTGAATTGGCGCTTGGTCGTAACGTGCTTGTGGCCTTTATGCCTTGGAATGGTTACAACTTTGAGGATTCAATCCTTATCTCTGAGCGTATTGTGCGTGATGACGTCTTCACATCTATCCATATTGAAGAATATGAAGTGATGGCGCGTGACACAAAGCTTGGCCAAGAAGAAATCACACGCGATATTCCAAATGTTGGTGAAGAAGCGCTTCGCAACTTGGATGAAGCTGGTATCGTTTATGTCGGCGCTGAGGTGAATTCTGGTGATATTCTGGTCGGTAAGGTGACGCCAAAAGGTGAATCACCAATGACGCCTGAAGAAAAGCTTCTTCGTGCTATTTTTGGTGAGAAGGCGTCTGATGTACGTGATACATCATTGCGCGTACCACCGGGTGGTGCTGGTACCATTGTTGAAGTGCGTGTCTTCTCTCGCCGTGGTCTTGAAAAAGATGAGCGTGCAAGAGCGATTGAACGTTATGAGATTGAACGTCTTGCGAAAGACCGTGATGATGAAGCCCGCATTCTTGACCGTGGTTTCCGCTCACGTATGCAGGAAATTCTTGATGGTCAGACAATTGCCTCAGGGACAAAGACACTAAAGGCAGGCTCGGCTGTTACAGCTGAAGCACTTGGCGAGGTGTCTAAAGTTGAGTTGATGAACATCGCTGTCAAAGATGAAGCGGTTCAAAGAATGGTTGAAGCACAAATCGCTGACCATGAAAACTCAATGAAAGCCCTTGATGGTCGCTTCTCTGATAAGGTTGATAAGCTTCAGCGTGGTGATGAATTACTGCCGGGCGTTATGAAGATGGTTAAGGTCTTTGTCGCTGTGAAGCGTAAGCTTCAGCCAGGTGATAAGATGGCTGGCCGTCACGGTAACAAAGGTGTGATTTCACGCATTATGCCGCAAGAAGATATGCCGTATCTTGAAGATGGCACGCCTGTTGATATCGTGTTGAACCCGCTTGGTGTGCCTTCACGTATGAATGTGGGGCAGATTCTTGAAACGCATCTTGGCTGGGCCGCGCGTGGTTTGGGTAAACAAATTGGTGCCGCCGCTGAGGCCGCTAGAAGCACAGGTAAAACGCAAGAGCTTCGTGCGCGTCTAGAAGATATCTATCCAGATTCGCAATATAGCGCATCATTGAAGCCGATGAATGATGATCAAGTGATTGAGCAATCAGAATTGCTTGCACGCGGTGTGCCAATGGCAACACCTGTCTTTGACGGTGCAAGAGAAGCTGATGTGATCGAATTGCTTGATAAGGCTGGTCTATCAGAAACAGGTCAGGAATGGCTGGTTGATGGCAGAACAGGCGAGGTCTTCGACCGCCCTGTGACAGTTGGCTATATCTATATGCTCAAGCTGCATCACTTGGTGGATGAGAAGATTCACGCCCGTTCAATTGGCCCATACTCACTAGTGACACAACAGCCACTAGGCGGTAAGGCACAATTTGGTGGCCAGCGCTTTGGTGAGATGGAAGTCTGGGCTCTCGAAGCTTATGGCGCCGCTTACACATTGCAGGAAATGCTCACAGTGAAGTCAGATGACGTTTCAGGCCGTACCAAGGTCTATGAAGCGATTGTTAGAGGTGATGATGATTTTGAAGCAGGGATACCTGAGTCATTTAACGTTCTCGTTAAAGAACTACGGTCTCTTGGTTTGAATGTAGATAGGAACGATGCCGAATTTTAGGCATCGCTTCTGACGAAAAACTAACTGCTTTAAAAGATTGAAGGATAAGGCGCATAGCGCCGATTAAGGAGAACAAACATGAATGATCTTATGAATCCGTTCGCACAGCCAAAGGCAACTCAGAACTTCGACAAGATCCAAATCTCCATTGCTGCACCAGAGCGTATTCGCTCATGGTCATTTGGTGAAATCAAAAAGCCAGAGACAATTAACTATCGTACGTTCAAGCCTGAAAAAGACGGCCTGTTCTGTGCGCGTATCTTTGGCCCTGTGCGTGACTATGAATGTCTGTGCGGCAAATATAAGCGTATGAAGTATCGCGGCGTTGTCTGTGAGAAATGTGGTGTTGAAGTCACATTATCAAAGGTTCGTCGTGACCGTATGGGTCATATCGAATTGGCCGCCCCTGTCGCGCATATTTGGTTCTTGAAATCATTGCCATCACGCTTGGGCCTATTGGTCGATATGACACTCAAAGATATTGAGCGTGTTCTGTATTTTGAAAACTTCGTGGTGATTGAGCCTGGCCTGACAACCTTGAATAAGGGCCAGCTTTTATCTGAAGAAGAATATTACGATGCGCAAGATGAATATGGCGAAGATGCGTTCCAAGCCGCCATCGGCGCAGAAGCGATTAAGCGTATTCTGACAGATATGGATCTTGATGAAGAGCGCGTGAAGATCCGCGAAGATTTGGCTGAAACAGGCTCAGAAGCTAAGCGCAAGAAGCTGGTAAAACGTCTGAAGCTTGTAGATGCTTTCCGCGAATCAGGCTCACGCCCTGAATGGATGATCATGGATGTTATCCCTGTGATCCCGCCAGAGCTTCGCCCGCTTGTGCCACTAGATGGTGGTCGTTTCGCGACATCTGATTTGAATGATCTATATCGCCGCGTGATCAACAGAAATAACCGTCTAAAGCGTCTGATTGAATTGCGTTCACCAGACATTATCGTGCGCAACGAAAAGCGTATGTTGCAAGAAGCGGTTGACGCGCTGTTTGATAATGGTCGCCGTGGCCGTATCATCTCAGGTGTGAATAAGCGCCCGTTGAAGTCTTTGTCAGATATGCTGAAAGGCAAGCAAGGTCGCTTCCGTCAGAACTTGCTTGGTAAGCGTGTTGATTATTCAGGCCGTTCAGTGATTGTGGTGGGCCCAGAGCTTAAGCTGCATCAATGTGGTCTGCCAAAGAAGATGGCGTTGGAGCTATTCAAGCCATTTATCTACTCAAAGCTTGAGCTATATGGCATGGCATCGACGATTAAGGCTGCCAAGCGTATGGTTGAAAAGGAACGCCCAGAAGTATGGGATATCCTTGAGCAGGTCATCCGTGAGCATCCAGTGCTATTGAACAGAGCGCCGACTTTGCACCGTCTTGGCATCCAAGCGTTTGAACCAGTATTGGTTGAAGGTAAAGCTATCCAGCTTCACCCGCTTGTTTGTACAGCCTTTAACGCTGACTTTGATGGTGACCAGATGGCCGTTCACGTGCCGCTATCACTTGAAGCACAGCTAGAAGCGCGTGTGTTGATGATGTCTACAAACAACATCCTCAGCCCTGCCAATGGTAAGCCGATTATTGTGCCATCACAGGATATCATCCTTGGTCTTTACTATTTGACAATGGAACGTGAAGGCGAAGTTGGCGAAGGCATGGCTTTTGCTGATATCCAAGAGATTCTAATGGCGCTTGATAATGGCTCTGTTAGCTTGCATGCACGTATCAAGGCACGTCTGACAACGTTTGACGAGACAGGCGAGTTGGTCACAAAAGTGATCGATACCACACCTGGGCGTGCGCGTTTGGCTGATTTGTTGCCGAATAATTCATCTGTGACATTCAATCTTGTGAATAAGCTGATGACCAAGAAAGAAGTCTCAAACGTCATCGATTACATCTATCGTCACTGTGGCCAGAAAGATACGGTCATCTTCTGTGACAGGTTGATGGGTCTAGGCTTTGGTCAGGCATGTAATTCAGGTATCTCATTCGGTATCGCCGATTTGACAACACCTGCGTTGAAAGAAAAATACGTCACAGAAGCTGAAGAAGCTGTGAAAGGCTTTGAGAGCCAGTATCTAGATGGCCTCATCACACAAGGTGAAAAATACAACAAGGTGATTGACGTATGGTCACGTTGTTCAGACCTTGTCGCTGATGAGATGATGAAGGGTATTTCAACAGAAGAAGCTGGTAAGCCAGTGAACTCTGTATGGATGATGGCGCATTCAGGTGCGCGTGGTTCTGCCGCCCAGATTAAACAGCTAGCTGGTATGCGTGGCCTTATGGCAAAGCCGTCTGGTGAGATTATTGAAACACCGATTATCTCGTCATTTAAAGAAGGCTTGGATGTGTTGGAATATTTCAACTCAACACACGGTGCACGTAAAGGTCTAGCTGATACAGCGCTTAAGACAGCGAACTCAGGCTATTTGACACGTCGTCTTGTTGACGTCGCACAAGATAGCATCATCACTGTCGAAGATTGTGGCACCAAAGAAGGCATCACAATCCGCCCTGTCACAAATGGCTCAGAAGTGGTTGACCCGCTAGTTGAGCGTATTTTGGGTCGTACAATGGCCGAAGATTTGGTCGATTTGACATCAAATGAAGTCATCGTCAGCGAAGGCGAGATTGTCACAGAAGAGCATATCGCGGCAATTGAGGAATCTGGTGTAGACCAAGCCTATATCCGCTCAGTGCTTGTCTGTGATGCCAAAATTGGTGTTTGTGGTGCTTGTTACGGTCGTGACTTGGCACGTGGTACAACGGTGAATATTGGTGAAGCTGTTGGTGTTATCGCAGCCCAGTCAATTGGTGAGCCAGGCACACAGCTGACAATGCGTACATTCCACGTTGGTGGTGCGGCGCAGTCAGGCGCAGAAGCCTCAAACATCGAAGCCAATGTCATTGGTAAGGTAAAGCTTGAAAACGCCCAGCTTGTAAATGGCGCAGATGGTAAGCCGATTGTGATGGCACGTAACACTGAATTGGCATTGGTTGATGACCAAGGCCGTGAGCGTGTACGTCATCGCCTGCCTTATGGTGGTAAGCTGTTTGTCAAAGATGGTCAGGCGGTAAACCCTGGTGATATTCTTATCGAATGGGATCCATACACAATTCCGATCATCACAGAGATGGATGGTGTCGCGAATTACATGGATTTGACTGACGGCATCTCAATGCGTGAGGTCATCGACGAGACAACAGGTATCGCAAGCCGTGAAGTGGTTGACTGGAAGCAAGGCTCAAGCTCTGCAAACCTTCGTCCACGTATCACAATGCGTGATGATAAGGGCGAGGTCTTGACCTTGTCTAACGGCCTTGAGGCACGTTACTTCCTATCATCAGGCGCTATCTTGTCAGTTGAAAATGGCGCAACCGTCAAAGCAGGTGACGTGCTAGCACGTATCCCGCGCGAATCAACAAAGACAAGAGACATCACAGGTGGTCTGCCACGTGTGGCTGAATTGTTCGAAGCAAGAAAGCCAAAAGATTTCGCTGTTATCAGTGAGATTGAAGGCCGTGTTGAATTCGGTACAGACTATAAGGCAAAGCGTCGCATTCGCGTTCAGCCATTGGATGATGCATTTGAAGCGGTAGAATATCTATTGCCAAAAGGCCGCTCATTGGCTGTCAATGAAGGTGATTATGTGCGTAAAGGTGATTTGCTACTAGATGGCTCACCAGTGCCGCATGATATCTTGAATATCCTAGGGGTTGAGGCTTTGGCTGATTACCTTGTGAAGGAAATCCAAGATGTGTATCGCCTTCAGGGTGTGAAGATCAACGATAAGCATATCGAAGTGATTGTGCGCCAGATGCTTCAGAAGGTTGAAGTTGAAAATGGCGGCGATACGACATTGCTTGTTGGTGAACAGGTAGAGCGTGATGAATATATTGCGGCGAATCAAGTCGCGATTGCAGAGGGCTTGCGCCCAGCAGAAGCACGTCCTGTATTGCTCGGTATCACAAAGGCTTCATTGCAGACGAAATCATTCATCTCTGCGGCCTCTTTCCAAGAAACAACACGCGTCCTAACCGAAGCGGCTGTATCAGGCAAAGAAGACCGTCTAGATGGCTTGAAAGAGAATGTGATTGTCGGTCGTCTGATTCCTGCAGGTACAGGGTCTGTGATGAATAAATTGCGCCGTATTGCAGCAGAACGTGATTCTGATATCGAAGCAGCGAGAGCTGTGCAGATGGCAGAAAAACAAGCAGAAGCCAGCGAATCAGCACAAACTGAGGAATTGCCGGCAGAATAAGCTCTGATGGCAGTTCAGCTATCAGGGATGAAAAAAGTGAGGAGGGCAGAGGTCTAAAATAATGCTTGACCATTGCCCCTTCAAAACATTAGTATCCGCGCACCTTCAAGGATGTAGGTAGTGGTTTAACGAAGATTGCGCCTGAAACTATGGCAGCGAAGCCCGGGAAATCAAACGATACATTTGCAGATAGAGATATTTGTAGAAAGAAGGAAACGGAAGTCCTCTGAATGAAGTTTAGGGGCGTAACATTAACACAGCTGGCGGGTAATGCTGCGGCTGTATATTTATTTGAAAATTCGGTTTTCGGTAGAGCAGAAAAAGGGCCAGCTATGCCAACAATTAACCAGCTTATCAGACACGGTCGCACGCGTCCTGTGTCACGTAATAAGGTTCCAGCCATGGAAGCATGTCCGCAAAAGCGTGGCGTGTGTACTCGTGTTTATACAACGACACCAAAGAAGCCGAACTCAGCGCTTCGTAAGGTTGCTCGTGTACGTCTTTCAAATGGCTTTGAAGTCACAAGCTATATCCCGGGTGAGGGACATAATCTGCAGGAACACTCAGTTGTTCTTATCAGAGGCGGTCGTGTAAAAGATTTGCCAGGTGTTCGCTATCATATCATCCGCGGTACATTGGATACACAAGGTGTCTCAGATAGACGCCAGCGTCGTTCAAAATACGGCGCCAAGCGCCCTAAGTAAGGAGCAGAATAGATGTCTCGTCGTCGTTCACCAGAAAAACGTGAAGTCCTACCAGATCCTAAATTCAAGGATGTGGTCGTTTCTAAATTTATGTCTTGCTTGATGCTAGACGGTAAGCGCTCCACAGCTGAAAAGATTGTGTATGGCGCTTTTGATCGTATTGAGGAAAAAGCTGGCTCTGAGCCAATGCGTGTTTTCCATGATGCGCTTGAAAATGTTCGTCCTCACCTCGAGGTGCGTTCACGCCGTGTTGGTGGTGCTACTTACCAGGTGCCTGTTGAGGTGCGCTCAGAGCGCGCACAGGCCCTCGCTATTCGTTGGTTGATCGACAGCTCACGTAAGCGCGGTGAGACAACAATGGTTGCTCGCCTATCAGGTGAATTGATGGATGCTGCGAATAATCGCGGTAACGCCGTTAAGAAGCGTGAAGATACCCACAAAATGGCTGAAGCGAACCGCGCTTTCTCACATTATCGCTGGTAGCATTAGCAGCATTTTAGGAGCTTTTGAGATATGTCTCGTCAATACCCACTAGAACGTTATCGTAACTTCGGCATCATGGCCCATATTGATGCTGGTAAGACTACAACTACAGAACGTGTGTTGTATTACACAGGTCGTTCACACAAAATCGGTGAAGTGCATGATGGCAACGCCACTATGGACTGGATGGAACAAGAGCAGGAGCGTGGCATTACGATCACCTCAGCTGCGACAACTTGTTTCTGGTTCCGCACTGAAGATGGTACAACACCATCAGGTGAATTTGGCGACGATCCAGAAGCTGCTAAGTTCCGTTTCAACATCATCGATACACCAGGCCACGTTGACTTCACAATCGAAGTTGAGCGTTCATTGGCCGTTCTAGATGGCGCTGTTTGTGTTCTTGATGCAAACGCAGGTGTTGAGCCACAGACTGAGACAGTCTGGCGTCAGGCTGACCGTTATAAGGTGCCGCGCGTTGTATTCGTTAACAAGATGGATAAAATCGGCGCTGACTTCTATAACTGCGTTGACATGATTTCAGATCGTACAGGTGCTGTGCCACTTCCGATTCACATGCCAATCGGCGCCGAATCAGAATTCGCTGGTCTTGTAAACTTGATCACAATGGAAGAGTGGGTTTGGGATAATGAAGAGCTAGGTGCGACTTGGAAGCTAAATCCAGTACGCGACGAGTTCAAGGCTAAAGCCGAAGAAATGCGCGCCCATCTGATTGAGATTGCTGTTGAGCAAGATGATGATGCAATGGAAGCCTTCCTAGAAGGTGAAGAGCCATCAGTAGAGACACTACAGATGCTTATCCGTAAGGGTACATTGAACATGTCTTTCGTACCTGTCATTTGTGGTTCAGCCTTTAAGAACAAAGGTGTTCAGCCAATGTTGAACGCTGTTATCGATTACCTACCAGGTCCATTGGACGTGCCGTCTTACACAGGCTTTGCACCGGGTGACGAAACAGAAACACGTAACATTGTGCGTAACGCTGATGACAAAGACCCATTCACAGGTTTGGCATTCAAAATCATGAATGACCCATTTGTTGGTTCTTTGACGTTCGTTCGTGTCTACTCTGGTACATTGAACAAGGGTGATTCTCTTGTGAACTCTACAAAGGGTAAGAAAGAGCGCGTCGGTCGTATGATGATGATGCACTCTAATGACCGTGAAGAAACAGAAGTGGCCTATGCCGGTGATATTATCGCCCTTGCAGGTATGAAGGACACAACAACAGGTGACACACTTTGTGATAGCAACAACCAGGTTGTGCTTGAAACAATGTCATTCCCTGATCCGGTTATCGAGATTGCGGTTGAGCCTAAGTCTAAGAATGACCAAGAAAAGATGTCTTTGGGCCTACAGCGCCTAGCAGCAGAAGATCCATCATTCCAAGTCTCTACAGACCTAGAATCAGGCCAGACAATCATGCGTGGTATGGGTGAGCTACACCTAGACATCTTGGTTGACCGTCTAAAGCGTGAATTTAAGGTTGAAGCAGCGATTGGTGCACCACAGGTTGCGTATCGCGAGACAATCACAAAAGAAGTTGAAATTGACTATACACACAAGAAGCAGTCTGGTGGTTCTGGTCAGTTCGCGCGTGTGAAAATCAAGTTCGGCCCATTGGCTGATGGTGGTTTTGATTTCTCTAACTCAATCGTTGGCGGGTCTGTTCCAAAAGAATATATCCCGGGCGTTGAAAAGGGCATCACATCTGCCAAAGACACAGGCGTCATCGCAGGCTTCCCTGTTATCGATTTCCAAGCTGAACTAATCGACGGCGCGAGCCACGATGTTGACTCATCAGTTCTTGCTTTTGAAATCGCCGCAAGAGCCGCATTCAGAGAAGCTATGGATAAAGCAGCAGCACGCTTGCTTGAGCCAGTTATGAAAGTCGAAGTGCTAACACCGGAAGAATATATGGGTGATATCATTGGTGACTTGAACTCACGTAGAGGTAACGTCGGCAGCATGGAGCCACGCGGTAATGCAAAAGCCATTACAGCTATGGTCCCATTGGCAAATATGTTCGGCTATATCAACACATTGCGTTCAATGTCACAGGGTCGCGCACAATATTCAATGCAGTTCGACCATTACCAACAAGTGCCACAAGCTGTGGCTGACGAAGTAAAAGCCAACTTGGCATAAATAATTTAGATAAATTAGAAAGATAAGAGGAGCATATCATGTCAAAGGAAAAGTTTGATCGTTCCAAGCCACATGTGAACATTGGCACAATCGGTCACGTTGACCACGGTAAGACAACATTGACAGCAGCGATTACAAAGGTAATGGCGGAAGCTGGCGGTGCAGAATTCCAGGCTTATGATCAGATTGACAAAGCCCCTGAAGAGCGCGCACGTGGTATCACTATCTCAACAGCACACGTTGAATATGAGACAGAAACACGTCACTATGCACACGTTGATTGCCCGGGCCACGCCGATTATGTAAAGAACATGATCACAGGCGCCGCGCAGATGGATGGCGCGATTTTGGTTGTATCAGCCGCAGACGGCCCAATGCCACAGACACGCGAGCACATCTTGCTAGCACGTCAGGTTGGTGTTCCTGCGCTTTGCGTATTCATGAACAAAGTTGACCAGGTAGATGATGAAGAGCTACTCGAGTTGGTTGAGATGGAAATTCGTGAATTGCTATCATCATATGATTTCCCAGGCGATGATATTCCAATCGTTAAGGGTTCAGCCCTAGCCGCTTTGGAAGATTCAGACACAACAATCGGCCGTGATGCTATCCAGTCATTGATGAACGAAGTTGATGCCTATATCCCACAGCCTGATCGTCCAAAAGATCAGCCATTCTTGATGCCAATCGAAGATGTGTTCTCAATCTCAGGTCGTGGCACAGTTGTGACAGGCCGTATTGAGCGCGGTATCGTGAATGTTGGTGAAGAGATCGAAATCGTCGGTCTGAAAGACACAACAAAGACAACCTGTACAGGTGTTGAAATGTTCCGCAAATTGCTTGACCAAGGTGAAGCAGGGGACAATGTTGGTGTTCTTCTACGTGGTACAAAGCGTGAAGAAGTTGAGCGTGGCCAGGTTCTTGTGAAGCCAGGTTCAATTTTGCCGCACACAGAATTTAAGTGTGAAGCCTATATCCTAACCAAAGATGAAGGTGGTCGTCATACACCATTTTTCTCAAACTATCGTCCACAGTTCTACTTCCGTACAACTGACGTGACAGGTTCAGTTGTTCTACCAGCTGGCACAGAGATGGTTATGCCTGGTGATAACATTGCAATGGACGTAACTTTGATTGCGCCAATCGCGATGGATGAAGGTCTTCGTTTCGCAATTCGCGAAGGTGGTCGCACAGTCGGCGCCGGCGTGGTTGCATCTATCATTAAGTAAGTATATAACAATGCTAAGAGAGGCCATGGCGGCCTCTCTTTACCGCTGTTTGAAAAGGGAATATCGCCATGGAAAGCCAGAATATTCGTATTCGGTTAAAAGCATTTGATCATCGTATTCTAGATCAATCTACGAATGAGATTGTGAGCACTGCAAAGCGCACCGGCGCTGAAGTCCGTGGCCCAATCCCACTTCCGACGAATTTGCGCAAATATACTGTGCTGCGTTCGCCGCACATTGATAAAAAGAGCCGTGAGCAGTTCGAAATGAGAACTCACAAGCGTCTATTAGATATTATCGATCCAACTCCACAGACTGTAGATGCTCTTATGAAGCTTGATCTTGCAGCTGGCGTTGACGTCGAAATTAAGCTTTAAGGGGAATTGGTTATGCGTAGTGGCGTAATTGCCCGTAAGCTTGGAATGACACGCATCTTTAATGATGCCGGCCGTCATGTTCCAGTTACGGTTTTGAAAATGGATGATGTGCAGGTTGTTGCGCAGATGACAGGGGAAAAGAACGGCTATACAGCGCTTCAGCTTGGTGCCGGTTCTGCCAAAGCAAAGAACGTATCAAAAGCGATGCGTGGTCATTTTGCAAAGGCATCTGTCCTACCAAAGATGAAGATGGCTGAATTCCGCATCTCTGAAGATGCGATGGTTGAGGTTGGCTCAACTTTTGCGCCGTCACATTTTGTAAATGGTCAAAAAGTTGACGTCGTAGGCACGACCCAGGGTAAGGGTTTTGCTGGTGCGATGAAGCGTCACAATTTTGGTGGTCTTCGTGCCTCACACGGTGTGTCAGTATCACACCGCTCACACGGCTCAACAGGCCAGTGTCAGGACCCGGGCAAAGTCTTCAAAGGTAAGAAGATGGCCGGTCACATGGGCGCCTCACGTGTTACAGCGCAAAATCTTTCAGTGGTAGCTGTAGATGATAACCAAGGCGTTATCTTGATTGAAGGTGCTGTACCGGGCTCAAAGAATGGCTGGGTTTATATCTCAGACGCGTTCAAAAAGGCTCGTCCTGATGAAGCACCATATCCAGCAGGTCTTATGGGCGCAGCAGATGCTGCCGCAGTTGTTGAAGAAGCAGCTGATGTAAATGAAGCAGTGGAAACTGCCGGTGATGAAGGAGCGTCTGATGAAAATTAATATCGTCGCACTTGATAATAAAAAAGCAGGCAGCATGGATGTGTCTGACTCAATCTTCGCGATTGAGCCACGCGCTGATATCATGGCCCGCGTAGTAAAGTGGCAGTTGGCCAAGCGCCGTGCGGGTTCGCACAAGGTGAAGGGTCGCTCTGAGATTTCTCGCACAACAGCGAAGATGTACAACCAGAAGGGCACAGGTCGTGCACGTCACGGTGCTGCATCAGTTGTTCAGTTCCGTGGTGGTGGCGTTGTTCACGGCCCGCAGGTTCGCTCACACGCGCACTCATTGAACAAGAAAATCCGTGCATTGGGTCTTCGTTCAGCTCTGTCAGCTAAGCAAGCTGCTGGTAAGGTCATCATTCTTGATGAGCTAAAGGCAGATGGTAAGACAGCTTCATTGAAGTCACAGCTAAGCGCATTGGGTGCCACAAACGCCCTTATCATTGCCGGCGAAGCTGTTGATGAGAATTTTGGTCGTGCTGCTGCAAACATCAAGCATATTGATGTGCTTCCACAGCAGGGCATTAATGTCTATGACGTAATTCGCCGCGATACTTTGGTTCTATCTAAAGACGCCGTGGCATACCTTGAGGAGCGTTTGAAATGAGCATTCGTCCGCGCAAAAAGGTTGAAACAGTGATCAGCAAAGCACAGGCTTATGATACAATCGTACGCCCGCTAATCACTGAAAAGGCCACAATGGCATCTGAGCATGGTCAGGTTTCTTTCGTTGTCGCAAATACAGCAACAAAGCCTGAGATTAAGGCTGCTGTTGAAATGTTGTTCGATGTGAAAGTCACAGCCGTTAACACATTGGTTGCCAAGGGTAAGACCAAGATGTTCCGTGGTCGTGCTGGTCGCAGATCTGATATGAAAAAAGCGATTGTGACTTTGGCTGAAGGCCAAACAATCGATATCATGGGGGCTTAAGACCATGGCATTAAAACAGTTCAAACCTAATACTCCTGGTCAACGTAATCTTGTTCTTGTTGACAAGTCTGCTCTGTACAAGGGTGGCCCTGTCAAGAAGTTGACTGAAGGTCTTACAAAGACAGGTGGTCGTAACAATTCAGGTCACGTTACAGCGTGGCAAAAAGGTGGCGGTCATAAGCGTCGCTACCGTATGATTGACTTCAAGCGCACAAAAGGCGGCATGGCCACTGTTGAGCGTCTAGAATATGATCCAAACCGCACAGCTTTCATCGCGCTTATCACCTATCCAGATGGTGAGCAGTCATACATCCTAGCACCACAGCGTTTGGCCGTTGGTGACAAGGTTGAAGCTGGCGTTGGTTCAGACATTAAGCCTGGTAACGCATTGCCATTGGCAAACATTCCTGTTGGCACATTGGTGCATAACGTTGAAATGAAGCCTGGTAAGGGTGGTCAGATGGCGCGCTCAGCTGGCACATATGTACAGCTTGTTGGTCGTGACCGTGGTCATGCTATCTTGCGCTTGGCTTCTGGTGAAGTTCGTCTTGTTCGCTCTGAGTGTATGGCATCAATTGGTGCGGTATCTAACCCAGACCAGCAAAACATCAAAATTGGTAAGGCGGGTCGTAACCGTTGGCTTGGCAAGCGTCCACATGTTCGTGGTGTTGTCATGAACCCTGTCGATCACCCACATGGTGGTGGTGAGGGTAAGACTTCAGGTGGTCGCCATCCAGTGACACCTTGGGGTAAGCCAACCAAGGGCAAGCGTACACGTAATAACAAGAAGACGGATCGTTTGATTGTCCGTCGTCGCAAGTCTTAAGTGAAGGGGCGATAGCATAATGGCACGTTCTGTTTGGAAAGGCCCATTTGTTGATGGGTATCTTTTGAAGAAAGCTGAGAAGGCATCTGCCTCTGGCCGTAATGATGTGATTAAAATTTGGTCACGTCGTTCGACAATTCTTCCACAGTTTGTAGGTCTGACTTTTGGGGTCTATAACGGTCAAAAATTTATTCCTGTCAACGTAAGTGAAGACATGGTTGGTCACAAGTTTGGTGAGTTTTCACCTACTCGTACTTACTATGGTCACGCCGCTGACAAGAAATCAAAGCGTTAGGAGTGAGTGATGGGTAAAAGTGCAAAGCCACGCGCACTGGCTGATAATGAAGCCAAAGCGGTACTTCGTAACTTGCGTGTCAGCCCACAAAAGCTGAACTTGGTTGCAACAATGATCCGCGGTATGGATGCCTCTAAGGCAGTCGCAGCGCTTCAATTCTCGCGTCGTCGCATCTCTAATGATGTACAAAAGACGCTTGAATCAGCGATTGCGAATGCAGAGAACAACCATTCATTGGATGTTGATCGTCTATATGTTAAAGAAGCCTATGTTGGTAAGGGCCTTGTGATGAAGCGTTTCCGCGCTCGTGCAAGAGGGAGAGGCGCAAAGATTTTGAAGCCATTCTCACACCTTACAATCATCCTGAGCGAAAAAGGGGAGCAGGCCTAATGGGTAATAAAGTAAAGCCAATCGGCCTGCGCGTCGGTATTAACCGCACCTGGGATTCTCGTTGGTACGCCGGCAAGAATTACGGCACGCTTTTGCATAAAGACATTGAGTTGCGTACATACTTGATGGATTTGTTGAAGCCTGCTGGTATCAGCCGTGTTGTGATTGAGCGTCCTGCGGGCCGTGCACGTATCACAATCTATGCTGGTCGCCCTGGTCTTATCATTGGTAAGAAGGGTCAGGACATTGAAAAGCTACGTGCCGAGCTAACAAAGCGTGTTGGCACAGAAGTGAGCTTGAACATTGTTGAAATTCGCAAGCCAGAGGTTGATGCAAAGCTAGTGGGCGAGAATATCGCACAGCAGCTTGAGCGTCGTGTTGGTTTCCGCCGTGCCATGAAGCGCGCTGTTCAATCAGCGATGCGTCTTGGGGCAGAGGGTGTTCGTATCAACTGTGCAGGTCGTCTTGGCGGTGCTGAGATTGCACGTACAGAATGGTATCGTGAAGGCCGCGTGCCACTACACACACTTCGTGCTGAGGTGGATTACGCAGAATCAACTGCACAAACAACTTACGGTGCTATCGGTATCAAGGTTTGGATCTTCAAAGGTGAAGTGATGGCCCATGACCCAATGGCACAAGATAAGCGACTGAATGAAAACCCTGGTCAATCAGGTCCTCGTTCAGGCGCTGATCGCTAAGAAGGAGACAAGACAATGTTGTCACCAAAACGTACTAAGTTCCGTAAAGCTCATAAAGGGCGTATTCACGGCAATGCCAAGGGCGGCACACAGCTGAACTTTGGCGCATACGGCTTGAAAGCCATGTCACCAGAGCGTATTACAGCGCGTCAAATCGAAGCTGCAAGACGTGCGATTACACGTCACTTGCGTCGTGCTGGCCGCGTCTGGATCCGCGTCTTTCCTGATGTGCCTGTATCATCTAAGCCTGCCGAAGTTCGTATGGGTAAGGGTAAAGGTAACCCAGAATTTTGGGTAGCACGTGTCGCACCTGGTCGCATTATGTTTGAGATTGATGGTGTATCATGGGAATTGGCGTCAGAAGCGCTAAAGTTGGCTTCTGCAAAGCTGCCAATCGATACAAAAATTGTCCGCCGTCTTGGCGATGTTGACTAAAGGGGAGATTGAATAATGTCTAAACAAGCTGAAAATCTTCGCGCTAATACAGTTGATGAGCTAAAGACACAGATTGTCGATTTGAAAAAAGAGCAGTTTAATCTGCGTTTTCAAAGAGCTTCTGGTGAGCTGCAAAACACAGCTCGCATGCGCACAATTCGTCGCGAAATTGCACGTATTAAAACCGTGCTTGGTCAAAAGTTAGCATCAGCTGACGCATAAGTGGTTGAAGGATATAAACGATGCCAAAGCGTATTATGCAGGGAACAGTTGTAAGCGATAAAGCTGAACAAACTGTGGTGGTTCGTGTCGAACGCCGCATTATGCATCCCGTTTACAAGAAGTTCATCACGAAGAGCAAGAAATTTGCGGCTCATGATGCTCAAAATAAGTTCAAGACAGGTGACAGCGTTCGCATCCGCGAATGTGTGCCAGTGTCAAAAACAAAGACCTTTGAAGTGGTCTATGAAGACTCTAAGTAAGGGATAGGGGACACGTCATGATTCAAATGCAGTCAAACCTTGAAGTAGCTGATAACTCAGGCGCACGCCGGGTCCAGTGTATCAAGGTTCTAGGTGGCTCCGGTCGCATGATCGCCGGTGTAGGCGATGTGATCGTTGTCTCTGTTAAAGAGGCAATCCCACGTGGTAAAGTGAAAAAGGGTGATGTATATCGCGCGGTTATCGTGCGCACAGCCTCTGAAATTCGTCGTCCAGACGGTTCAGTTATTCGCTTTGATAAAAATGCCGCTGTTTTGCTTAACAAGCAGAACGAACCAATCGGCACACGTATTTTTGGCCCAGTGACACGTGAATTGCGCTCGCGCAACTTCATGAAGATTATCTCACTGGCACCGGAGGTGTTATAATGGCCCAGTTTAAAATTAAAAAGGGTGACCAGGTAGTTGTGACAACTGGTCGTGACCGCGGTAAAAAAGGTGAAGTTTTGGAAGTACTTCGTGCAGATGCACGCGTACGTGTCCAAGGCATCAATGTGGTAAAGCGCCATACTCGTCCAAGCCAGACTAATGCTGGTGGCATCGAGGCGTTTGAAGCACCTATTGCCATTTCTAATGTCGCTCACATCGACCCTGATTCAGGTGCTGCGACACGTGTTTCTATCGTCTCTAAAGACGGTCAGAAGCAACGTGTAGCAAAAGCATCTGGCAAGGTCATTGGTTAATAAGCAGGAAGGCTGAGATGAAAACGCGTCTTGAAGAACAATATCTGACGGCTGTTCGCCCGGCTCTGATGGAACAATTCAATTACGGGAATGTTCTAGAAGCTCCACGTGTTCAAAAAGTTGTCTTGAACATGGGTGTAGGGTCAGCGGTTCGCGACTCTAAGAAGATTGAAGCAGCAGTCGCTGAAATGGCAGCAATTTCAGGCCAAAAGCCTGTTGTAACTCGTGCAAAGAAAGCGAATGCGTCTTTCAAATTGCGTGAGGGCATGCCTATCGGTTGTAAAGTAACTTTGCGCGGCGAGCGTATGTACGAATTCCTTGATCGTCTGGTCAATGTGGCATTGCCACGTGTTCGTGACTTCCGCGGCCTGAATGGCAAGAGCTTTGATGGTAACGGTAACTACTCAATGGGTCTGAAAGAGCAGATCGTATTCCCAGAGATTGATTATGATTCAGTCGATGAGATGCGTGGCATGGACATCATTGTCGTAACATCGGCTAAGAGCGATGATGAGGGACGCGAATTGCTTCGTGCACTTCAGTTCCCGTTCATTAGCGCCTAACCATCGGAATAAAAAGGAACATACCATGGCTAAAGTAAGCGCTGTTGAAAAGAATAAGCGTCGCATTCGCACAGTCGAAGCAAAAGGAGCTCGTCGTGAAGCTCTTCGTGCTATCATCCGTGATAAGTCAAAGCCTCTAGAAGAGCGTTTTGCTGCACAGTTGAAGCTAAATGAAGAACCACGTGATAGCTCACGCACCCGTATTCGTAACCGTTGTGAGGTCACAGGCCGTCCACGTGGTTACTATCGCAAAATGAAAATGTCTCGTATCGCCCTGCGCGATTTGGCCTCACTTGGTCAGATCCCTGGCATCACGAAGTCTAGCTGGTAAGAAAGGGAGGCCCTATTTATGTCTATGAGTGATCCTCTCGGTGATATGCTCACCCGTATCCGCAACGGCCAGAGCGCAGGTAAATCTGTCGTCTCTAGCCCTGCATCTCGTCTACGCTCAAACGTTTTGGAAGTTCTAAAGCGCGAAGGCTATATTCGTGACTATTCTTCAGTGGAAATCAGCACAGGTATCTCTGAGCTTAAGATTGAACTGAAATATCATGAAGGTGCCCCTGTAATCTCACAGATTCAGCGTGTATCTCGCCCTGGTCGCCGCGTCTATTCTGGTATTAAAGAATTGAAGCGCGTATATAACGGCCTTGGTATCTCAATCCTATCGACACCGCGCGGCGTGTTGTCTGACAATGAAGCACGTGATGCTAATGTCGGCGGCGAAGTGCTGTGCATGGTATTCTAAGGGGGATTTGAGATATGTCACGCGTAGGTAATGCAATCATTGCTATCCCATCAGGTGTTACTGTTTCACAAAATGGTAGCGATATCACAGTTAAAGGCAGCAAGGGCGAGTTGAGCACAACCGTTTCTTCTGACGTAACTGTTGAGTTGACTGATACAGAAATCAAAGTCTTGGCAGGCAAAAAGAATGTGTTTGGCCGTTCAATCTGGGGCACAACTCGCTCTAATCTGAACAATATGGTCAAAGGCGTCTCTGAAGGTTTCAGCCGCAAGCTTGAAATCAACGGCGTTGGTTATCGTGCCGCAATGGCAGGTAACAAATTGCAGTTGAATCTTGGTTTTAGCCACCCTGTTGAGATGGAAGTGCCAGCTGGCCTGACTGTCACAATGGATGGCAACACAAAGATGGAAATCACTGGTTTCGATAAGCAACTGCTAGGTCAGTTCGCCGCCGAAGTCAGAGGCAAGCGTCCACCAGAGCCTTTCAAAGGCAAGGGTGTTAAATATGCAGACGAATATATCGTCCGCAAAGAAGGCAAGAAGAAATAAGGGACGAGCGTTATGAAAACAAGAATGTCAAATTTCGAACGTCGTCGTCAGCGCGCCCGCACAACTTTGAGAAAAGTTGCCAATGGCCGCCCACGTCTGTCTGTTCATAGATCATCAGCGAATATTTACGCACAGGTGATCGACGATTCAACTGGTCGCACTTTGGCGAGTGCTTCAACTCTGGACGAAGCCTTCAAAAAAGGTGGTAAGTCAGGTAACAACATCGATGCGGCTACACAAATTGGCCGCACAGTTGCTGAAGCAGCAATCAAAGGTGGCGTGAAGCAGGTCGTTTTCGACCGTGGTGGCTTCATCTATCATGGCCGTGTCAAAGCGCTAGCAGAAGCTGCTAGAGACGCTGGTCTAGAATTTTAAGGGGTGTCAATCATGGCTCGTAATAACGATAAAAGAGATCAGCACAATAAGGGCGATGAGCCTGAATTGCTCGAAAAGCTAGTTGGCATTAACCGTGTTGCTAAGGTTGTTAAAGGTGGTCGCCGTTTCGGTTTTGCTGCTTTGATGATTGTGGGTGACGGTAAAGGCCGCGTTGGTTTCGGTACAGGCAAAGCCAAAGAGGTGCCTGAAGCTATTCGCAAAGCAACAGATAACGCAAAGCGCAACATGGTACGTGTACCATTGCGTGATGGCCGCACATTGCATCATGATACAAAAGGCTTTTATGGCGCAGGCCATGTTATCCTTCGTACAGCGCCAGCTGGTACAGGTATCATCGCAGGTGGTCCAATGCGTGCCGTTTTCGAAGCACTAGGCGTGCAGGATGTTGTCTCTAAGTCAATTGGCACATCAAACCCGCATAATATGATTAAAGCGACTTTCTCAGCTTTGACATTGATGCAGGCACCACGTGCAGTGGCCGCAAAGCGTGGCAAGCGTGTTAACGAAGTTCTTGGCAAGCGCAGCGATGCTGCGGACGCCTCTTAAGGGGAGTAGTGAGACATGGCGAAGAAAACAGTTATTGTAACACAAACACGTAGCGCAATTGGTCGTGAAAGCTCTCAGCGTCAGACACTTATCGGTCTTGGTCTTAACAAGATTGGTCGCACAAGAGAGCTAGAAGATACACCATCAATTCGCGGCATGATCGCCAAGGTATCTCACCTTGTTCGTGTCGAAAACGCTAGCTAATTTCAGATATCACGCAAGTAAGATATCAGGAGCAATAAAATGAAACTGAATGAAATCAGAGATAATGATGGCGCAACCAAAAACGCAAAGCGCGTTGGTCGCGGTATCGGCTCAGGCAGAGGCAAGACATCTGGTAGCGGTCACAAAGGTCAGAAAGCACGTTCAGGCGTGTCTATTAAGGGCTTTGAGGGCGGTCAGATGCCTATCCACAGACGTCTACCAAAGCGTGGCTTTAACAACATCTTCCGCAAGAAGTATGTTGAGGTAAATGTGGGCCGTATCCAGTCAGCGGTTGATGCTGGCAAATTGGATGCAAAACAGCCTATCGATGCAACAGCATTGGTTGCGGCCGGCGTTATCAGCAAGGCAAAAGACGGTGTGCGTCTTTTGGCAAAGGGCGAGCTTAAGGCAAGCGTCAACCTTCATGTTGCTGGTGCCTCTAAGTCAGCTGCCGCGCTTGTTGAAAAAGCAGGCGGTTCTGTCACAGTTGCTAGCCCAGCTGCAGCTGAATAAGATTTTATAAGGGACCCAAATAGATGGCAGTCAGCAATCAAGCAAATTCTGGTTTTGGCCTCGGCGCTTTATCAAAAGCCGGTGAGCTAAGAAAGCGCTTACTATTTACGTTAGGCGCGTTGATTGTTTATCGTTTGGGTACCTTTATTCCTATTCCGGGCATTGATCCTGTCGCACTTGAGGGCATTTTTAGCCAGCAATCTTCAGGTATTTTGGGCATGTTTGACATGTTCTCAGGCGGCGCGTTGAGCCGTATGACCATCTTTGCCTTGAACATTATGCCTTACATTACAGCCTCTATCATCATGCAGCTAATGACAGCCATTGTGCCGACATTAGAGCAGTTGAAAAAAGACGGGGATGCTGGTCGTAAGCAGATTAATCAATATACACGTTATTTGACGGTTCTTTTGGCAACCGTTCAGGGCTATGGCATTGCCGTTGGTCTTGAATCAGCCCAAGGCGTTGTCCAAGACCCCGGCCTGATGTTCCGTATGACGACTGTCATCACATTGGTTGGTGGTACATTATTCTTGATGTGGCTTGGTGAGCAAATCACGAGCCGTGGTATCGGTAACGGTATCTCGCTTATCATCTTTGCCGGTATTGTTGCGCAATTGCCTTTGGCATTGGCAGGCACGTTAGAGCTTGGCCGTACAGGTGCTCTTTCAGCTATCTTCATCATTGCCCTATTTATGATGGCGATTGCGGTTATCGGCTTTATCGTCTTTATCGAACGCTCAGTGCGTAAGATTATGGTGCAATATCCAAAGCGCCAACATGGTAACAAAGTCTTTGGCGGCGAAGCCCAGCACCTTCCTTTGAAGATTAACGTGCCGGGTGTTATTCCCCCAATCTTTGCCTCATCATTGTTGTTGATGCCTGTCTCTATCATCAATTTGACAGGTGGTCAGGATGGTGGTGCCGGTTGGCTTGTGACATTGAACGCGCTTTTGGGCCGTGGTCAGCCGCTTTATCTTGCTATTTACATTGCGTTGATTGTGTTCTTCGCGTTCTTCTATACAGCGATTGTGTTCAATCCAGAAGATACAGCTGAAAACCTGCGCCGCAATGGCGGTTATATTGCGGGCATTCGCCCGGGTCAGCCTACAGCTGATTTTCTAGACTTCATTCTGACACGCCTAACAGTTCTTGGTGCTGCTTACCTTTCAGCGGTTTGTATTTTGCCAGAGATTCTTATCTCGCAATATGCTGTGCCGTTCTATTTTGGTGGCACATCGCTGTTGATTGTGGTGACAGTGTCTTTGGATACGGTCAACCAAGTGCAGTCACACATGTTAGCGCATCAGTATGAATCACTGATTAAGAAATCTCGTATCAGAGGTCGCAGAACATGAACATAATTCTTTTTGGCCCTCCAGGTGCTGGTAAAGGCACACAGGCAGAAAAGCTCGTATCAGAACGCGGTATGGTTCAGCTAAGCACAGGCGACATGCTTCGTGCGGCCATTGCGGCAGGCACTGAGCTTGGTATGAAAGCCAAAGAAATTATTGATAGAGGCGATTTGGTCTCTGATGATATTATGGTCGGTATGATTAATGACCGTATGTCACAAGATGATTGCAAAGCAGGCGTGATTCTTGATGGATTCCCACGCACCGTCGCACAGGCTGAGGCCTTGGATGCGATGTTTGCTGAAAAGAACATTACTTTGGCTCATGTGATTGAGATCAAGGTCGATGAACAAGCACTATTTGCGCGGATTGAAAACCGGGCAAGTGAAACAGGCGGTGAACGCTCAGACGATAATGCTGATGTTTTGGCAAAAAGACTGAAGGTTTATCACGAAAATACAGCTCCTGTGCTTCCTTATTATGAGGCAAAAGGGCTATTAAAGACGGTTGATGGCATGCAGAGCATCGAAGATGTGTCTGGTGACATCGCGAAGATATTAACAAGCTAAGCTTGACAGATAACGCAAAATTCTTATAAAGGCACAAGCTTTGTTAAGGGTTCTGCAATTGATAAAGTTTATGAAAACGCCCCTTTTTTGGGGACGGTAACAGTAAAGGAGAGGCCAGTGGCGCGTATAGCTGGTGTAAACATTCCGACCAAGAAAAGAGTGAAAATCGCTCTTACCTACATTCATGGTATTGGTCCAAATATTGCAAACAACATTTGCAGCAAAGCAGGTATCGAAGATCATCGTCGTGTAAACGACCTGACTGAAGACGAGCTTACAAAGGTTCGTGATATCATTGATGAAGATGTTCTGGTTGAAGGTGATTTACGCCGTCAAACAAGCATGAACATCAAGCGCTATCTTGATCTTGGCTGTTACCGTGGCTTGCGCCATCGTCGTAACCTGCCAGTTCGTGGTCAGCGTACGCATACTAACGCTCGCACGCGCAAAGGTCCTGCAAAGGCCATTGCCGGTAAGAAGAAATAGTTCTAAGGGATTTGAGGTAAGAACATGGCAAAGCAACCTGCTCAAGGACGTGTACGTCGCCGCGAACGGAAGAACATTTCGAACGGCATTGCACACGTTAATTCTACATTTAACAACACTATGGTCACAATTACTGATGTACAGGGCAACACAATTGCCTGGTCTTCATCAGGTGCGCTAGGCTTTAAAGGCTCTCGTAAGTCAACACCATTTGCCTCGCAAATGGCGGCTGAAGATGCTGGCAAGAAGGCAGCGGAACATGGTGTAAAGAGCCTTGATGTTGAAGTTCGTGGTCCAGGTTCTGGTCGCGAATCAGCATTGCGCGCCCTTCAGGCCGTTGGCTTTAACGTTACATCAATCAAAGATGTAACACCTATCCCACATAATGGTTGCCGCCCGCGCAAGCGCCGCCGGGTATAATCATTCGCTGGCAACAGCGGGGGGACAGGATGCGCTAATGCCGCTTGCGGCCTCTTAGCGCAAATGCGCATCCAGAGCTATCATAGCTCTTGGGTGCAAATTTAGCTTAAAAGGATATACGCCATGATCGAAAAAAATTGGCAGGAACTGCAAAAGCCTGATCAGATTAGCGTTAAGTCATCAGAATATAACCCGCGTCAAGCGGTGATAACTGTGAGCCCGCTAGAGCGTGGCTTTGGTATCACTTTGGGTAACAGCTTGCGTCGTATCTTGCTATCATCATTGCAGGGTGCCGCTATCACAGCTGTACAAATCCAAGGCGTGGTACATGAGTTTTCATCAATCGCAGGTGTCAGAGAAGACGTCACAGACCTTATCTTGAACATCAAAGGCGTGTCTGTCTCTATGGACCAAGAAGGTGCCCGCAAGGTGCGCCTATCAGCAGAAGGCCCATTGGCCGTCACAGCTGGTATGATCTCAGAGAGCGCCGGCATTGAAATCATGAACCCAGATCATGTGATCTGTCATCTTGATAAGGGCGCAAGCCTTTCAATGGAATTGACGATTGAGACAGGCAAGGGCTATGTGCCAGCCTCTCAGAACCGTTCAGAAGATACACCAATCGGTCTTATCCCTGTTGATGCTATCTTCAGCCCTATTCGCCAAGTGGCCTATAAGGTTGAGAATGAGCGTGTTGGTCAAATCACAGATTATGACAAATTGTTGCTGACAATTGAGACAAACGGGTCAATCACCCCTGAAGATGCGGTTGCTTATGCGGCGCGTATCATGCAAGACCAATTGCAGCCATTCATTAACTTCGAAGAGCCACAGCTTGAAGCGGCGGCTGATGAAGTTGAAGAATTGCCATTCAACCGCAACTTGCTCCGCAAAGTTGACGAGCTTGAATTATCAGTTCGTTCTGCGAATTGCCTAAAGAACGATAACATCGTTTACATTGGCGATTTGGTACAGAAGACAGAAGGTGAGATGCTACGTACACCGAATTTCGGCCGTAAGTCTCTTAATGAAATCAAAGAAGTGCTAAAGTTCATGAATCTTGAGCTTGGCATGGATGTAGAAAATTGGCCGCCTGAGAATATCGAAGATCTGGCCAAACGTTTGGATGAGCCTTTCTAAGGGGCCAGTAGGAGAGTAAAATGCGTCATCGTTATGCAGGCCGGAAACTAAACCGGACATCACAACACCGTCAGATGCTGTTCCGCAACATGGCCCAGGCCTTGATTAAGCATGAGCAGATCATCACAACACTTCCAAAGGCGAAAGAATTGCGCCCGGTTGTTGAAAAGCTAATCACACTTGGTAAGCGCGGCGATTTGCATGCGCGTCGTCAGGCATTCGCAAAGCTACGCTGTGAAGCGACAACTAAGAAGTTATTTGAAGTGCTAGGCCCACGCTATGAAGAGCGTCAGGGCGGCTATGCACGCGTCATGAAAGCTGGTTTCCGTTATGGTGACGCGGCGCCTATGGCTGTGATTGAATTGGTTGACCGCGACGAGAGCGCACGCGGCCAGGATTCAGGCCCAGTACAGGTTGACGATATGGCCGGCGACGCAGTGGAATCAGCTGCCTAAAATCGCACGCCTATCAGATATGAATCATAAAAGGGCTCTTGCAATGCAAGGGCCCTTTTTTTGCCTCATGAAGGCCCCCTCATCCTTAATGCGTTAAAAAGTCATTTTTTTCATTAAGACCCATTTACCTATTATTAATCTCTTCATTAATAAATAGTTTCTAATTAAGTAAGAGGTTCCGTCGTCTTTGCTTGCAGAGGGATAATTTCATTAATTTATCGTAAATACACTTTTGAAAACTTAACTAAATAGCTGAAAAATAGACAAAATTCCTGTTTCTTTGAAAAAGTTAATTGCTTCATCTTGCCTAACACTGGTGGCTTTTTGGCTATGTGTAAGGTTGTTTTAAGGGGCTGATTTGTATTCCCCCGCCAAGCTGCTTTGCGCTTTCCAGTTTTTATATAACTTAGGAAAGATGAAAGTATGAAAATTTACGCAAATACAACAATCCAATATCTTGATGCGGATATAGCGGGCGGTGAAGCTGGCTGGTATGCCGTCACAGGCGGTTTGGCACCTACGGCAGAAGGGGCTGTGCAATCCCTGAACGACTTAGGCGAAGCGATTGCCGATATGCCTGTTATCCTGAATGCCGCGTCACAATCTGTCGCGCGCCCAGCTTATTTGAACACTATCTCAGCGACATTTATCGTAGAGAGTGACTTCTCACCAACAGGCACCTATGAATTTGCAGAGGCACAGGCCTCCTCTATCTATAATGCGGTACAATTTGCCGATGGGCTATCGCTCACAGAAGCGTCTGTCACAGAATATACAAAGGCGTCATCGGTTGATCATACAACGCTGACATTGACCTTTGCGACACCGGCTGGTGCGACGTTTGACATGCATTTTGAATATGCAGACAGCGCGTTTTCTTTTGGTCTTGGCGCAGATGCGCCAAGAGGCCTCGATGCTTTTATTGCGCGCCTTGATGACAGCGTTGAAACAGAACAGTTCCATCGCGGCTCTGAGGGCTTTGATTCAATCAAAGGTGATGAGGAAGACAACCACATTGATGGCATCACAGGTCGTGATACAATCAATGGCTATGGCGGTAATGATACGATTCAATTGCAAGCTGGTGAGGCCTATGGTGGTGAAGGTAATGATACCATCACAGTCAACTCAGAAGGCACAACATTAAGCGCAAGCCTTTATGGTGGTGCGGGTGATGATACACTAACAGGCGGTGCTAACCGTGATGGTCTGACAGGTGGTGCAGGCGCTGATACATTGGATGGTGGTGCTAGCGCAGATACAGCCTATTATGTAGACTCAAGTGAGGCTGTTGAAATTGACCTTGCAGCAGGCAAGGGCAAGGGCGGTGACGCTGAAGGTGACACTTTGATCAGCATCGAAGGGGCTGTTGGCTCATCAAAGGATGATAAATTCACTGGTAATGATGCGCATAACCGCTTCTATGGCAGAGACGGTGATGACGAGTTTATCGCCTCTGAGGGTTATGATTACTATAATGGCGGCAAGGGTGCCAATGACCATGTGGATTACAGCGACTATGGTTCAGCCATTAAAGGTGACCTTTTTGACACGAAAGCCACAACATTTACCAAAGCTGATGGCTCAGAAGATGTCATCGTCGGTGTTGAGCATCTAACAGCCACAGAATTTGCTGATGAAGTCTCAGGCTCTGACGCGAGCAACAAGCTAGATGGTTTGGGCGGTGATGATATCCTGCGCGGCAAGGGCGGCGATGATACGCTGTCTGGTGGTGCTGGTAATGATACGCTGATGGGCGGCGCTGGCGCTGATAAGATTATTGGCGGCGAGGGCACAGATACAGCCTCTTACGGTGACAGTGAGCGCGGTGTGGTGCTTGACCTTTCAGATAGCTCTAAAAACATCGGCGATGCGGTTGGTGATACGTTTGAGTCTATCGAGAAATATGAAGGCTCTAAGCACACTGATGTGATGCGTGGCACTGAAGGCAATGATGTTATTCACGGCAATGGCGGCACAGATTCACTTCATGGTAAGGGCGGTAATGATACGCTGACAATCCAAGGCGGTTTTGCCTATGGTGATGAGGGTAATGATACGATTACCGTTGAGAATGGCATTGCTGGTCATGTTGTCAGGCTTTATGGCGGTGAGGGCGATGATACGCTCACAGGCGGCGTTGAGAACACTTTCATTGTTGGCGGTAGTGGCGCTGATATGATTGATGGTGGCGAGGGGCGCGATACAGTCTCTTATGCCTCTTCTGATGCGGGTGTCTATGTGAACCTGACCAATGGCAAAGCCAGAGGCGGTGAGGCAGCTGGCGATACAGTCGTCAATGTTGAGAATGTTGTTGGTTCAAACTTCAATGATGAATTGCGTGGTAGCGGTGAAGTAAACAGCCTGTCAGGTGGCAAGGGTGACGATATCCTATCTGGTGCTGTTGGCGGCGATGACCTTTCTGGTGGTGCTGGCTCTGATACGGTTGATTATCACTATTCAAATGAAGGTGTAAAAGTTGATCTGTCACTGCAAGCCAAAGGGGCAAGCGGGCGCGGCAAGCAAGACGGCGCTGGCGGTCATGCTGAAGGCGATATCCTATCAGGTATTGAGAATATTAAAGGCTCAAAATTTGATGATGAATTGCGCGGCTCTGATGAGGTTTCATGGCGTGGCAAACAGCTAACAGCCGGCGAGAACACGCTTGTTGGTGGTAAGGGTAATGACGTGCTCGAAGGTTTGGGCGGCGCTGATAAGCTTATCGGTGGCAGTGGTCGTGATACAGCCTCTTATGAAAGCTCTGATGCGGCTGTTTCAGTCAACCTTGCCACAGGTGAAGCCTCTGGCGGTGATGCCACAGGTGATATGTTCTCAAGCATTGAAGATCTTAAAGGTTCTGACCATAATGACCATCTTGTTGGTGATGGCAGTGCGAACATTATCACAGGTGGTAAGGGTGACGACACAATCGAAGGTGGTGCCGGCGCTGATATCATCGTTGGTGGTGAAGGCTCTGATACCGCATCCTACGAGGGCTCGTCATCTGGTGTGATCGTCAATCTTGGCAAGGGCACAGCGGTGCGCGGTGATGCCAAAGGCGATAAACTTATCGAGATTGAGAACCTAGAAGGCTCAGCACATAACGATATTTTGGTCGGTGATGCGCAAAACAACGTTCTGATGGGTGGCGCAGGCTATGACCGTCTTAAGGGCGGTGAGGGCCAAGATACGCTTGATGGCGGCGCCGGTAATGACGTTTTGATCTCAGAGAATGATGGGAACGTCCTTATTGGTGGTGAGGGCAATGATTTGTTCGATCTATCACGCGTCAAAGATCTCTCAGATATTGCCACTGATATCATCAAAGATTTCAAGCAAGGCTCTGATATGATCAAATTATCAAGCGCGCATTTGGGCGAAGATAATGTTGTGACAGCTGTTGAGACCACAATGAATGGTGTGTCTGGTGTGGCACTAACCACAAATGTCGGCAATTCAACGGTGAATTTCGCCTTCCTTGAAGGGGTGTCTGATATCTCTGTCGATGATTTTGCTGGTGACCATATCCCAATGGTCGATATGGTGTAAGGGCACGGTAAAGCCGGTCCCTAAATCATAGTAAATCCTACCTTTACGAAAGGGCTCTTCCATATAGAAGGGCCCTTTTTTCTCACTTTTGCAATTGAGAATGAGTTGCAATATCACCTCTCTCCTGATATAAGACGCCCATCTATAGCGAATTGAAAGTAGTCGTATGCGCTTTGTCCTTTTATCTGTCCTATTCTCGCTTCTTGCGCCGCTTGCACAAGCATCTGAGGTAAATATCTATTCGCATCGCCAGCGCGTCTTGCTAGCGCCATTTCTGACAGCTTTTACGGCCAAGACAGGCATTGAGACAAATGTGGTCTTTGCCTCACAAGGCCTTGCCCAACGTCTTGCGGCAGAAGGGCCGGCAAGCCCGGCTGATTTGGTGCTAACGGTGGATATTGCGCGCCTGTCTGAATATGCGGAGCTTGGCCTGTTCCAGCCGGCGTCATCAGATGTGTTAATGAAAGCTATTCCGGCTAATTTGCGCGCATCAGATGACACATGGTTTGGCCTATCAAAGCGGACACGCATTATCGTCACCCACAAAGATCGTGTGCCAGAAGGGGCGATTAAGCGCATCGAAGATTTGGCAAATCCTGAATGGGAAGGCCGGATTTGTACGCGCAAAGGCTCTCATGTTTATAACCGCGCTTTATTGGCAAGCCTGATCGCGCATCATGGGGAAGAGGCCGCACAGGCTTGGGCTGAGGGGCTGGTTGCTAATCTTGCGCGCAAACCGCAAGGTAATGACAGAGCGCAGGCCAAGGCGATTTATGCAGGTGAATGTGATGTCGCCATTATGAACCATTATTATTATGGCAAGATGGTTGATAATGATGAGGAGCCAGAACAAAAAGCATGGGCGGCGGCGTTGAATGTTGTCTTGCCAAACCAAGGCGATAGAGGCGCGCATATTAATATCACAGGCGGTGGTATCGCAAAATATGCGCCGAACGCTGGTAATGCGCAGGCGTTGCTTGAATATCTTGTCTCAGACGAAGCACAAGATCTTTATGCGGCGATCAATTATGAATATTCAGTGACAGATAGCCATAAGGGTCCTTCAGGCTTGCCAGGGTTTGGGGCTCTCAAGGCAGATGAGTTGCCGATTGAGGCGCTGGCACAAAATGCGATGAAAGCCCAGATGATCATTGACCGCGTGGGCTGGTAGATACTCACGAAGGCTTTAGCTCTATTATCTAATCTATATAAAACCCCGTCCTTTGTGGCGGGTTTTTATTTTTCGTATCATACAAAGCCTGCCCATGCGGTATGGCCTTTCAATCTAGATCAGGTGAATTAACGAATTTGTCCAGTTGATCTGGTTTATTAACTGCCTAATAAATTAAGGGGGTTTATTTTATAGGGGCATAAAATTGATGGCATATTTGTTTGATACAGTTCAATATTTATCCTTTGGTACAATCAAAGATAGCTTTTTTTGGTACTTTATCCCGTCAGGGGTATCGCCTCGACCAATTGGGGTTGACCGGTTGAGCGCAGAAGGGGTGGTGCTTGATGGCGGCAAGGGTGCTGACACTATCACGCTGGCCACTGGTTCGCAGACGATGATCTATCTTATTGAAAGCGATAGCGAAAATAAGAAAGTCACCCTATTTGATGGGGCGGATGTGATTAACGCCTACGAGCATACGACCGACAGGCTGTTATTTGTGGATGCCAATGAACGCGGTTTGGGTGCACGTGCTGAGCTTGCGGATGCGACAGGTCTCAACGTTACGTTCTTGACGGATGGTTCCGATTATACCGGCTTTACGCTGACCGATGAGGATGGGGTGATGCTGACGGTGAATTTGGCGGCGAATATCCAAGGCTCAGATGCGGCGGCCTTACAAGCAGCCATCGCTGATACGGCGCAATCTGACTTATCTGTATTGCTTCAATATTTCCTTCCGGAAAATCAGTTTGATATCACAATCGATACCAGCCCGGGCGGCATTACATTGCTCTAGAATTCATCTGATATAATCATGAAAAAAACCCATCTATATGCTAGATGGGTTTTTTGTTTTCTGGTACGCTCGGCGCCATGAATGAGGGATTATTTACATCACCGCCCCCGAATGCTGTTCCCTTGGCAGAACGCTTGCGCCCGCGCACATTGGATGCGTTTTTTGGCCAGCAAGCCTTACTCGCCCTCGATGAAGCCAGCATCAGGACAGGCTCACTCATCCTATGGGGGCCGCCCGGTACCGGTAAAACAACCTTTGCCCATATTATTGGCGCGATGGCAGGTGACCATTTCGAAGTGCTCTCCGCCGTGCTTGACGGGGTGGCAGATGTCCGCCGGCTCTTTCAAGCGGCCGAAGAACGATTTGCCACCAATCAGCGCACCCTTGTCTTTATTGACGAGATACATCGCTTTAACAAAGCCCAGCAAGATGCGCTCTTGCCAGCGGTTGAAAAGGGCATTGTCAGGCTGATTGGGGCGACGACTGAAAACCCGTCCTTTGCCTTGAATGCGGCGTTGCTATCACGCGTGCAGGTTTTGCCGCTCACCTTGTTGGATAAGGACGCGCTTGGCAAGATTCTGGCGCGTGCGGAAGCTGTGCTAGAGGTGGCCTTGCCCCTATTGCCAGAGGCGCGCGAGGCGCTGGTTGAGATGGCAGATGGGGATGGGCGCTATCTTTTGAATATGGTTGAGAAAATCGCCTCACGCCCTGATCAAAATACCTTGCTTTCACCACAGGCGCTGGCCAGTTTTCTGACCAAAAAGGCGCTGAATTATGACAAAGCAGGGGATGAGCATTTCAACCTTATTTCGGCGCTTCATAAATCTTTGCGCGCGTCTGATTGTGATGCCGCGCTTTATTGGTTTGCGCGTATGATGGCGGCGGGCGAAGATCCGCGCTATGTGGCAAGACGTCTGTTGCGCTTTGCCTCTGAGGATATCGGGCTGGCAGACCCGCAAGCGCTGACCCATACCCTTAGCGCGTGGCAATCTTTTGAGCGCCTTGGCAGTCCTGAGGGGGATTTGGCATTGGTGCAGGCGGTTATTTATCTTGCGACTGCGCCAAAATCAAACGCCGCCTATGTGGCCGCAAAGCAAGCCGCACTCTCTGCCCATAAGACAGGCGCTGTGCCGCCGCCCAAACATTTGCTCAATGCGCCAACAGGTCTGATGAAAGAGATGGGCTATGGCAAGGGCTATGCCTATGACCATGATGCGAAGGACGGTTTTTCAGGCCAGAATTGCTTTCCAGATGAGATGGCACCAGAGCGTTATTACCAGCCAAAGGAAATCGGGTTTGAGCGGGAAATCCAAAAGCGGCTCGCCTATTGGCAGAAATTGCGTGACGCTAAATGACGTTTGATCTCTTTGTCGGGATAGATTGGTCAGGCGCAAAAGGCGCGCGTCATAAGGGCATCGCCCTGTTTGCTTGCAAGAAAGGGGCAGGCGTGCCGGTTAAATTATCACCGCCAGATGGCAAGCCCTATTTCTCGCGCGCGGATGTCGCTAAGACGCTTGTCAGCCTGTCTAGCGCGCAACGCGTGCTAGCGGGTATCGATTTTGCCTTTGCCTATCCCATAGATGATAAGGGGCATTATTTCCCCGATTTGCCGGCGGATAAACAGCCAAGTTCAGCGCTAGATCTTTGGGCGATGGTGGAGGCGGTAAACGCACCTGCGCCTGATTTTTATGGCGGTCTAATTTGGGATCATCCCGATTATGGCCCTTATTATAACGCACCGTCGGGGCGCAAGGGGGCGCGCTTTGCCTCGCGCAGACGTCTCACAGAACAGGTGGCAAGTGCGGTAAAGTCACCAAGCCCGACCTTTAATTGTGTCGGCCCTGCGGGGGTGGGGACAGGTTCTCTTGCGGGGATGCGTCTATGTCATCATCTGCACAGCCAAGCGGTTATCTGGCCCTTTATGCAAGATAAGAGTGCCAATCTGCATTTGGTTGAGATTTTCCCGTCCTATTATTTTAAAAAGGCTGGCATTACGCCTGTGAACGGCGCGCAGGCGGAAATTGGCAATCTGAATAAGGCGTTGGCCTTTTATCAAAGCGCGTCTGTGGCTGATGATTTTGTCGCCGCTGGCCCTGATAATGATGACGCAGATGCGTTGATATCGGCGGCTGCTTTGCGGTTTTTTGCCGCCCAGTCAGCATTCTGGCAGGTTCCGGCGCAAGCGTCTCGTGAGGGGTGGATTTTTGGACTAGAATCAGATAAAACCGCCCCATGATGATAAACCTCATATCAGTGGCAGTCGGCGGCGCTTTTGGCGCGCTATTGCGCTATGCCATCGGCCTTTGGATGGCGCAATCTACGTTTGGCGTGCCCTACTTTATCGCCACGCTCAGCGTCAATGTCATAGGCTGTGCGATGATGGGTGTGATGGCGGCCTTATTGCCATTAATGCCGGTTTTGCAAGGCGCCCCACGCGCCTTTATCATGGTTGGTTTTTTAGGCGCGCTTACGACTTTTTCTAGCTTCGCGCTTGATAGCTTTCACCTGATTGAAAAGCAACAATATGGGGTGATGGGCGCCTATCTATTTGCCTCTATAGCGCTATCTTTGGGCGCTTTTTTCTTGTTTCACCACCTTACAAAATGGGGGCTTTCCTAGCAGTCAATCATGGCAGAGTTTAAAATCCCGCATAGTGAGCAAGATAGCCGCCTCGATAGAGCCATCCGTCGCCGTTTCCCGCATATAAAGCAGGTGCAAATTGAGAAATCTTTGCGGTCTGGTCTGATGCGCCTTGATGGGGCGAAGGCAAAGGCCAATAGCCGCTGTGTTGCGGGGCAAATTCTGACACTGCCTGATTGGCTTTCAAAAGCCACCGCCGATGACCAAGAACACACACAAAAAGAGGTCTCGCCTGCCAAGCGTGCCGCAGATAAGGCCTATTTGGAGGGGCTTATCATTGATGAGACCAAGAACTGGATGGCGCTGAATAAGCCCGCTGGTTTGGCCGTCCAAGGGGGCACATCCACAGGCCGTCATATTGATGGGCTGTTGCAATCTGCCTATAGCGATGGGGTGCGTCCGAAATTGGTTCACCGCCTTGATAAGGATACATCCGGGGTATTGCTGATTGCCAAAAATGACCAAACAGCCCGCCAATTAGCCTCTGATTTTCAAGCGCATAAGCTTGATAAATCCTATCTTGCGCTGGTATTAGGCCAATTGCCGCCTTTGGGTGATATCAAGGTTCCGCTCTCAAAATCAGGGCCGATGGGCAAAGAGAAAATGTCACCTGATTATGAAGAAGGCCAGTTCGCGCATACGGTCTTTAAGACTTTGAACCGCTCTGGTGGCAAGATGTCACTGGTCGCGCTAAAGCCGCTGACAGGGCGCACGCACCAGCTACGCGTCCATATGCTGACCGCCAGAACGCCTATTTTGGGTGATGGCAAATATGCCGGGGCCGAAGCGCATCCGGGGCCAGATTTTGCTCGCCAATTACACCTTCATGCGCAATTTTTACGCATGCCAGATGGCCGTCTTATCGAAGCGCCCCTGCCACAACATCTAAAGGCGGCGATCACCTTCTTGGATATGCATGCCGACATCCCTGATGCTATCCCCAATTTTAACGAGGAATAGATAGATGTCTGAGTTGAGAATTGCGCTTTTTGATTTTGATGGCACCTTGTGCGATACGGTCGCATCGATTATCCGGCTAACCCGTCATGCTTGCCGTATCGCTGATGTGCCAGAGCCGTCAGAAGCGCATGTTAGAGCCAATATTGGTGAAGGCTTATTTGATGCAGGGCTTGACTATGCCAAGGGTGATGAGGCAAAGGCGCAGATTATTTATGATGAATTTCGCCGGGAGGCACACCGTGAATTCACGCTTCCAAATCTGGCGGTTGACCCTCTTTTTGCGGGCGCTAAACAGGCCCTTGAGGCCCTTAGCGAGGCTGGCTGGCTGCTTGGTATCGTCACCAATAAGGGGCGCCACGGGCTGGGGCAATTGACGATGCGGCATGGAATTGCTGATCTGATTGATGTCAGCTTTACCGCAGATGATATGCCCGTGAAGCCAGCGCCTGATATGGCCATTGCCGCGATAGATAAATATGGGATAGCGCCAAATCGGGCGGTATTTATTGGCGATACCATTAATGATGCGCTCTGTGCAAAGGGGGCAGCAATTCCTTTTGTGGGCGTTGATTGGGGCTATCATGATAATCAGCTATTGCGCGATAATGGGGCTGTGCATATCGCGCGTGATTTTACAGATTTGGTGGATGAGTTAAACGCGCTTGTCGCGCGTTAAGAGGGTTTTTTTAAGATGGAACAAAAGCGCGCTAAGAGATTTTATAAGACCGTCAGCTATGCGGCATCACAAGGTGGCTTTGAAGTGTCGCTTGATGAAAGGGCGCTGAAAACCCCTGCCAAAGCGCCTTTGATTTTGCCAACAGAAACATTGACCACCGCAATTGCCGCAGAATGGGATGCCCAAAAAGAGGAAATTGCGCCAGAGACAATGCCTATCTTCTCGCTAGCCGCGACCGCCATTGACCGGGTTATGACACAGCGAAAAACCCTTGATGATGAGCTTATTGGCTTTGGTGAGAATGACCTGATTAGCTATCGTTGTAGCAAAGAAGAAGACCCGCTATTGGCGGCGCGTGAGGCAGAAAAATGGGGCGCTATTCAAAGCTGGATGCAAGAGCGTTATAACGTACCTTTTGCCATATTTGACGGCATCATGCCGCAAGCACAGCCCGCATCTGTTGCGCAGAATCTAGCCATAGCGGTAAAGGGCATCGATGATTGGCGCTTTGTCTCATTATACCGTGCCACAACGCTGACAGGGTCTGTGTCATTGGGCCTTGCCTTTGTGGCAAATCACCTTGATGTGGCAGGGCTGATGGCGCATGCTTTTCTCGATGATTTGTATCAGGAAGAAAAATGGGGCGCCGATGAATGGGCCATTGAACGACGCACGAATATTGAGGCGGAATTAAAAGATGCCGCCCACTTCATGGCGTTATTATAAAAGCTGAAACCTATTACGAAGTTAACAACTGATTTTCTCAAACCTAAGAGGGACCTATGTCAGAAATTATTTCTCAACTTGAAAGCAAACGAGCCGCCGCGCGTTTAGGCGGTGGCCAAAAGCGTATTGATGCCCAGCATGATAAGGGCAAATTAACGGCAAGAGAGCGGATAAATGCGCTCCTTGATGAGGGTACTTTCGAAGAATGGGATATGTTCGTTGAACATCGTTGTCATGATTTCGGCATGGAAGATAAGAAAATTCCGGGCGATGGTGTGGTAATCGGCTATGGCACAATCTTTGGCCGTCCGGTCTTTGTCTATTCGCAAGATTTCACTGTGCTTGGTGGCTCGCTCTCAGAGACGCATGCGGCAAAAATTTGCAAGGTGATGGACCAAGCGATTAAAGCTGGCATCCCTATCATTGGCATTAACGACTCAGGCGGCGCGCGCATTCAAGAAGGTGTGGCGTCTCTTGGCGGCTATGCAGAGGTCTTTCAGCGCAACGTGCTTGCCTCTGGTGTTGTGCCGCAAATCTCGCTGATTATGGGCCCTTGTGCAGGTGGGGCGGTTTACTCGCCTGCCATTACTGACTTTATCTTCATGGTGGAAGATTCAAGCTATATGTTTGTGACTGGCCCTGATGTGGTCAAGACAGTGACGCATGAAGATTTGACCGCTGATGAGCTTGGCGGTGCGAAGATGCATAGCCATACATCCGGCGTGGCGCATGGCACCTTTGCAAATGATATCGAAATGCTGATGCGCACAAGAGAGCTGATGTCTTATTTGCCGCTATCAAATCGTGATGAGGCACCCGTCTATGAGGCCATTGACCCGCTTGATAGGCCGTCGTCTGTGCTAAGCCAGATTATTCCTGATAATCCAAACGCGCCTTATGATATGCGCCTGATTATTCAGGAAATTGTCGATAATGGCGAGATGTTTGAAATTCATAAAAACTTCGCCAAGAATGTGATTTGTGGGTTTGCCCGCATTGAAGGGCGCACGGTTGGCATTGTCGCGAACCAGCCTTTGGTATTGGCAGGGTGTCTTGATATTAATGCCTCTCGCAAGGCGGCGCGATTTGTGCGTTTTTGTGATGCGTTTGATATACCGTTGGTCAGCTTGGTTGACGTGCCGGGCTTTATGCCGGGCCTTAGTCAAGAGACAGGCGGGATTATCTCTCAAGGGGCGAAATTGCTGTTTGCCTATGCTGAGGCAACTGTGCCGAAGGTGACCTTGATTACGCGCAAAGCCTATGGCGGCGCGTATGATGTGATGGCATCAAAGCATTTGCGCGGCGATGTGAATTACGCATGGCCATCTGCTGAGATTGCGGTGATGGGCCCTGATGGTGCGGCGCGTATTATCTTCCGCGAAGATGCATCAGACGCAGACGCCTTGCAGGCACGCACAGATGAGTATCGTGAGAAATTTGCTAACCCGTTCGTTGCCGCGGCAAGAGGCTATATTGATGATATCATCATGCCAGCCAATTCACGCCGACGCATAGGGCGCGCGCTTCGCATGTTGCAAGATAAGGTGTTGGAAAACCCGCCTAAAAAGCATGATAATTTGCCACTTTAATTGAGCTGATGGATAAGAGTGTAAAAGATGTTTGATAAAATTCTAATTGCAAATCGCGGTGAAATTGCTTGCCGTATCATCCACACAGCCAAGAAAATGTCGATTAAGACTGTGGCTGTATTCTCAGATGCTGATAGAGATTCCAAGCATGTGAAGATGGCTGATGAGGCCTATCATATTGGCGGCTCTGCCTCTGCTGATAGTTATCTGAAGGCGGATGTTATCATTGATGTTGCCAAAAAGACAGGCGCACAGGCTATTCATCCGGGCTTTGGGTTTTTGTCTGAAAACGCGTCCTTTGTGGCGGCAGTTGAAGCGGCTGGCATTGTCTTTATCGGCCCTGATTCTCATGCGATTGAGGTGATGGGTGATAAGATTGAATCTAAGAAATGGGCCGTGAAAGCAGGCGTCTCAACCGTGCCTGGTACGGCTGATGCTGTGACCTCGATTGATGAGGCGGCGAGCGCGGCGGCTGAAATTGGCTATCCTGTTATGGTCAAGGCCTCTGCTGGCGGCGGCGGCAAGGGTATGCGCGTTGTCGAGAGCGCTGATCTGCTTGAAGAGGGTATGAATGCGGCGATGAATGAGGCGCGTAATGCCTTTGGTGATGACCGTGTTTTCATTGAAAAATTTGTCGTCAAACCGCGTCATATTGAAATTCAGGTGCTAGCAGATGGCAAGGGTGGTGCGGCCTATTTGGGTGAGCGTGAATGCTCTATTCAAAGACGTCACCAAAAGGTTTTGGAAGAAGCGCCAAGCCCGTTTATCTCAGCTGAAACAAGACAAGCGATGGGTGAACAAGCGGTCGCATTGGCAAAGGCGGTTAATTATCGCTCTGCTGGTACGGTTGAATTTATCGTGGGCGCGAACCAAGATTTCTATTTCCTTGAGATGAATACACGCCTGCAGGTAGAGCATCCTGTGACAGAAATGGTCTATGGCATTGATTTGGTGGAATGGATGATACGGGTTGCCTATGGCGAGGCTCTATCATTGGCGCAAAGGGACATCACGCCAAAAGGCTGGGCGATGGAAGCGCGTCTTTATGCAGAAGATCCAGAGCGTGATTTCTTGCCATCTATCGGCCAGCTATTGCATTATCGTGAACCAGATGGTGAGGGCGTGCGTGTTGATTCAGGCGTTGAAGAGGGCGGTGCTATCTCAATGTTCTATGATCCGATGATCGCGAAATTGATTGCCTATGGCAAAGACAGAGATGAGGCGATTGCGCGTCTTGGTGATGCGCTTGACCGTTATGAGATCAAAGGTATTCAGTCAAATCGTCAATTCCTCTCATCTGT
>OBNQ01000008.1_pt1 | contig 44985 bp, 47 predicted proteins | sample 1494201 | NCBI WGS metagenome assembly OBNQ01 (sample SAMEA3275557, study PRJEB22092) | marine metagenome | biome: ENVO 01000043; feature: ENVO 00000569; material: ENVO 00002150 | collected 2014-06-21T11:00:00+00 | depth 2 m
AGTGGCCGGGTTCGAATTGACCAAAATCACCCGATAGCCTTCTTCTTTGAGGGCCTTACAAGCCTGTGCGCCTGAATAGTCAAATTCGCATGCCTGACCAATAATAATAGGGCCAGCGCCAATAATCATAATGGATTGAATATCATCTCTGCGCGGCATGGTCTAACGCTCCTCTTTTGACGATTTGGCATCTGTCATCATTTGGGTAAATCTGGCAAATAGGTGGGTTGAATCATGGGGGCCGGGGGATGATTCGGGGTGATATTGCACACAGAACATCGGCTTATCTGTATGGCGCACACCTTCAACAGACCCATCAAATAACGAGCGATGCGTCACCTCTAAATGCGCTGGCAGGCTATCTTCATCGACCATAAAGCCGTGATTTTGGCTGGTGATTTCAATCTGGCCTGTCATAAGATCTTTAACAGGGTGGTTCGCGCCTCTATGGCCGCGTTCCATCTTCACCGTCTTGCCGCCTTGGCTTAAGACCAGCAATTGATGACCGATACAAATCCCAAAGACCGGCAAGCCGCTCTCAACCACCTTGGCAATCTCTGCGCCAGTATAATCAGCCGTTGCCGCAGGGTCACCCGGGCCGTTTGATAAAAACACCCCATCAGGGTTCTGGCCTAGAATGTCTTCTGCTGTGCTTGTGGCCGGCATGACGGTCACATCACAGCCCGCATCAACCAAGCAACGCATGATATTTTGCTTAATCCCATAATCAAGCGCGACAACCTTATGGCTTGCTTTTGCGCTTGTATGATCTTGCGCATCAAGGTCATAGCTGCCTTGCGCCCATCCGCCTGCTTGGTCTCTTGTGACCTGCTTGGCTAAATCCATCCCGTTAAGGCCCGGCCATTCCTGTGCCATCGCCACAAGGGCTGGAATATCAAACTGGCCATCAGGCTTATGGCATAAAACGCCGCGCGGTGCGCCATTATCACGGATATGCTGTGTCAGCGCTCTTGTATCAATGCCGGCAATACCCGGCAAATTATGATGGGCAAGCCATGAAGATAAATCATCATTTGTCCGCCAGTTAGACGGGCTTGTCAGATGGTTGCGCACAATCATGCCAAGACAAGACGGCACATCTGTTTCAATATCCACAAGGTTGGTGCCTATATTACCAATATGCGGGAAGGTGAAATTAATAATCTGGCCCGCATAGGACGGGTCCGTCATAATTTCCTGATAGCCTGTCATGGATGTATTAAAGCAAACCTCACCGACATTTGTGACCGCTGCCCCAAAACCGCTGCCTTCAAAGACAGTGCCGTCATCAAGCACAAGAACCGCGGTCGGCTTGGCATCGAATGACGCTTTTGAGATTGGCTTATCTGGTTGAATTTGGCCTGCTGACATGTCACCTACCACCTTTTACTGCAGCCCTTGATAGGGCGCAAAGAAATACAAAATAGCTCAATAATCGCTAATTCTGCGGCGGCAAAAGAGGGCTAGCCAAGACGCGGACTATCCTCAACATCGAGAACGCGCGCAAAATTGCCATGTGATACAGTCAAACCCCCTCGCAGGTCAAGCCTTGATCAGGGCTTAAATGCGATATTTTACTTGTCGGAAAATAATTCTTACGCTAAAAGCGCAAATCCATTGCAATTTAGCGCCCTTTTGCGCAACGCTGCCACCATAGGCGCGATTTAACCATGACAAAGCAATGGCCCTAATAAAGAGGTAAGCAATATGCGCGATGCCATTAGCACAGCTCAAAAAGATGCGCTGAAAGCAAAAGATAAAACAGCTCTGTCAACGATCCGCCTGATTACAGCGGCCCTCAAAGACAGAGATATCGCCGCCAGAACCAAAGGCACAGGCGAGGGTATCTCAGATGATGAGATTCTCTCAATGCTGCAGACAATGATTAAACAGCGTGCCGAATCGGTTAAATTATATAATGAAGGCAACCGCCCTGAATTGGCCGCCGCTGAAAATGAAGAGATTCGCGTCATCCAACAATTTCTGCCGCAACAGCTATCCGCAGAAGAGCTTGATGCCGCTATCAGTGATGCGATTGCCGAATCAGGCGCCGAATCGGTTAAGGATATGGGCAAGGTGATGGGCGTTCTCAAAGCTAACTATGCTGGTCAAATTGATTTTGGTATCGCAAGTGGCGAGATTAAAAGCCGCCTCATGCAAAAAGACTAGGCGCCAACCTAGCCAAACTTTGCCAAAAAGCGATATAATCGCACATAGGCATATCTATGCCGCCTGACCTTGTCTTCAGGCGGCTTATTTTATGGCGCCACAGATCAAGATAGAGATAAAAAGCAGAACCAACAGCTATGGCCTTTACCCCTGACTTTATTGATGAAGTGCGATCGAGAATCACCCTGTCATCATTGATAGGCAAGCGGGTGAAGCTGATTAAAAAGGGCCGCAGACAAACCGGCCTTTGCCCCTTTCATAACGAGAAATCGCCCTCTTTTTCGGTCAATGATGATGAGGGCTATTACCATTGTTTTGGGTGCGGTGCGGGCGGTGATGCCATCACCTATTTGCGCGAAACCGAAGGGCTTGATTTCACCGAAGCTGTCACGCGCCTTGCCGAGACAGCGGGCGTCGCCATCCCTGACCAGCGACCTGTTGACCCTGTCAAATTGGCGCGCCGGCAAAATGTTATGGACGCGCTGACGGCGGCCGCTGATTTTTATAAAAGCCAACTTGCGACAACCAATCAGGCCGGCCCTGCCAGAGCCTATTTGGAAGACCGCGCTATTTCGGATGCCACTAAGGCCGATTTTCAGCTTGGCTATGCCCCGCCCTCAGGCTTGCAAGCGCATATGAAAGCCCAAGGCTTCACCCAAGAGATTCTGCTTGCCGCAGGGCTATGCGGCACCTCAGAGCGTGACAGTTCGACCTATGATTATTTCCGCAACCGCATCATCTATCCGATTTGCAATCGCCAAGGGGCTGTCATTGCCTTTGGCGCGCGCGCGATGGGAGATGCGATGCCCAAATACCTCAATTCCAAGGATGGGCCGACCTTCTCAAAAAGCGCCGTTCTGTATGGCTGGCAACAAGCAAGAGAGCGTGTACGCCGGAACCTACCGCTCTTGGTAGTCGAAGGCTATATGGATGTCATCGCGGTCACAGCCGCCAATGTCGCAGGCGCGCTTGCCCCCCTTGGCACCGCCCTCACAGAACAGCAAATCGCCCTTATCTGGAAATTACATGATGAGCCTGTCCTTTGTTTTGATGGCGATAAGGCAGGGCAAAAGGCCGCTATGCGCGCGATTGAACGCATCCTGCCTGTCCTAGAGCCGGGGAAATCTGTGCGCATTGCCGTTATGCCAGCAGGCAAAGACCCTGATGATATCCTGCGCCATGAAGGCACAGATGCGCTCAAGGCCATCATCTCAACAGCCAGCAGTCTAACAGACGCGCTTTGGGCCAGATCCGCCGAAGATTTCCGCTTGGATGATCCGACATCACGCGCCGCCTTCTTCCAGCAATTGCGCGATTATGTGCGCACCATCGGCCATAGCCAAACACGCCAAGCCTATGGGGATGAGATTGAACATCGCATTCAAAGCCTGCGCGCCTCTTTGCGCGGCGGGGCATCTGGCACGGCCAGCCTTGCCACAGGAAAACGTATCAGGCGCCCGCAAACAGGGGCCAAAGCGCGCCTATCTGCCATGCTGTCCTTGCTCATCACTCATCCTGAGCGGATTGCTGATATTTATGAAGATTTGGCGATGGTTGATTTTGGGCGATTGGCAGGTGATTTCCGCCTTGAAGAAATCAAAAAAGATATGCTGGATCTGGTTATTCACGACCCTGACCTTGACGCTGGCGCTCTGTATCACCATTTAAATGAGAAAGGTCATAGCCAAATATTGTCTGATTTGTTCAGTAATGATATGATAGCGCGTCTTGGCGGGCATCCGCGAGATATGGCAATACAAAAAGTAGGAACGTTGCTAGATGAATTGCTAGCAAGGCTCAAACGCTAAGATTGTATTCTACGATCCTGAAATAAAGCGCCCTTATCGGCGCTTTCGTGTTTCGAGCTGACAGACGAAAGAGTGAAAATATGGCACGCAAATCAAGCGCCTCCGCAGCAGAAGATAAAGACCAGACAGGTGACGCACCTGTATTGGACACAAAAAACTCTGCGATTAAGACCCTCATCAAAAAGGGTAAAGAGCGCGGGTTTGTCACGCATGATGAGCTAAATGCCGCCCTCCCCCAAGAAGAGCTTACCTCTGAGCAAATCGAAGATGTGATGTCAGCCTTGAGCGAAATGGGCGTGAATGTTGTTGATTCTGCTGATGCCGAAGAGACAAGCTCTGATAATAGCAATGAAGAGACCTCTACGGCGGGTAATCTATCTGATTCAGACGTCTCTGGCTCAGATGATCCTGTGCGCATGTATTTGCGTGAGATGGGCACGGTTGAACTGCTTTCACGCGAGGGTGAGATTGCCATTGCCAAGCGTATCGAAGCTGGCCGCGAGATGATGATTGGCGGCCTTTATGAGAGCCCTTTGACCATCCGCGCGCTGATTGCGTGGCGCAAGCAGGTTGAAGAAGGCGCGATGCCGCTTCGTGATATTATCGACCTTGATACGACTTATAACCGCCTCAATGGCACACCGTTGGAAGATCAAAACGCCCTGCGCCTTGCCGCCGCCGCCGAAGCCGAAAACGCAGCAGCTGAGCCAGAAATCGCACAAGGCGAGGCAGAGATTGAAAATGAAGAGCCAGAAGATGAGGATGAGACCGCAGAGGCCACCTCAACCAATTCTGACGATGATGATGATGATCTAGATGATTTCAACATGTCTCTTGCCGCGATGGAAGAAGCGGTAACAGATGATGTCTTCGCCAGCTTTGATGAAGTTGAAAAGGCCTTTAACGCCTATAATAAGATCCAGCAAGCACAGCTGAAATCAATGAAGGCAGAAGAGCCTATTCCTGCCGCCAAACAGCTTGCTTTGCAAAAGGCACGCATCACCTTGGCCGAAAAGATGGAATCAGTCTTTTTGAATGCGGGCAGACTTGAATCACTCTCAGAACAGCTATTTGATCTCTCGCGCCATATCACCGCGATTGAGGGCCAAGTTTTGCGTCTTGCCACTGATTGCCGCGTGAATCGCAACCAGTTCATCGACGCATGGACAGGCCGTGAGAATGTCGCCAATTGGCCGGGTGATAAATTCAACAATGTTGCGTGGCGCAAATTGCTTGAAAATCATGGTGACGCGGTGCGTGATGCGCAAGATAAGATGGATTTGATGATCGATGATATCGGCCTATCTATCTCTGAATTCCGCGAGATTATCCAGACCGTCCAGCGCGGCCAACGCGAGGCGGCACGTGCGAAAAAAGAAATGGTCGAGGCCAATTTGCGCCTTGTGATTTCGATCGCCAAAAAATACACCAATCGCGGCCTGCAATTCTTGGATTTGATTCAAGAGGGCAATATCGGCCTGATGAAGGCGGTTGATAAATTTGAATATCGCAGAGGCTATAAATTCTCGACCTATGCGACATGGTGGATTCGCCAAGCGATTACCAGATCTATCGCTGACCAAGCGCGCACAATCCGTATCCCTGTGCATATGATTGAGACAATTAACAAGCTTGTGCGCACCTCGCGCCATATGCTTCATGAGATTGGCCGCGAGCCGACCCCAGAAGAATTGGCAGACAAGCTATCTATGCCGCTTGATAAGGTGCGCAAGGTGCTGAAAATCGCCAAAGAGCCTATTTCTCTTGAGACACCCATTGGTGATGAAGAAGATAGCCAGCTAGGTGATTTCATTGAAGATAAGAACGCTATTCAGCCGCTTGATGCCGCCATTCAATCGAATTTGCGCGAGACAACCACGCGCGTTCTTGCCAGCCTTACCCCGCGTGAAGAGAGAGTCTTGCGCATGCGCTTTGGTATTGGTATGAACACTGACCACACGCTTGAAGAAGTTGGTCAGCAATTCTCTGTGACAAGAGAGCGTATTAGACAGATTGAAGCAAAAGCCTTGCGCAAGCTGAAACATCCGTCACGCTCACGCAAATTGCGGTCATTCCTCGAGCATTAAAGTGCATGAAAGCGTTAATTAGCCTATAATATAGCGCAAAAGAGAAATAGCGGGCCTGTAGTTCAATTGGTTAGAACCCACGGCTCATAACCGTGTTGTTGCAGGTTCGAGTCCTGCCGGGCCCACCATTTCTTATTTTACTTCAAAAGCATAAATGCATAAAAAAAGGCCTGCCATCCACATAATACCTATGGGGAAGCAGGCCCTTTTATTTATCGGCTAAAGGCTAGATTTATGCCTTTTTCACCAGCATATCTGTCGCGCGCTTAATACGTGCCAGCGCGTCTTTCAGTGCCTCTGTTGAGGTCGCATAAGAAATTCGGAAATGAGGCTCAAGACCAAAAGCGGCACCTTGCACTGCGGCAACACCGCCCTCTTCCAACAACCATGTGACATAGTCGCCATCATTCTCAATCACCTGACCATCAGGGCGCGTCGCCCCAATAATACCGGCGCATGATGGATAGACATAAAACGCACCATCAGGGCGCGAACAATCAAGCCCATCAATCTCATTCAGACCATCAACCACAAGGTTGCGACGCTCAGCGAAATGCACAGCGTTTGAGGCCATAAAATCAAGCGGCCCGTTTAGCGCGGCAACCGCGGCATATTGGGCGATTGTATTCGGGCTTGACGTTGATTGTGACTGAATCTTTGCCATCGCCTTAATCAAAGGCTGTGGCCCGCACGCATAACCAATGCGCCAGCCTGTCATGCAATAAGCCTTTGAGACACCATTTGTCGTCAGCGTGCGTGCCTGCAAATCAGGGGCCACCTCAACCAATGTCGCAAATTTGAAATCATCATAGACAAGATGCTCATACATATCATCGCACATCACCATCACATGCTCATGACGACGAAGCACATCTGCCAATGCCGCCAACTCTGCCGCTGTATAGCCGGCGCCTGTTGGGTTCGATGGGCTGTTTAGGATAAGCCATTTTGTCTTGTCCGTAATCGCCGCATCCAAAGCCGCAGGTGTTAGCTTAAAGCTATCTTCTTGCGGACAATTCACCGGCACTGGCACACCTTCTGCCAATAGCACCATATCAGGGTATGACACCCAATAAGGGGCAGGCACGATAACCTCATCACCCGGATTAACGGTGGCCATCAAGGCATTATACAAAATCTGCTTGCCACCTGTGCCAACAGAAACCTCAGCGAGGCTTGTCTTGATATTATTCTCGCGTGCGAATTTATCGACAATGGCTTGCTTTAATTCAGGGATACCATCAACGGCTGTATATTTGGTCTTGCCATTTGCCATCGCGATACGCGCGGCTTCTTTAATATGCTCTGGCGTATCAAAATCAGGCTCACCCGCGCCAAGGCCAATGACATCATGCCCCGCGGCCTTTAACTCGGCGGCTTTGGTCGTCACAGCAATTGTCGGGGAGGGTTTAATACGTGAAAGTCTGTCAGCTATCATGCTGAACTCCTGCATTTGGATAATTATGGGATAATGTCAGGAAAATACGCCTCTATTTTTGGCCTGTCCAACAAAAAGCAACAATTCGTACCCGCGCTTATGGTCAAATGCCCTTCGAGACACTAAATTAGGCGCATGACACAAGATGGCGCACATGAAAATCCCGAAAAGCAACTCGCAAACCGCACAGCAGAGCCTGCGGTCTATGATTTGCAAACCAAATTCAGCCCCAATGGCGACCAGCCAGCGGCAATTGCTGAATTACTAGAAGGGGTTAGCAATGATGAGCGTGATCAGGTTCTGCTTGGCGTCACAGGCTCTGGCAAGACCTTTACCATTGCCCATGTCATCCGCGAATCAAAAAGACCTGCCCTAATATTAGCGCCAAACAAGACATTAGCCGCCCAGCTTTATGGCGAGATGAGGTCTTTGTTTCCCAATAATGCGGTCGAATATTTTGTCTCTTATTACGATTATTATCAGCCCGAAGCCTATGTGCCGCGCTCTGATACTTATATTGAAAAAGAATCATCTATCAATGAGCAGATTGACCGTATGCGCCACTCTGCGACCAGATCTCTGCTTGAGCGTGATGATGTGATTATCGTTGCCTCTGTGTCTTGCATCTATGGCATCGGGTCGGTTGAGACCTATTCGACGATGACGTTCAAAATCAAACTGGAAGATGAATTTGAGCGCCAATCCCTGTTGCGCCGCCTGACAGAATTACAATATCGCCGCAATGATCTGAGTTTCGTGCGTGGTACCTTCCGTGTGCGCGGTGATAATATCGAGATTTTCCCCGCCCACTTTGAAGATAGAGCGTGGCGCATATCGCTGTTTGGTGATGAGGTTGAAAGCATCCATGAGTTTGACCCGCTAACAGGCGAAAAAACAGCCAATCTTGAGCAGATAACGATCTTTGCGAACTCGCATTATGTGACCCCGCGCCCGACCTTGCAACAAGCGGTGAAGCTGATTGGCAAAGAGCTAAAAGAGACCTTAACCACCTTCAATGAGACAGGTAAATTGCTAGAGGCACAACGCCTTGAACAGCGCACCAAATTCGATCTAGAGATGATTGAGGCGACAGGTAGCTGTAACGGGATTGAAAATTACTCCCGCTATCTCTCCGGGCGACAGCAAGGGGAACCACCGCCGACCTTGTTTGAATATCTGCCAGAAAATGCGCTTCTTATCATTGATGAAAGCCATGTCACCGTGCCGCAAATTGGCGCGATGTACAAAGGTGACTTTGCGCGCAAAACAACTTTGTCGAACTATGGATTCCGCCTGCCATCTTGCTTGGATAACAGGCCGCTGAAATTCGAAGAATGGGAGCAGTTTCGCCCGCAAACGATCTTTGTCTCAGCCACCCCCGGCACGTGGGAGCTTGACCAGACCCAAGGCACATTTGTTGAACAGATTGTCCGCCCAACAGGCCTGATAGACCCTGTCTGCCTTATTCGCCCGACCGAAACACAGGTGGATGATATCATCGCAGAATCGCGCCAAGCCGCCCTTGATGGCACGCGCGTTCTTATCACCGTCTTGACCAAGAAAATGGCCGAAGCGCTAACCGAATATATGCATGAGGCCGGCATTAAGGTGCGTTATGTCCACTCAGATGTTGATACGCTTGAGCGGATTGAGATTTTGCGCGATTTGCGTTTAGGCGTCTTTGATGTGCTGATTGGCATTAACCTGCTGCGTGAGGGGATTGATATTCCCGAATGCGCGCTTGTCGGCATTTTGGATGCTGATAAGGAAGGCTATTTGCGCTCAAAGACCTCACTTGTCCAGACGATTGGCCGCGCGGCGCGTAATGTCGATGGCAGAGTGATTCTCTATGCCGACAAGATGACTGCTTCGCTCACATACGCGCTTGATGAGACCAAAAGACGCCGCGAGAAGCAACAAGCTTGGAACGAAGCCAATGGCATTACGCCTGAATCAGTGAAAAAGGATATCGCCGATATCTTGGATTCTGTTTATGAGCGCGCTGACCATGTGAATGTCCGCACAGGCATCAAAGATGGCAATCTGCAGGGCAAGGATCTGAAAACCATCATTGCCGAAATTGAACAGCAAATGCGTGATGCGGCGGCCAATCTTGAATTTGAAGAAGCCGCGCGCTTGCGTGATGAGTTGCGCCGCCTTGAGGTCAAAGAGCTCGGCCTTGATGCGCCCGGCATGCCGCCTGTCGCCCCAAAGCGCAATTCAGCCGAAATTGATGCGCCGGTGCAACCACCCACAGGCCGACGCCCAAATAGACGCTAAATACCAGCTTTTAGGCTATATATCTTTACGTCTTTGCGAGACCAGCCATAGGCCCGGCAAAATAAGTGCCCCGCCAATGAGGTGGAATGTCTCAAGACGTTCACCCAGCAGCATGATAGCTAGCCCCGCCGCATAGATAGGCGCCAGATATAAGGTCGCGCCCGCGATGGTCGCACCAAGGCGGCTGACGATAAACCCATAGGACAGATACGCGCCCAAAGAGGCACTAAAAACCAGCAAGAACACCGCGCCCCAAATCGTCGCACCGAGCTCTGGCCAAGGCCCTCTTACCGCAATCTCTCCCACCATAAAGGGCAAATGCCAGAGCGCACCGCCCAAAGCCATCGCCCCAAACCGTTGTATTTGGCTCAGCTTTGTTGGGCTATATTTCAGGCCAAGCGAATAGATAGCAAAGCTAAAGGTCGCGAGGATAATCCACAAATCCCCTCTGTTAAATTGCAAATCAGCCAGCCGCGCCAAATCGGCCTTTATCATGATGATAAGCACGCCGCCAAGCCCCATAATCATGCCCGCACTTTGCAAGATTGTGAGCCGCTCCCCAAATCGCACAAAAGCAAGCAACGCGATGAGTAACGGCGCCGCGCTATAGATAAGGCCAATATTGGTGGCGGTCGTATATTCACCGCCTAGATAAACAGGCCCGCCACATAGGCCCATACCAAGCGCCGCCAGAAACAAAATCGGCCGCCATTCAGCGCGCAATTGCGCGATATCCAACCGGCGCATGGCCCCTAGCACAAGGAACACCAACAGCCCCACAAAAAACCATCTCGCAAAGGCAAGCGAGATAGGCGGAAACACCCCATTCATCGCACGCGCAATCAGCATATTAGAGGCAAAGAAAGCCGGGCAAATAACCACCAAAACCCACGCAATTTTATCTTTCACCATATCTGATAGAGCCGGCATATTACGTCCTTTTATGATTATCGTCTCTGTTGGTCTGTTGCCCTTATATAGGGCATTTCACAAAAACAGAAAAAGATTGTGCGCCTTTTGTTTATTTTGCGCTATCACCTTGTTTTTGGATATAAAACCACCACATGCTTAGCAACCCAACCTTTATGTAATAGGGCTCTTGCGACCAATGTTTGTAACTGATTGGCTAATCACCGCCATCCCCCACGCCTCAACCCACGCGGCGCTCTTACTCATCCTTGGCCTTATCAGCCTTGGGGTTGGCGGCAATTATATTGTGCCAGCGACCATAAAGCTTGGCACAGCTTTGCGCCTATCGCCGACGATTATCGCCATCATCGTGGTCGCAGGCGGCACATCTGCGCCTGAATTAATCGTCTCATTACAAGCCGCGCTTGAAGGCAGCGCCGATATCGCACTTGGCAATGTCATCGGCTCCAATCTGTCAAACCTTCTGCTAGTCATGGGGCTCGCAGCCTTGCTTGGCACATTCACCTTGCATCACCGCACCGCCATTCGAACCAGCCTGATAATGCTAGGCTTCACAATCGTGACCATCTACAGCCTGCACCAAGACCAAGCGATAACCCCAATGATTGGCTGGATATTATTAGGCGCGACCATTGCCTATTTACTCTATCTTACGCGCATTGGTGATATAAACCCCGTACCAGAAGAGGGCCAAGAAGAGGGCCCGACCGGCAAAACCGCGCCTGTCATCATCGCCCCTCTTTGCGCGGCTATTGGGGCTATCATCGCGCTATTGCTTGGCGCTGATTTTGTTGTCACAGGCGGCGTTGTCCTTGCCATGCAAGCTGGCCTTAGTGAGGCCGCCATTGGCCTGTCCATCATCGCTATCGGCACATCATTGCCCGAAATTGTCGCGGTGGTGGCAAGCGTGATGCAAAAACGCTCAGATGTTGCCTTGGGCAATGTGCTTGGCTCGAATATTTTTAACCTTGGCATGATCTTAGGCATAACATCGCTTGTGGCACCCCTGCCAAGAGGCGCTGATATCAGTGATGCGACGCTGGCTTATTTCGGCCTTGCAACCCTTTTGGTTACCGCGCTTATTATCTCTCGGATGACCCTCAAAAGGCCTATTGGTGTTGTTTTCATTGGCTTTTATTTTGCATTTCTCATCATGCTCATTTAGGCGACACAACCAAAAGTTTTGCACATGCGCCGCTGATTTGCCTTTTTTGCGGCATTTGCCCGAAAAAAAAGACGTCAAAATTAGAAAAAAGGGGCTTGATTTACGTTAACTAATTGTAATTATTGTCTTTTTTATTTTTGCCTATTTTTTAGTCATTTTTGCAAAAAGCGCAGACAATAAGGGCAAAGGGGTATTTTTGGGAAAGTTTTCAACAAACTTATCCACAGGGATCGGGGATAAGTTTTTGCCCAGAATCATGACCAGAATCGCCACAAGATTCGCAAATGGACAAGCCCGCCCCTTCCTCTGATGGCTAAGCCTCTGAAATAGCGTCTTTGTCCTATCTTATCGGCGCCTACATGGGCCTTAATCCTATTAGCCTATCACGACCTATCACAGCTTGGCTTTACAGATTTGCTTTTGTATTATGAGGCTTTCTTTGCCAGGTCTTTGCGCTATTTTCATGAAAAGACCTTTTATCTGAGAGCCCGTTATCATGACCGAGACCGAAATGACAGCTGATGAGCGCGGCGAGAGCGCTGATTTCGGGCGTGGTCTTGCCTATCTCAAAAGCCAGCTGAAAACTTTGCCATCAAAGGCAGGTGTCTATCGGATGCTTGATGCCCATGGTGAGGCGCTCTATGTCGGCAAGGCGCGTGATTTATCCAAACGTGTGCCAAGCTATACCCGCCCCACCAATCTAAATGGCCGCCTGATGCGCATGGTTGCAGAGACCATGCATCTTGAGATTATCGTCACCAGCACAGAGGTCGAGGCGCTGTTGCTTGAATCGAATCTGATTAAGCAATTGCGCCCGCGCTATAATATCCTTCTGCGCGACGATAAATCTTTTGCGCATATTTTGCTGACAGGGGATCATGAATTTGGACGGCTGGTAAAACATCGCGGCCCCCAATCCAAAAAGGGCGATTATTTCGGCCCCTTTGCCTCAGCAGGCGCGGTTAATCGCACCATCACCTCTATGACGCGCGCCTTTATGTTGCGCACCTGCTCAGATAATGACTTTGCGACCAGATCGCGCCCTTGCTTGCAATATCAAATCAAGCGCTGCACAGGCCCATGTGCTGGCCTTGTCTCGCCATCTGATTATGAAGACCAGCTAAAGGCCGCAAGACGCTTTTTATCGGGCAAATCAGATGAGGTGCAAAAAAACTATGCCGCCCAAATGGCCGAGGCCTCTGATGCGCTAGAGTTTGAGACAGCCGCCTTATGGCGCAACCGCATACGCGCGCTCACCGCCATTCAAGCCACCCAAGATATCCATATTGACGGCATTAAAGACGCAGATGTCATCGCCATCGCCAAGGAAGGCGGGCAGGTCTGTATTCAGGTATTCTTTATCCGCAACGCCACCAATTACGGCAATAAGGCCTATTTCCCCGCCCATGTGAACGAGACCAGCAAAGAAGCGACACTTGCCGCCTTTATCGGGCAATTCTACGATGATAAAGTGCCAGCCCCCTTTGTCCTTGTCTCTGATCTGCCGGAGGGCTCTGGTCTTTTGACCGAAGCGCTGTCATCACAAGCAGGGCGTTCCATCACCCTATCGCGCCCGTCGCGTGGTGGGCGTCGCAAGATGATGGATATGGCCGTGCGCAATGCGGATGAAGCCTTGGCGCGTAAATTATCCGAAAAGGCCAGCCAACACCGCCTGCTTGATGCGATTGGTGAAGAATTTGATATGGATGAGGCACCGCGCCGTGTTGAGATTTATGATAATTCGCACATCCAAGGCACCAATGCGGTGGGCGCGATGGTCTGTGCGGGGCCTGATGGGTTTATCAAATCGGCCTATCGCAAATTTAACATGCGCGACACAGGTAAATATGCGGTCACAGATGGTGATGATTTTGGCATGATGCGCCAGATGATCTTCAGACGCTTTGAGCGCGCGCTTCGTGAAGACCCTGAACGTACAACTGAAAACTGGCCAGATTTGCTTTTGATTGATGGCGGGCGTGGCCAGCTAAATGCCGTTAAGGACGTCCTGCGAGAGCTTGCGCTTGACGATATCATGACAGTTGGCGTCTCCAAAGGCCCTGACAGAAACGCAGGGCGCGAGCAATTTCATATTGACGGCAAAGACCCCTTCACCCTGCCGCCCGATAGCCCTGCCATGCATTTCTTGCAAAGATTACGCGATGAATCACACCGCTTTGCCATCGGCGCTCATCGCACGAGGCGCACCAAAGCCAGCCTCAAAAGCCCGCTTGACGAGGTCGAAGGTATCGGGCCAAAGCGCAAAAAAGCGCTGCTTGCCCATTTTGGCTCTGCCCGCTCAGTTTCACGCGCTGCCATTGCCGATCTGATGGTGGTAGATGGTATCTCAGAAGCAACGGCGAGCGATATTTATCATCACTTTCACTCAAACGGCACGAAATCATAATCAGCCGCCGCGCCCTATGGACAAGACCTACCCAAGCGGATTACAAAGAAAGCATAGAGCGGCCTAGAGACTTATTTATCGAAGCGCGCGCAAAAGGGCCGGGTCCAAAGTTGGAGCCAAGAATCGGGATCGAAATCGGGATATGTATCGCCAAATACCAAATCTTTTAACAGTGATGCGCCTTGTGGCCGCGCCTGTTGTGGCAATCTTGCTTTCATTCTCAACAGAGCCGTTCTATGCCTTAATCGCTTTATGTCTTTTCGCGGTTGCCTCTGCGACTGATTGGCTTGACGGCTATTTGGCACGGCGCTGGGAATCTGTCAGTGGCTTTGGCCGCATGCTAGATCCAATCGCCGATAAATTGATGGTGATCATCATCCTTGCCGCGCTTATGGGCACTGATATTGCCAGCCTCTATTTGGCCATTCCGACGATGATTATCATCACAAGAGAGGTGATGGTCTCAGGCTTGCGTGAATTTATGGCTAAGCAAGATGTCGTGGTGCATGTCACATTGGCCGCCAAGATGAAAACAACCATCCAGCTAATCGCCATTGGCTTTTTGATTGGCACCTTTATTTTTGCGCCTGAGAGCTTTTATGCGACTTTGACCCATGGCGTTGGCATGGCGGGCATTTGGTTTGCCGCCCTGCTAACAGCGCAAACAGGCATTGCCTATTTCACCAGCGCCCTGCGCCACCTGAATAGCCAAAAATAAGCCCCAAAAAATAAACAAAAAAAATAAACCCTGCCAGACGACAGGGTTTATCACATTTCATCAAATTCTATCGCACGGCCTAGCGATTATAGACCAAATCTTCATAGGCCTGCACAAGTGAGCGTGTCACATTGCCGGGCGTGAAGCTATAATCACCAATTTGCGAGACAGGTGTCACCTCAGCGGCTGTCCCTGTTAGGAAACATTCGCGCGCATTTGCCATATCTTCTGGCATAATATGACGCTCCACCACTTCTAGGCCTTCTTTTTCGGCCAGCTCAATCACCGTGCGTCTGGTGATGCCATTCAAAAAGCAATCAGCTTCTGGAGTATGAATCTTGCCATCATCCATCAAGAAGAACACATTCGCGCCAGTCGCCTCTGCCACATAGCCGCGATAATCAAGCATCAACGCATCTGTATAGCCTTTGCGTTCAGCCGCGTGCTTTGACAGGGTGCAAATCATATAAAGACCTGCCGCCTTCGCATGCACAGGCGCTGATTCAGGTGATGGACGCTTCCATTCAGCGATATCAAGCGTGATCCCCTTCATCTTTACTTCAGGATCAAAATAGCTAGGCCATTGCCATGCCGCGACGGCCACATGCACCTTTGTTTGCTGGGCAGAGATTGCCATCATCTCAGACCCGCGCCAGCAAAAAGCACGCACATAGCCATCAACAATATCATTCGCTTCCAAAACTTGGGCTTTAACCGCTTCAATCTCATCATCTGAATAAGGAATATCAAAATCGAGCAAATTGCATGAATTGCGAAGGCGCGCCGTATGTTCGCGTGATTTAAAAATAGTGCCGCCATAAGAACGCTCACCTTCAAAGACCATGCTGGCATAGTGCAAGCCATGCGAAAGCGAATGCGTTTTGGCATCACGCCACGGGATCATCTCGCCATTCAGCCAAATCAAACCGTCTCTGTCATCAAAAGGAATAATGGACATTTTCGCTTATCCTCATTATCAAAAATAATACTTTATCATGACTAGCAGTATTGTTAGAATGGGTCAACATGACTGACATAAAACCATTAAATAAAGCGCTTTTCTTAACAGAGGCCGAATTACGCCGCGGCATAGAGCTGATGTTCTTTGCCTATCGTGACTTCACAGGCGAGGCAGATGCGTTGCTAGATGGCTTTGATTTAGGGCGTGCCCATCACCGCGCGCTTTATTTTATTGGTCGCCACCCCGATATCACCGTCTCTGATTTGCTGGATATTTTGAACATCACCAAACAGAGCCTATCGCGCGTTCTCTCTCAATTAATGGATGAGGGCTATGTGGAACAGCGCGCCGGGCAGCAAGATAGACGCCAAAGATTGTTGCGTCTAACCGATAAAGGTCGCACATTAGAACAAGATGTGAATGACCTACAGGCAAAGCGATTTGCCAAAGCCTATCGCCGGTGCGGTGTCGATGCGGTTGATGGCTTCCAGCGTGTTTTGCGTGAATTGCTCAATCAAGATACGACGTCACATTTTGATAAGACGGAATAGACCAAAACAGATAATCAGGATTTAGAAGAGCGGCTATATGGAAGACCAAGCGCATATATTGGTGATTGATGATGATGACCGCTTGCGTGAGTTGCTTCGTCGCTTCCTGACCGAAAGTGGGTTCCGTGTCACAGACGCCGCCAACGCAGATGCCGCGCGTCATCTTCTTGATAGTCTTTCCTTTGATATGCTGGTCATAGATGTGATGATGCCGGGCCAGAATGGTGTTGAATTCTTGGCCGATATACGCGCCCATAATAATGTCCCAGCCCTATTCCTTACCGCCCTTAACGAGTCTGAAAACCGCATTCACGGGCTAGAGGCAGGCGCAGATGATTATCTCGGCAAGCCGTTTGAGCCGCGTGAATTAATCTTGCGCATTCAGCGTATCTTGGCCCGCCAGCCGCAACAAAAACCAGATAATGCCACTGTCAGCTTTGGTGATTTCACCTTTGAGATTGAGACAGGCCGCCTGCTATCTTCTGGCCTACCGCTTCATATCACAACCGCTGAGCGTGACCTTTTGAACGTCTTTGCCGCCAATCCAAATGAGACTCTATCGCGCGAGACGCTCCATGATTGCCTTGAAGGGCGGATGGAGGGGCGCTCGATTGATGTGGCAATTGCCCGTTTGCGCCGCAAGCTAGAGGTTGACCCCAAAAAGCCGATGTATCTGTTAACCGTCAGAGGCGCCGGCTGGTCCCTGCGCACAGGCCCCGTCACAGGCAATCATGGCGCCGCAGGTAATCATGGCGCACCGGGTAATCATCGCGCACAAGGAGGGGTATAATGCGCCTTCGCACCTATCTGCCAAAGACCTTATTTGGGCGCATGCTTGCCATCATTCTTGTGCCGATGATTTTGGTGCAGGTCATCACCGTCTTTGTCTTTTATGAACGTCACTGGAATACGGTCACACGCTATATGGCAAGCTCACTTGCCTCTGAGATTAGCTTGCTGGTAGATGAGATTGGCGCCGTGCCAGATAACGCCTCTATTGCGATTGGTGCGAAAAAAGCGCGTCATTATTTCCTGTTTGATGTGACCTATGAGCCGCAGGCGATCTTGACCCAAACACCCACCTTGCATAGCCCGTCCTTTGCCGAAGATATCTTCACCAAGTCACTGGAAAACCGTCTGAATTACCCATGGTCATTAGATGTGCTGAGAGATGATGATTGGATTTATGTTGACGTCCAGCTAGGTGACGGCGTCTTGCATGTTGCGGCAGGTAAGAAACGTCTTTTCAGCTCCACTAGCTGGACATTCCTTGGCTGGACGATTTCTACCTCTATCTTGTTATTTTTTGTGGCCTTGATTTTCTTGCGCGGCCAAGTGCGCCCTATTCGCCGGCTAGCCATTGCCGCGCGCCAATTGGGCCTTGGGCGCACGGCCGGTGATTTCCGCCTCGAAGGCGCCAAGGAAATAAGGCTGGCAGGGCATGCGTTTCAGGCTATGCGCCATCGTATTGACCGCCAAATCAATGAGCGCACCTCTATGCTTGCGGGCGTTAGCCATGATTTGCGCACGCCCCTTACCCGCATGCGCCTTAACATCGCGCTTGCCGCCCCCTCATCTGATGTTGCGGCGATTGACCAAGATATCGCCGAGATGGAGCAAATGATTGAGGGCTATCTGTCCTTTGCCAGAGGCGAGGGCGCTGAGGCATTTACCGAAGCACGGTTCGATAAAATCATCCGCCAAATCATCGAAAGCTATGCCGGCGCCCATCCGGGCAGGCTCAGGCTTATCATACCGGCGGGTGAATTTCCGTCGATTGAAATACGCGTGCAATCTATCAGACGCGCGATTGATAATCTTATCGGCAATGCCCTTCGCTATGCTGGCAGTGCTGAGGTGCGTCTGAAAATTGTCGATGATGAGATGGTGCTATTCATTGATGATGATGGGCCGGGCATTGACCCGGCACAATATGAAGAGGCCTTAAAGCCCTTTATCAGATTGGAATCATCCAGAAATAAAGAGACAGGCGGCACAGGGCTTGGCCTGTCCATTGCCTCTGATGCTATCCTATCGCATGGCGGTAAAATGAGCCTTGATACCTCACCATTAGGCGGTTTGCGTATTATGGTGAAATTGCCGATTTAACAGGCTGGTAAAATAACGGGCTGGCAAAATAACAAACGACGCTAATAAAGCCGGCCGCCATTTGGCACGCCCTTGCTTGGCGATAAAAGCACCACCTCACCTGCCTCATCTGGCACACCCAAGGTTAGCACCTCAGACATCACAGGCCCAATTTGACGCGGCGGGAAATTTACCACCGCCATCACTTGCCGGCCCACCAGCTCATCACGGCTATAATGATGTGTGATTTGCGCAGATGATTTCTTCACGCCAATCTCATCACCGAAATCAATTTGCAATTTATAGGCAGGCTTGCGCGCTTCGGGAAAATCATCTGCCGCGATGATCGTGCCAACACGCACATCAACCGCCAAGAAATCGTCAAAGCTAATCACATCACTCATCGATACCCCCTTAAATTACGCGCTGTCTTCGCGCGCGCCGGTCACATCTTCCTTTGACAGGACACGCAAGCTCACCGCCCATTCACAAGCTTTTTTCAACTCATCATCCAACGCTTTAAGCGTCAGCCCTAAATCGGCGCCCTCATCTTGCGACCAGACATAGCGCACGCGCAACAACACGCCAACAACACCCAAAATCCGCGCTTGCTTTATCAGCCCCTCACTCTCATCACCTGCCAACATCAGCAATTTGCCGATGGTATGAGAGAGCTGGTGCGTGAGATGAAGCGCCAAAAGCGGCTGTTTCTTCGCCGCATAGTGAAGCGTATCAAACTGCACACGATGGGCGGATAAGGCCTCAAAGCGCATCATCAGACCTTCTAATAATTTTTCATAAATCGTCGCGTCAGGATCATCAGCGAAATCATCCGCGCTCATCGCCAAAGCTGCACTATCAAGCGCATCAAGCTTGAACAAAATCAAATCTGTGACATCACCGCCATAAAGAATCGCCTCATCAAGCGCACAATCAGCGCGTTCAGCGATATCGGCCAGCGACAGGGCAACAGGCGGCATCTCAGCCAGCAACGCCCAACAAGCATCTGCTAATTTTGCTTTTTCCATCGCTTACCTATCCCTTATTTTGCCGACATAAAATCGGCACATCTCTCTTACTCTATATTTAAAAATAGGGGTTTTAGTGGCAATAGCAACCGGTTAGCGGCCTAATTCTTGCGAACGTTCATGCGCGGCCTTCATCGCACGTGCGAGCAAATCTGTCATGCCATCCTCTGCCATCAGTACCGCCAACGCCGCCGCCGTCGTGCCGCCCTTTGAGGTCACATTCTCACGCAAAACCGCCGCTGTCTCATCGGCGCCTGCAAGCAAGGCCCCTGCCCCATAGAGTGTCTGTTCCGCCAAATCACGCGCCAGAGCCTCAGACAATCCCAAATCTGTGCCAGCCTGTGCCATCGCCTCTGCCAGCAAGAACACATAGGCCGGGCCAGAGCCAGATAAAGCTGTCACCGCATCAAGCTGTGCTTCGCTTTCAAGACGCGCAACCTTGCCACAAACCGACAATAGCTGTACCGCCAAATCCATATCAGCCGCGCTTGCCGCCTGATTGCCAATAATCGCTGTCATGCCTTTGCCAATCGCCGCAGGGGTATTTGGCATGGTGCGAATAAGGCGCACGCCCTTATCACCGCCCGCACCAATCATCTGTGTCAGCTTGGCAATCGATAGGCCCGCCGCGATAGAGATAAAGCAGCAATCAGAGATATCTAGCAAATCTGTTTGCGCCAATGCCTCTGCCATCATTTGCGGCTTCACGGATAATAACATCACATCAGCGCGCACCATCCCTGCCTCAGCCGCCTCTGCGATTGACGCAAAACTGCGCACAGCCTGTTGCGATTCAACCGACTGAGACGCCAGCGACGATTTATCAAAATAGGGATCAATGATGATGAAGTCAGTCTGTTTAGCCGCCCCACCAGACAGCCAGCCATTCAGCATTGCCGACCCCATCTTACCACAGCCCAAAATGAAGAATTGTTGGCTCATAATGCTGTCCTCCGTTGAGGGGTTTTATCGGCCCGAGGTCTTAGGCTTCACCTTGATGCGCGATCAGCGATAATTTCGCCGCTTCTGCCGCCGCAAGCTCGCCCACTGCCACTTGATAAAGCACAGGATAAGCAAGCTCACTTTCGCCCAAGATAATATCAACCATATCTTCAATTTGCTCAGGTGTCGCACCGCCGGCACCGCGCAAAGGCAATGTGTGGCGCAAAGACAAACGCTCGCCCTCTAAATCATAGACGAAATGACCCAACCATAATTCTTGATTAAGCCTAGATGAGACCTGCGTAAGCGCCTCGCGCGTATCTTCTTGATACGGCAAATCAAGATGACAGATAACAACCAACGCCTCAGCATCATCTTGCCATGTCACAGATAATTGATAATGCGACCATTCACCCGGAATATCCGCCAAAAGCGCATTGCGCGCAGATTGGCGCACATACCAGTCATGCTGCATCACAAAACGTGACACAAGATCAATGGGATGCTGGACGGTTGAATCTGTTAAGCGACGGTCAGCCATTGTTGCAAAGCGCTCCTACCAAAGCGAATAAGACGGGCGAGCCTAAAAGCTCTCATAACGTCAAATTGCCATTGATTGAAGGGCCTATGCAACACAATATTTAGTGGTCGCCTGTGGATAACCACACAACAAAATGTGGTTTTTGCTTGAATCATGATGATTCGCACCGAGTCGCTTAGCGGGTTATTTTTCTGTCTTTTTTGGGTTTTTTGTCTTTTTCGCCGCTGATTTTGGCTTTGCGGCACCTGTTGTATCTGCATTGCGTGATTCGAGCGTCTCGATTCTTGCGGCAAGGGCGGCGATGCGTGCCTCTGCCGCTTCAAAATCTTCGCGCGCCACAAGGCCCCGTTTCGCCAGAATCTTTTCAACCTGACTTTGCACCAGCGATTCAACCTCACCTTTCATGCCCCCAAACGCAGATGCGGCACCGCTTGCCATTTGGGCGAAATCAGAAAATAAAGACGGGCGTCTCATCGCGCTAGCTCCTCTTAGCTTTTTACTCATGTAATCCCACCTTGTGATGTAGGTCATGGCGCAGGCAAGCGCAATGGGGCGGTAAAATTAAATCCCGGCCTTTGCGTCAAACCAAATACGCATTTTTTATGAAACATGCTATGATGGCCGAACCTTAACACCCCTTTGCCTCATAAATAAGAAGCCTCGCTTTCATGACAGATATCGCCCACACATGGTTTAGCTTTCCAGATATTGACCCGATAGCCTTTGCCTTTGGCCCTTTTGCCATTCGCTGGTATGCGCTCTCTTATATGGCAGGCCTGCTTGGTGGCTGGCAGATTTTGCGCCAGCTTGCCAAGCGCCCGCACAGCCCTGTAAGCCCTGAGCAATTTGATCAGCTCCTAAATTATGTTCTATTTGGCGTCATAGCTGGCGGCAGGCTTGGTTATGTGATTTTCTATAAGCCATTTGATTACCTCCAAGATCCGCTCGCGATTTTGCGTGTTTGGGAAGGCGGCATGTCCTTTCATGGTGGCTTTTTGGGGGTGGTTGTTGCGACCTTTATTTTCGCCCGCAAACATAAGATCCCCCTGATGCCGCTCTCTGATAGGGTGGCACTTGTCGCGCCTCTTGGCCTGTTTTTTGGCAGGCTTGCTAACTTCATTAATGGCGAGCTTTATGGCCGCGTCACCAGCCATCCGGCAGGCATGATCTTCCCCGCCGGCGGCCCAGAGCCGCGCCATCCCTCACAGCTTTATGAGGCAGGCCTTGAAGGCATCGTACTTGGCGCCATCCTTGCCATCTTATGGCGCCTTGGCATGGCTAATCGCTATCATGGCATGATGGTGGCGGTCTTTTTGATGGGCTATGGGCTAGCCCGCTTTATCGTCGAATTTGCGCGCGAACCTGATGCGCATCTTGGTCTCTACCAGCTTGGCAAGTTAAGTGTCTCTCAGGGCCAGCTTCTCTCCTTGCCGATGATGGTGATAGGGCTTATCTTTGCCATCATGATAGTGCAAAGACAAAAGACGAATTAATGACACAACTTGCCGACTGGCTTCACCGCGAAATTGCCGCTAATGGGCCGATGCCTGTTTCTGATTATATGACCCATTGCCTGTTGCATGAGGCGCATGGCTATTATACCAGCACGCCTGTTTTTGGCGCTGAGGGTGATTTTATCACCGCGCCTGAGATCTCACAGCTTTTTGGCGAGATGCTGGCCGCTTTTCATACCCATTTGCACCAGCTTTTTGGCGCCCCAACAGATTGCCTCACCTTTGAAGCTGGCCCCGGGCGCGGTACTTTGGCCAAGGATATGCGCACCGCCTATCGCGCCATTGCCCCGCATTTGCATCAAGCCCCCTGCTATTTGCTAGAGGCAAGCCCGCAATTTCAACAAGCGCAAGCGGCCGCTCTTGCCCCTGATGTGCCGACCTTTATCACCGACCTGTCAGACTTGCCCGCAAAGCCACTTTTTGGCGTCGCGAACGAGTTTTTTGACGCGCTTGGCGTGAACCAAGCCATCTATCATCAAGGCACATGGCATGAGCGCCTGATTCATAGCCAAGAAGGGCAATTTGCCTTTATGATTGGCGCGCCCTTACAAGATGGTCACCCGATGCGCCAATCATCTAATTTGCCCCCCGCTCCCGAAGAAGGCGATATCATCGAACATAGCCCGCATGGCGAGGCTATCATGACACAGCTTAGCACCCATATTGCCTATCAAGGTGGCGGCATTCTTATCATTGATTATGGCAAGCCTGATAATCAAGGCGACAGCTTGCAAGCTGTCAAAGATCATAAACCAGCTGATATATTATCCTATCAAGGCGAGGCTGATATCACCCATTGGGTTGATTTTGCCCGCCTATCACAGATTGCCCATCAATGCGGCGCACGCCTGATTGGCCCTGTGGCCCAAGGGCGCTTCCTGCAAGATGTTGGCATAGGCACGCGCGCCGAGGCCTTGCGCGATCCAGCCAACCCCGCAGGTGACCGCGCACTATTGGCGGCGATTGACAGGCTTGTCAGCCCCGCCCAGATGGGGCACGCTTTCAAAGTCGCCTTACTGGTACCGGACGGCGAAGGATTTCCCCCCGGATTTGCCAGCCTAGAAGATGCCAGCCTAGAAGATGCGAACCCAGAAAATGACAAATTTGAGAGCGCCTAACACTCTATAATAAGCGAGCCATAAAATGCCCCAAACAGCCCCTTATGAGATTGCCGCAGACGCCCAGCCCCGCACCGTGCGATATGGCTTTTTTGGCGCGAGAGGCGGGGTTTCAACAGGGCTTTATAACAGCCTGAATTGCGGCATGGGATCTGATGATGACCCGGCGCTTGTCAGGCAAAACCGCGCCATCGCCGCCCACAGCCTTGGCGCAGATGCGGCCAGTATGGCAAGCGTCTATCAGACCCATAGCGCGGATGTCATCACCATCACAGACCGCGCCCAATTATCAGACCGCCCAAAGGCAGATGGGCTTGTCACCGCCCTGCCAGATATCACGCTTAGCATCTTGACCGCTGATTGCACGCCTATGTTATTTTATGATGAGACTGCCGGCATCATTGGGGCCTGTCATGCAGGCTGGCGCGGGGCGGCAAGCGGCATCATCCAAAACACCGTTGCCGCGATGATAGGCCTTGGCGCCGCACCTGCCTCTATCACCTGTCTGATTGGCCCGACCATTGCCAAAGCCTCTTATCAGACAGGCGATGATATGCGCCAAGCCGTGCTAGCCCTTGCCCCTGATGCGGCCGCTTTTTTTGCACCAGACCCGGCAGATGACCATCATTATTATTTTGACCTGCCAGCCTTTGCCGGCCATTGCGCGCGTCAAGCTGGCCTTCGCGCCATTCATGATTTGGCGATTGATACTTACCGCGAATCATCGCAATGTTTCTCGCATAGACGCGCCACCCATCACGGGGAAAAAGATACAGGGCGTCAAATCTCACTCATCATTAATCCTGTCACATAAGGTTCACAAAATATGCCGCACCTCGTTCTATTCATTGGATTATGCATCCTTGGCCTATTGGCCTCTTGCTTTATTTAGCGCGATTTATTTCCCGGTTTGCACGTGAAAACCCTTGCCGAAAAGAGTGTCACTTGCTATCCCACAAACATCTATTGAAATGTTATTTGAGACAGGCTGATGAAAATCTTATCATGCAATTCTAATCGCCCTCTTGCGGAGGCGATTGCCGCCTACCTCAATATCCCTGTTACAAAAGCCGATGTCAGACGCTTTGCCGATAATGAGATTTTCGTTGAAATCCACGAAAATGTCCGCGGTGAAGATGTGTTTGTTGTGCAATCAACCAGCTTTCCTGCCAATGATAATGTGATGGAATTGCTTGTCACGCTTGATGCGTTGCGTCGCGGCTCAGCCAGACGTATCACAGCGGTTCTGCCTTATTATGGCTATGCGCGTCAGGACCGTAAAAGCGGGCCAAGAACGCCTATCTCAGCCAAGCTTCTGGCCAATCTTATTACCACAGCCGGTGCTGACCGTGTGCTAACAATTGATTTGCATGCGGGTCAAATCCAAGGCTTCTTCGATATTCCCACCGATAACCTATTCGCGGCCCCTGTCTTCCGTGATGACATTCTCGCCAAATACCAAGAAAAGCTGATGATTGTCTCACCAGATGTTGGCGGTGTTGTGCGTGCGCGCTCTTTGGCCAACCGTGTGAACGCTGATTTGGCGATCATCGATAAGCGCCGCCCTGAGGCAGGTGTCTCTGAGGTGATGAACATCATTGGTGATGTGAATGACCGCCATTGTATCATGGTTGATGACATCGTTGATTCAGGCGGCACGCTTTGTAACGCCGCCAAAGCTTTGATAGAGGCAGGCGCCCTTTCGGTTGACGCGTATGTCACGCACGGCGTTCTATCAGGCGGCGCGGTAAGCCGTGTGGTCGATAGCCCACTCGATTCGCTGGTGATCACCGATTCTATCCAAGCAACCGAAGCTGTCGCAGTCGCAGGCAATATTCGCCAAGTATCTGTCGCCCCTCTATTGGGTGAAGCCATCTTGCGCGTGAACCAAGAACGCTCTGTTTCAAGCCTATTTGCTTAAAGCGCTATCTGAGATACGCTAAAAACCTATATTTCAAAAGGGTCCAGCCACTATTGGCAGGGCCCTTTTTTCTTGTCTTTTACCCCTAAAGCCCATATAAGGCGTACACCTGCGCACCCCTGGAGGCGCGGGCGACACATATATGGAGAATTATTATGTCAGACATTACAGTTATTAGCGCTAATCAGCGTGATAGGGTCGGTAAGGGGTCCGCCCGTGCGGCTCGCCGCGCAGGGATGGTTCCTGCCGTTATTTATGGTAACAAACAAGCAGCTCTTGGCATTGAGCTTGAAGCACGTGTGATCCGCAAGATCATTCACGAGCCAGGTATCTTTAGCCGTCTTTTGAAGATCTCTGTTGGCGGTGAAGAAATCACTGTTCTAACACGTGATATTCAATTCCACCCTGTATCAGATGAAGCGCTTCACTTTGACTTTTTGCGCGTCAACGAGACATCAACCATTGCTGTGGCAATTGGTGTTGAATTTATCAACGAAGATAAGTGCCCTGGCCTTCGTATCGGTGGTAACTTGAACGTTGTTCGTCACGAAGTTGAATTGAACTGCCCAGCAAATGATATCCCTGAGAAGATCGTGATCGATCTTGAAGGTATCAAAGTGGGCGATTCTATCCACATCAGCGCCATTGAATTGCCTGAAGGTGTGACACCAACAATCACAGACAGAGACTTCACAGTCGCAACACTTCAGTCACCAGGCGGCGGCGTCAAGAATGAAGATGATGAAGACGAAGCAGAAGCATCTGATGAGGCAAGCGAAGAGTAAGCCTTATCAGCGCTTGCTTATTGCCGCAGGCTCTTTTGAGTTCTGCTAGATTTCTAAGACGTGTCTGAGCTATATTGGACACGTCTTATTTTTTTAATGCACCATTATATAAAGGCTAAGGTGACGATGAAGCTGTTTGTAGGGCTTGGCAATCCTGGTAGCAAATACCAGCATAATAGGCACAATATCGGCTTTATGATGCTTGACCGGCTGGCTGCTGATTACAGCTTTGACAGCTGGAAGGACAAGGCAGGCGCCAAGCTTGCCACGGGCCGTATTGGCATGACCAAAATCATCGCCGCCAAGCCACAATCCTTTATGAATAAATCAGGCCTGCCTGTCGCAGAGCTTGCCCGCTTTTACAAAATTGAGCCGCAAGATATCTATGTCTTTCATGATGAGATTGATTTGGGCGAGGGCCGCCTGCGCGTTAAACAAGGCGGCGGGCATGGCGGGCATAATGGCTTGCGTGATATTGACCGCCATATGGGCAAGGATTATTGGCGTGTCCGCATTGGCGTTGGCCGCCCGCATACCAAAGAAGACGTCCATAAATGGGTGCTGAATGATTTTAGCCGCCATGATAAGGATACATGGCTGACGGCTATGATGGATGCGCTATCAAGCGAGGCAGAGCTTATCGCCTCAGGTGATGGTGCCAGCTATATGAGCCGTGTGGCATGGCGCGCGCCTGCCCCTCAATCAGATGATAATAGACATAATGATGACAGCGCCTCATAGGGCGCGCCTCTAAGGGAGATAAAAATGGGATTTAATTGCGGTATCGTAGGCCTGCCAAATGTGGGCAAATCAACCCTATTCAACGCGCTCACACGCACCGCCGCCGCTGAGGCAGCCAATTATCCTTTTTGCACGATTGAGCCAAATACCGGCCGCGTCTCTGTGCCAGACACACGTCTTGACGCGCTAGCAAATCTTGCCCAATCAGCGAGTATTATCCCCACACAGCTTGAATTTGTTGATATTGCCGGCCTTGTGCGCGGCGCGGCAAAGGGTGAGGGTCTTGGCAATCAATTCCTTGCCAATATCCGTGAGGTTGACGCCATTGCGCATATGCTTCGTTGTTTTGAAGATGAAGATATCACGCATGTTGAGGGCGATGTTGACCCTGTGCGCGATGCTGAGACGGTTGAGACAGAATTGATGCTTGCCGACCTTGAGAGCCTTGAGAAACGCATGGTTGGCCTGACCAAGAAAGTCCGCGGCGGTGATAAGCAAGCCGCCTTTGATTTGGCCCTCATGGAAAAGCTTGTCCCGCACCTTGCGGATGGCAAGATGGCACGCTCAATCGAGGGCCTCACACAAGATGAAGAAGCGCGCTTGCCCTATCTTCAGCTTTTGACCTCAAAGCCTATCTTATATGTGTGCAATGTGGGCGAGGATGAGATCGCATCAGGCAATGCGCACACTGCCGCAGTCGCAGAACGCGCCGCCTCAGTTGGTGCCAGCCATGTGATTATCTCTGCGGCTATCGAGGCTGAAATCTCCACATTAGACGAGGCTGATGCGGCTGAATTTTTGGGTGATTTGGGCCTTGAAGAAGCAGGTCTCGACCGCATGATCAGAGCGGGTTACGGTCTGTTGAATTTGCTGACTTTCTTTACGGTTGGCCCCAAGGAAGCCAGAGCTTGGACAGTGCGCCAAGGCGCCTCTGCCCCTGAAGCGGCGGGTGTTATTCACACAGATTTCCAACGCGGCTTCATCCGTGCAGAGACGATTGCCTATGATGATTACGTAACCTGCCAGGGCGAAGCAGGCGCCAAAGACGCCGGCAAATTACGCATCGAAGGCTCAGACTACCCCGTAAAAGACGGCGACGTCTTCCATTTCAGGTTCAACGTTTAGATAAATTCTGAATGAAATAGAACATCATCAAAGCCAAGGCCTTCTGTGATGCCCTCTAGGGTCGCGATAAGAAAGCTTTGGCCATTTTCCGCATAACGAACCTGTGTATCACCGTCGGTAACGGTGAAGCTATAGCGAGCCTCTTCATTGATAAAACCTATATTACCAATCTCGCTGAAATGGAAATGAAGAAGATCCCTGCCTAACTCAAAATCAGTGATCATATCGCCTTCATTGGACGCCTCACTTCGGTAAAAACTAAATACATCTGCGCCAGTACCGCCTGTTAAAATGTCCTGACCGGCGCCGCCATAGAGACGGTCGTGACCGGCACCGCCATCCAAAGTGTCGTCATCATCGCCGCTATAAAGGACATCATTACCGGCCCCACCTTCAAGAACATCCTCACCATCCTCACCATGGAGATAATCATTTCCATCACCTCCATATAGCTTGTCATTCCCCTCATGACCCCACAGGCGGTCATTACCGGCCTCACCATAAACCTCATCATTGCCACTTCCAGAAAGAATGACATCATTCCCTGTGCCGGCTCTGACAATATCATCGCCAAGATATGTGCTAACAACATCGTTACCAGCGCCTAATTCAACCTCATCATTTTTATCCGTGCCGAAAAGGACATTATTATCGTCTGGATTCTCTGGGCGAATAATACCGTCTCTTTCAGGCTCTTCCGTGTCTATTGGGGAAAAAAGGGTTTCGAAAATAGCTGGATTACTATGCGCGAATTTCACAACTGACCTAGGGTTAGAGCTATCATCATTTGAAAATTTAAAATGCGCTACGCCGTCAGTGGTGTGCGAAAACACAATCATGCTTGAGAGAATTATATAGTCTTCTCCAAATGTGAAGTCTGTCACAGTGACATCTGCCTGCCTATCATCACTTGAAATATTGATTAAGAAAATATCTTTACCTTCGCCGCCAGTCAGTCTCGCTTCATCATTCTGAAAATGATAAATTAAGAGATCATCACCTTCGCCACCATCGAGAACGCTATACCCCTCACCAGCGCTAAGGACATCATTACCCTCACCGCCATAGGCCACGCCACTGCCATCTCGTAGACCTAGGATATCATCGCCACTATTGCCATATAGCTCATTATAACCTCGGCTACCTTCTAGTACGTCATGCCCCGCATTGCCGCTGATTCTATCGCTACCGCCATGCCCAAGGATAAAATCATTACCAGCGCCGCCATTGATTGTGTCACCTATTCTGCCACCATGCACAATATCGTTTCCGCCCAAAGCGTTAACGGCAGAAACCGCACCTTGTGTGTTTGTTGTAATGACAATATGGTCATCTTCCTCTGTCGCATCAAAGGATGAGCCGTCACTATCTCCTTCAACAGCCTGCACGCTTTGATTAGCTGGAATCTGAAGCTCGGCAGTTTCAACAGTCTCCTCATTGCCATCACTCCCCCCTTGAACAACATCTTCCCCCTTTTTGGCAGGCATCTCAGATTCCCCACTAACAACCGGCCCCTCACCGCCGCCGCCACCGCCGCCACAGGCGGTTAGCAAAAGCAGGGTTAGCATGCGGCTATCTTTGGGAAATAAGCATGAAAGGTCAGGGGCTTTTCTCTCAACATATTGATCTAATGGCATGGCGGATATCCTTTTTGATGACGCGCAATTGCGTTCACCTTTGGATAAGCCTAAAGAGCCACCTATTAAAAAAAGGTTAAAAAAAAGCCCCCATGCGAGACGGAGGCTTTCAAAATAATATTTATAGGGGGATGCCCTAAGCTTTGGCTTTTTTCACATCTGCCCAGATAAAGCGCATTGCGAAGTAAGACAAAATCGTCATCACAATCAAGAAGAACATTGATGCCACGCCCATGCGCTTGCGCTCTTCCATTTCTGGCTCTGATGTCCAGGCAAGGAAGGCTGTCACATCTTTGGCATGCTCTTCGATTGAGGTGCTATGGCCATCGGCATAGTCCACATCATCACCATATAAAGGCTGTGGCATCGCGATCATATTGCCGCCATAGGCATCATTATAATACATCCCATCCGGCACATTTGTGCCCTCTGGCGCATCCAAATAGCCAACCATCAAGCTGTAGAGATAATCAGCACCGCTTGGGCGGGCTTTGACCATCAATGACAGATCTGGTGGATAGGCACCGCCATTTGACGCTCTGGCCGCTTGCTCATTTGCATAAGGCGCAGGGAAGCGGTCAGCAGGGATGCCCGGACGTGTGAACATCTCACCTTCGTCATTTGGCCCATCAACCACATCATATTGTGCGGCAATGGCTTTGATCTCGGCTTCATTATAGCCCAAATCTGCCAAATTACGGAACGCGATATATTCCAATGAGTGGCAAGACGCACAGACCTCAGTATAAACCTGAAAGCCACGTTGAAGTGAGTCTTGGTCGAAAGTCCCGAACGGGCCGTTAAAGCTCCAGTCAACATGCTGCAGGTTTACATTCCCACCTGCGGCAAGTGCTGGCGTGCTGAATAACACAGCCATCATCGTTAAAAGTAAGCGGCGCATTATGCTTTCTCCTTTGGCGCTGCTGCAGCACCAGCCATGGCGCTGCCCCCACCTAGCACAGGGGACGAAATTGATTGCGGCAATGCGCGCGGTGTTTCAATCACCGATAGCAATGGCAAAATAATCAAGAAGTGAGCGAAGTACCACACAGTCGCAATACGGCTTAACAGCACGTAAATACCATCTGCAGGCTGGCCACCTAGATAGCCGAGCAAGATACAATCAGCAAAGAACACCCAGAAGAAAATCTTGAAGATAGGGCGGAATTTCGCTGAACGCACTGGTGAGCGGTCAAGCCATGGCAATACGAACAAAATCGCAATCGCACCAAACATCGCAATCACACCACCTAGCTTGTCAGGTACCGCACGCAAAATTGCATAGAACGGCAAGAAGTACCATTCAGGAACAATGTGAGCCGGCGTCTGAAGCGGGTTCGCTGGGATATAGTTATCTGGGTGACCCATCGCATTCGGGAAGAAGAAAATCGCCGCTGCGAACAATGTCAAAAACACAGATACACCAAAGAAATCTTTGATTGTGTAATAAGGATGGAACGGGATTGAATCCTGTGGGCCATTCATATCAATGCCAAGCGGGTTGTTCGAGCCAAATTTGTGCAACGCCACAATGTGCAGAATAACCACACCAGCAATCACAAACGGCATCAAATAATGCAACGCAAAGAAACGGTTCAATGTTGGGTTATCAACAGAGAAGCCACCCCATAGGAATGTCACCAGGCTATCACCGACTAATGGTACGGCAGAGAACAAGTTTGTAATCACTGTCGCGCCCCAGAATGACATCTGACCCCATGGCAACACATAGCCCATAAAGGCGGTTGCCATCATCAGCAAGAAGATCACAACACCAAGCATCCATAGCAATTCACGCGGCGCCTTATATGAGCCGTAATAAAGACCACGGAACATATGGATAATGACCACAATGAAGAAGAAGCTTGCGCCGTTCATATGAATATAGCGGATAAGCCAGCCATGATTCACATCACGCATGATACGTTCAACTGATTCGAACGCGTAATCAACATGCGGCGTATAGCTCATCGCCAAGGTGATACCTGTGACGATCATGATAACCAATGATAGGCCAGCAAGAGAACCGAAGTTCCAGAAATAGTTCAAGTTGCGCGGTGTTGGGTAATCATTGAGTGTATGATCCAACATGCTGAAGATTGGCAATCTGTGATCGACCCATCTGACAACTGGATTTTTGAATTGTTTTTGAGACATGCCTTAACTCCTATGCTCTTGCCACTTAACCAATCTTAACGACTTGGTCTGAGACAAAGCTATAAGGGGGAATTTCAAGATTCAAAGGTGCCGGGCCTTTGCGAATACGCCCTGAGGTATCATAGTGCGAACCATGGCATGGGCAGAACCAACCATCATACTCGCCTTTGACCTCACCGACCTTTTGGCCGAGCGGCACACAACCAAGGTGCGTACATACGCCAAGAAGCACCAGAAATTCTGGCTTCTCTGCGCGGTCTGCATCTGTTTGTGGGTCACGAAGCTCGTCAAGCACCACCGCATCAGCGCGGCTAATTTCATCCGCCGTACGGTGACGAATAAAGACAGGCTTACCACGCCATTTCAGCGTGATTGATTGACCTTCTTCGATTTTTGAGACATCGACCTCAATGCTTGCCAGCGCCAACGTATCAGCGGCTGGGTTCATTTGGTCAATCAGCGGCCAAGCCACAGCACCGGCGCCAATCGCACCCATTGCATAGCTTGCAACAACGATAAAATCGCGGCGTGACTTTTGTGGCACACCCGCTTCTGCTGTTTGTGAACTGGTTTTTGCCATATTCCCCTCATCTTGTTTTTGCGACACATCACATGGCTGTGCCGCCCTACAGCCCCCGCCCGCCCCATATTTTAATGGAAACAGGCAAATCCTTGCCCATTCATCTATCAGAACTGAAACAAAATTCCCACCAAAAAAGCAGGTTTTTCCGCTAGGTGCGACAAAATTTCGTAATTTTGTGGGCTGTTATTCGCTACACCGCTTTTGGCTTGCGCATGTGGCTTAACCAAGCGACGAATCATTGGCCAGATTCGCCTCTTAAGGCCAGCGCACCTCTGGCGGCAGAGACATCAAAATAGCCTCAATATTGCCACCCGTCTTAAGGCCAAATATCGTGCCTCTATCATGCAGGAGGTTAAATTCAACATAGCGGCCACGACGCACAAGCTGGTTATGCCTGTCATCATCATCCCAGCTTTTATCCATATGGGCGCGCACAATATCACAATAAGTATCAGCAAAACTTGTGCCGACATCTTTGGTAAAATCAAGATCGCCTTGCCAATTACCTGTATCAAGCTGGTCATAGAAAATACCGCCTGCCCCGCGCGGCTCATCTCTATGCGGCAGATAGAAATACTCATCACACCATTTTTTATAGGCCTCATAATCGCCTGCCTCATGACGATCACAAGCGCCTTTTAGGCCCGCATGAAACGACGCCGCCGCCTCTGGCATATCATACATGGGCGTCAGATCACCGCCGCCCCCAAACCAGCTTTTGGTCGTCGCAATCATCCGTGTATTCATATGGGCGGCAGGCACATGCGGGTTTTGCATATGCGCCACAAGCGAGATCCCCGCGGCCCAAAAATCACCATCCTCATTCGTGCCAGGAATTTGCTTGCGAAATTCAGGGGCGAATTGGCCATGAACAACCGAGATATTCACCCCGACCTTCTCAAAGATGCGGCCATGCATGACGCTCATCTCACCGCCGCCGCCACCATCACGGTTCCAGCTTTTGCGCACAAATTGCCCCGCGCTCTCACCGCCAAGCTGTGTTGTATCACCTGCCGCTTCGATAGCCTCAAACTGCGCGCAAATACGGTCCCGCAAATCACGAAACCAGTCAGTGGCGATTTGCTTTTTTGCGTCTTGATCCATGTTGCTAAATCTCACCTGCGGCTTATCGCCCGCTATTTATCTGTCTCATCATATTTTGCGCGCATCAGCTCAGCTATAATATCGCCCGCACCATGCTGATAATCACTGCGGATATAGGCCAATTCAGCCAGCCGCAAAAGTGCGCCTATTTCAGGCCCTGCTGGCACGCCTGCTTGTTGTAAATGATGGCCTGTAACAGGACAAGGGGGCGGCGTGAAATTCTCTATCTCAGACAGGCGCCCCTCAGATAGGCCAAGCCCCTGATGATGCTGTTGTATCAGGCAACGCTGATAAAAATCATCACCGCCAAAATGCACAGCCTCGCGCCATGAATCTGTTTGCAAAGCCTCAATTTCCCCTGCCTCAAAGGGCGTCAATAAACGGCCTATCAGCGCCTTATCTTGGCGCGATAAGGGCAGCTTCAAAAACCCTGTCTTGGCCGCAGGGGTGAGACAAGATGCCGCCGCACATTGCCAGCTATCAAAGCGCGCATGAAGCGGGTGAAGGGGATAAAAAGCCCCCCCAAAGAGCGCACTATCTATGCCCGTCATGCTCAAAAGCGGCAGATTATGAGACCAATTTTCACCACCAAAAAACTTTTGAAATTCAACCAGAATCCGCTCACCAGACACATGGCGCAGTCCGTCCAAATGCGCCGCGATAATCGCAAGCGTCGCCTCTTCCAGAACAAAGCCCGGCAATTGCGCGGCAAAACGGAAATAGCGCAAAATGCGCAAATAATCCTCCTGCATACGCGCCGCCGCGTCGCCAATAAAGGCAATCTTTTTCGCGGCCAAATCCGCACGCCCATTTAACGGGTCATGAAGCGTGCCATCCGCATCAAGATAAAGCGCATTTATCGTGAAATCGCGTCTCTTGGCATCTTCTTCAAAGGAGGGGGTAAAGCCGATTACGGCATGGCGACCATCTGTTTCAATATCAGATCTCGTTTGCGTCACCTCAAGATTGACACCTTCATAATGCAAACTCACAGAGCCATGCGCGAGGCCTGTCTCAATGATCCGATAGCCTTTTGCGCGCGCTGTATCGGCAAAATCTGTGATAGGCACATTCACCGCCATATCATAATCACCCAGCGGCCGCCCGATGAGCCAATCGCGCACAACCCCGCCCACAAGCCGCCCTTCGCCGCCTGCCATCTTGGCAATCTCAAAGCCTTTGACAATCACAGGCTCGCTCAAAAAAGAGGCTTTTTCCATCACTTACCGCCGATTTATATAAACTAGTCTATTCGGGCTTTTTTTCGATAAATTCCGGCTGGATAATCTGGCCGTCAATCAATTTGGCTGGCACGTAAGATGTCGAAGGCGCGGCCGCACCCACCTCAAGCAAAAACAGGCCAATGGCGAGCGTGATAAAAGAGACAACCGCCCCCCAAATATGACTTTTTGTGATGCCACCATTTTTATTGCGCGATAATTTTTCAATCAAAGCAAAAGCAATTAAGCCGGCTAAAATAGCGATCAAGATAATCAGATAGCGTTTCATGTCATACCTTCCGAAAAACGTTAGGCAAAGCGCGTTATGGATGCACCAAGCGGTTTATGCATTCCTGCAAGGCATCAGTATAGCGCACGTGCCCAATGATGTAAAATAGCGGCTGTCGCGCCCCAAATGATGTGACCTTGATAATGGATACGCCAACTGCGCCAGCTAATACCTCTATCTTCGCGTCTGAAACTATCATAATTTTCGGGCTGTAATAACAGAGATAAAGGCGCAAAGAAAATCTCATCCACCTCCTCTGGATTGGCCGATAATTGCGCCGCTAGCGTCTCTGCCTTTTGCGTGGATTGCACCACCACAGGCGTCACCAGATACCCTGTGCCAGTCAACATATCAGGCAAAAAACCACGCAATGATACGGTGCTGGCATCAAGGCCCACTTCTTCGCCAGCCTCTCGCAGCGCGGTATGCACAAGGCTCTCATCATCGGCATCAACGCGCCCCCCCGGAAAGGCGATTTGCCCCGCATGTTTTTTTAAATGCGCGCTTCTTTTGGTCAAAAGCAAGCAAGGTGCCTCATCAGCGGTAATGATGATTAACACAGCCGAAGGCACAGCTTGCTCAGCGCTCATCTCATCTGGCACTGTGACATCAACCCGCGTCCCCGCAAGGGGCGACTGCCAATTCAAATAGCCCATTTAATGACCTGCTTGCGACGGCTCATCAGCCACCAGCGAAAAAGCCTGCCCGTCAGACCATAGCACCATCGCGCCTGCCTCTTCCACTTCATCATCTGCCACTTCATCACCTAATGCTTCAAGCGCCAATTCAGCCATCTCATAAAATACCGCATGCTTAATCAAAGCCGTCAGCCCCTTATCCAACAATAGATAAGGCCTTGCTTCACCAGATATCCCCGCACCAGATATCCCGTCCGCTGATTTCACGGCACGCATCATCAAGGGTGTCTCATAAGACAGCAAATATTCATTATCCAAATTATCGGTCAGATAGATATTTTGCCCCTTGCCCGTGCCCTCACGGCGCAGTGAGACAATCACAAAAGGCGCATCTTCGACCCGAATCTCACCCTTTTCAACAGGTGTCGTCAGCCAATAGCGCCCCTCATCATCACAAGACAAAACAGAGGCAAATAACTTCACAAGCCCTTGCCGCTTTATCTCTCCGCCTTCATGAAACCAGCGCCCATCACGGCGTATTTCGATGTCAAAATCCTGCAGATCTATGTCGGCTGTGTCTTTTGGTGCTTTTTTCATCATCCTGCTTTTCTATGTGTCAGCTCAAAAAATCAACATTTTACGGCGCTAATAAACGATAAAATAAAAGAAATTTAAGCGTAAACTGTTTTTTCATATTTATCGGTCATAATAAATTTTCGATCAACTAAAGGAACCGGAAACAATCTGGGAAAATGACTATCTGTTTTCTTAAAAAACCACTCAAACCCGATAAACAACATGAACGCATGGCCCTTAATTAAATGAAGATACAATTAGACCAAAATGGCAATAGCAATAAAAGCCAGTCCTTTACCACAAAGGCCACTGGTATATTGCTGACTCGCAAAGGCCGCGAATTAACGGTTGATATTGGCAACAGGGCGACGCCGCATGCGATTTTTGCGGCCTTAACGCATATGCGCTCTATTCCCTTTGATATTTATATCACCAGCCGCAAATCATCGCTGTCTACCCTGATACCTCTTGGCCAAAAGCTGAACGCGTCTGATACCTGTCTTTTTCTGTCACGATTACTTATGCAACAGGTTGAAAGTCGCCAGAATATCTATGCAACCAAAGAGTTAAAAGTCTTGAACCAAGAAGAGGTGCAAGCACTGCCTTTGCGCCTTCAAAGCCTGTGCAATCTAAAATTGGCACGCCTTGATACCGCCACAGCCCTAGCGATGATTGACGAGACCGCGATGGAGGATATCTCCTTTATCGTCCCAAGCAATGAGATGTCTTATGCTGATAATGGCTATCAGGTAAGGAAATTGCCGCGTGATATGCTGTGGCCAACCGACCAGCCTTATGTGCCATTGGCGTTCTCGCAACTACTCACGGCCCCTTATGCCCCATGGTATAATTGCCTTTGTCACACAGCTTTATGCGTCAGGCGCCCACTTATCCACCGCAGCGAGATGCGCCTTGTCCTGCCGCAAGAACAAACAGCTGACCCAAATATGCCTTCATCGCAGATGCTGCCAGAGGCGCAATGGTATAACGTCACCCGCATTCTCTATCCCCTTGCCTCGCACCAAGAAAAACCGTCAAATTTCCGTCTTTTAATCTGCTCACTCCTTGACGATAAAAATAAAATTATTTTGTAATTTGTTACAATTATTAAGAGATTTATAAAAAATTAATAAAACTTTTGAATGCTAATAAAAAAATAAAGATAAAAACAAAATGCAGTAAAGGGTTCACCTATGTCACGTCCAACCGAACATGATCTTGACCAATCAAAATTAACAAGAATTCTCAAAGCGATGAGTAATTTGCGCCGGATGCAAATTCTATCTGAGCTCGCCGATGGCAATGAATGGTCAGTCTCTGAAATTGAAAAGGTCATGCCTGAATTATCACAATCCGCCCTGTCACAGCATCTTGCGCGTTTACGGCAAACCGGCATTGTGACCACCAGACGCGAATCACAGACAATTTATTATCGGATTGAAGATGATGACGTGAAACGAATCTTACGCTTACTGAACCATATCTATGCCAATGATCCCGCGAATAGAGGCTATATTAACTAGTGCTTATGCAGAAAATTCTGCCTTCCCACTTATTTTCAAATTATCTCACCAAGAATCCTTGATTTTTGCGAAAACTCCTGCGACAAGACTATACGGTCTAGGCGTATCTATAGCCTAGGATAGGGGACTTTGTTGCCAGATGGGTTGAACCTGCGGCAGGGTATTCAAAAAACATGTATATTTATCTTCCGATAGCTGAAGTGTCACTTCACATAGCCGTGGTCATTGGCCTTGGTGGTGGTGTGGGCTTTTTGTCTGGCCTTTTTGGCGTTGGTGGCGGCTTTTTGATGACGCCGCTTTTAATTTTCCTAGGCGTGCCCGCGGCTGTCGCGGTGGCAACAGAGGCCAACCAGATTGTCGCCTCGTCTGTCTCAGGCGTACTTGCGCATTGGCGCAGAGGCAATGTTGATTTCAAAATGGGCGGCATCTTACTTGCCGGCGGTGTGTTTGGCTCAACGGTCGGTGTCTTCTTATTCGCCCTATTACAGGAAATTGGTCAGATTGACCTTGTTATCCGCCTCTCTTATGTCTTCTTCTTAGGCATTATTGGCGCGCTGATGCTCATCGAATCAGCCAGAGCCATATTGCGCGCACGCCAAGCAGGCGCCAAGCGCGGCAAATTACACCAGCATAATTTCTTGCATGGCCTGCCCTTCAAGATGCGCTTTCGTAAATCAAAGCTCTATATCTCAGCGCTTCTACCTTTTACGCTTGCGGCATTTGTGGGCATTCTATCGGCCATTATGGGTGTTGGCGGCGGCTTTATTCTTGTCCCAGCGATGATTTACATCCTTGGCATGCCAACCTCTGTGGTTGTTGGCACTTCCTTGTTCCAGATTATCTTTGTGACCGCCAACGTGACCATCCTACAGTCAGTTCAGACCCAAACCGTTGATTTCTTGCTCGCAGGTCTATTGCTTTTCGGCGCGGTTATCGGCGCACAATTTGGCTCACGCTTTGGCGCACTTCTAAAGGGCGAACAGCTACGCGGCCTTTTGGCTTTGATGGTCTTGGCCGTCAGCCTAAAGCTTGCCTTTGATTTGATTGTCACACCTTCGGATCTCTTCACAGTGGAGATCTTGAAATAATGGCATATCAATTTTGGCAAAAAGCCCTCGCAACTCTTATCGGCGTCTTATATCTGCTGGTTGCAAGCCATACAGCAAGCGCCCAAGATAATGTTTTGGTGGCAGATATCTCAGAAGAACAGGTTGCCATCACAACCAGTTTTCACGGCACCCAGCTTTTGTTATTCGGTGCCATATCTGGTGAGAAAAACGATGATATTATTGTTATCATCAAAGGCCCTGATGGCCCGATTGCGACAAGACGTAAAGAAAAAGTGGGCGGCATTTGGGTGAACACAGCCTCTGTCACTTGGAAAAACGCCCCGTCTTATTACCAGATTTTCAGCAACCGCCCGCTCGGCGAGATTATCCCGACATCTGAGCGTAATCGCCTCAAGATAGGCTATCGCCATTTGCCGCTTTTGACAGATGATACACAGATCCCAAAAGCCGAGCTTGATGGCGAATGGCGTGATGCGCTTGCCCGCACGATGAGCACTGCCGATTTATGGCATAATCATGATGTCGCCGTATCCGTCACAGGTGGCGCGCTTTTCCGCCTAGATGTGCCCTTGCCAAAAAATATTCGCCCGGGCGCCTATGATATCCGTGTTTTGCATTTGCGAGATGGTGTTCTGCTATCTGAAAAATTTAATTCAATTAATGTGCAAAAATCTGGTTTCGGCGCGCTTATTTATCGTTTTGCGCATGAATATAGCTTCTTCTACGGCATCTTCGCCGTTTTATTTGCCGTTGCATCAGGCTGGCTCGCCGCAGTAGCTTTCCGCCGCGCTTAATGATACTATATTAGCTGGCATAATAAGTGGTCATAGGGGGTATATGATATGGGACAAGATACAGGCGAACGCTTTTTTCTCGTCGTTGTTGACGATACAGAAGAACTTCATCAAGCACTTCAATTTGCATGTGGCAGAGCCAATAATACCGGCGGCCGCATTGCGATGGTCTATGTAATGCCGCCAGCGGAATTTGCGCATTGGGCCGGTGTGGGCGAATTAATGCGCGAAGAAGCACGCGAAAAAGCCGAAGAAGCGATTGCCAGAGAAGCCAAGCACGTAGAAGAGCTGACAGGCAAAACGCCGCTTATCTTCATCCGTGAAGGCAAGCCTGTTGACGAAATCCTCGCCCTTATCGCAGAAGAGCCAAATATCCGCTTGCTTGTGCTAGGCGCTGATATCAAGGCAGACACAGCTGGCCCGCTTGTCTCATATTTGACAGGCAAAGGCGCCTCTGTCTGCCCTGTGCCGATTACCATCGTGCCCGGCCACCTGACAGATGAGCAGATTGATCATCTCACATAAACTGGCGCGCCTATTATACGCATCTTATCTAATCATGGGGATGGCAAGCCATGGCGCGCTATTGCCAAATCACGATTAGAGACTATGTCTTTCCCGATTACGCATTCATGAAACCCTTACACGAAAAGGTGCCCCTCATGTCCTTTATCAATTCACTTTCACTTAAGTCTACTATTCTGGGAGCTTTGTTTTTTATTATGTCACAGACTGCTGCTACTGCCGCTAATGGCACACTTGTTCTTGAAACATCACAAGGTCAAATCGAAATTGAAATGTTGCCAGATGTGGCACCAAACCATGTTGCTAGAATCAGCGAATTGGCGTCTTCAGGCTTCTATGATGGCATCATTTTCCACCGTATTATCTCAGGCTTTATGGCACAGACAGGTGACCCAACCGGCACAGGCATGGGTGGTTCAGGCCAAAAGCTAGACGCTGAGTTTTCAGATTATCAATATCGCGAAGGCACCGTTGGCATGGCACGCTCTATGGATCCAAACAGTGGCGATTCACAGTTTTTCATCTGCTTTGATGGTTGCGGCCACCTAACAGGCCAATACACCGTATGGGGCCAAGTCTCTAAAGGCATGGATGTTGTGCATAAGCTTGCCGTGGGTGAGCCACCAGCAAATCCAGACAGAATCATCTCTGCTGGCATGGCTGAATAAGCATTATCCTTTTGGGCCTATCGTCCAAAGCTCATCTCATAGAGGGCCGCCTCATAACGGGGCGGCGGACGAATTGCACAATCAGGCCCGCCCAAATACAACCAAAGGCCAATAGGTCTTTGGTTGAAAAATCCTCGCCAAAAAACAACACACCGCATAACAGCTGTAGCGTCGGGTTGACGTAGAAAATAAACGCCGCCATTGATAGCGGCAAGGCTTCATTACCGCGCAAGAACAGCACCAATGGCACGGTCGTAATCACCCCGCATGCCACCGCCAGCGCAAAGCCTCTTATCTCTCCATCAAAGAACAAGGCCCCGCCTTGGCCGACATGCCAGCCAAGAAAGCACATCACCAGCGGCAATAATATGATGGTCTCACAGAAAAACCCATCAAGCGCGCTGATGGCGATTTGTTTGCGCACCACCGCATAAAGCGCGAAAGACCCTGCTAAAATCAATGTGATATCTGGCACAGCCCCAATTGACCAGCCCTTAATCGCGACCCCAATCGCCGATAGGATAAGCGCGATGACCCCGCGCCTATCAAGGCGCTCACCAAGGAAAATCACACTCGCACCCACCGCAATCAACGGGTAGACAAAGTAGCCGAAAGACGCTTCAACCACCCGCACCTCGCCAACCGCATAGACAAAAGTGGTCCAATTAACCGCGATCATCACCGTGCCAATCAGCATGTAGATGAGCTGGCGTGACGGTCTAAAAAGCGCAAAAATCCTGCCAAGCTTGCCAGATAGGCCATAGACGACCATCATCAGCAAGAACGCCCACAGGCTCCGCTGGACAACGATTTCAACCGCTGAATAGCCCTCTAGCAACACATAAAATATCGGCAAGATACCCCATAGGGCAGGCCCAAGAAATGCGGCTAGATAGCCAAATCTGTCTGGTTTTGACATTGATTTATCGCCCTTTTTTCATGCAAGCCGCCAACGGTCTCCTCACTCTTATCAGCATTCCCTCACCTGCGACATCGATTTTTATGCCCCCCATCTAAGGTGGCGCGACCAATTAGATTGTCCCGCCCCTTAAACGGGGCTAGTGATGATGATAAAGAGATGATAATAATAGGGGCGCAAACCCCATCATATGAATAGACAAGCTCTGTTGCATGACTTCTGAAAACCCCTTTTATCTTGCCCTTTCCATGATCGCCTCAGCGGATCCGAATTTGGTTGAGATCACAAGCCTGTCTTTGCGTGTAAGCGGCCTTTCGGCGGCCCTAGCCTTATTATGCGGCCTGCCATTAGGCGCCTTAATCGCGACCAAGCAATTTATCGGCCGCTCTGGTGTTATTGTCTTTTTCAACGCGCTTCTTGGTCTGCCACCTGTTGTTGTGGGCCTGAGCATCTATTTGCTGTTATCGCGCAATGGTTTGCTTGGCTTTGCCGATTTGCTCTATAGCCCAACTGCGATGATCATCGCCCAATTTACGCTTGTCTTTCCGATTTCGGTGGCCTTGACCATCCAATTGCTTGAAGGGCTAAACCGTGAATATGACCCGCTCTTTTTATCGCTACGAATCACTGTTAGGCGACGTATTTTAACGCTTCTCACAGATGGTCGTGCGGGCCTTGTGACCATTATGCTTGCCTGTCTTGGCCGCGCCTTATCAGAGGTTGGGGCGATTATCATTGTCGGCGGCAACATCAATCATGTGACGCGTATGATGACGACAGCCATCGCGCTTGAGACCTCTAGAGGTGAATTAGCGCTTGCAATGTCGCTTGGCATTATTTTGCTGCTCATCGCTTTGGCGATTAATATTGCGAGCCAATTTGTAAAAGCGCATTTCGACCGCGCCCTTGGTCACAAAGGATAGCCCCGATGGTCATGCGTGATAAGCCCCCCCAACAAAGCCCCCTCATCAGCGCACAGAATATCTGTCTTTGGCGCGGTGATAAGCCCCTGCTATCTTCGATTAACCTTACCATCGCCCGCGGTGAGACGACGATTATTATGGGCCAAAATGGGGCGGGCAAGACGATGCTTTTATCCGCCCTTCATGGCATTGTGCCGATACAATCAGGCACCATCACCCATGCCCCTGCCCTCTCGCAAAAGCCTGCCCTCTCGCAAAAGATGGTCTTCCAGAAACCTATCTTATTGCGCCGCACAGCCGCCGCCCATTTCAGCTTTGCCAGCATGATACATGATGAGGCGACCATAAGAACTTGGTTTGAAAAAGCAGGCATGGCCGATAAAATGACCACAAAGGCACGACATCTCTCATCAGGGGAAGCCCAAAAGCTGGCCTTAATCGCCGCACTTGCCGCCAAGCCTGATTGCCTGTTCCTTGATGAGCCGACAGCCAATCTTGACCTAGAATCCAGAGCAGATGTCGAAGCCCTGTTGCAAGAGGCAAAGGCGCAAGGCACGACTTTGGTGATGGTCACACACGCGCATGCACAAGCAAAGCGCCTTGCCGATACCATCATCTATATGCAACAGGGCGTCATCTATGACCATGCCCCTGCCGCCGCGTTCTTGGACGGCGAACGCTCGCCCGAGGCATCTGCGTTCCTATCAGAATTATAGGCAAAGCTAGCGAAGTGACTTTAGCTCAAAAGCGGGATTGGCAATATCGTCCATCGCGGGGCTAAGGCCTTTTTCAAGACAGCCCTTGCCGATAATATAGGCTTGCGGATCATTGATAGATTCAACCGACCGCAACACACCGCGATGGTAACTCCACACAGACAGGCTACCTTCTTTCCTGCCCGTGCGGCTAATTTGCACCACATCCTCAGATGGCGCAGGCACAAGGCCGGCTGATTGCAATTTCCGGTCATATTGATCAGACCAAAACCACGGCGCTTCTTCTTGTGGCAAGGCAGAATCTGTAAAGCGCGCGGCAATATAATGCGCGCCATATTGGGCATTATGTATCGATTCAATGCGCACATCACCGCGCCCCTCAGCCAGCACATTATCGCCAATCGCATAAATATCAGCGTCATTTGTCTGATAGTGATAATCGGTTAAAATACCGTTCCCAGCCTCAAGGCCTGCCGCTTCTGCCAAAGCTATCTCAGGCAAAACACCAATCCCCACCAGCAAAATATCACAGCTCATCTCAGAGCGAACATTAGACCCATCACCCAGTTGCACCCCTGAAATAGCCCCATCTGTGACAGACAGGCCAGAGACGCCGCACCCTTTATGGATGGTCACGCCATTATCTTCATGAAGCGTCTGATAGGCTTGGGAGATTTGCGGGCTTGCAACACGCGCAAGCAAGCGCGGGGCGGCCTCAATCACATGCACCTCAAGCCCCTTTTTGCGCATGCTTGCCGCCGCCTCAAGACCGATATAACCGCCGCCAATGACAACCGCCTTTTGCGCCTTTGGCAGGGCCGCCTTCAAGGCTTTTGCATCTGCCCCATCACGCAACACAAAGACATTCTCAGCATCCATCTCTGGCATAGGCAGGCGGCGTGGCACCGCGCCCAAAGCCAGAATCAGCCGATCATAGCCAAGGCTACTACCATCGCTGAGAGAGATAGATTTTGCCGCACGGTCAATCGAAGTCACAGACACGCCATCACGCAACTCAATCTGATTAAGGTCAAACCAATCAGCGCCGCGCAAATAAAAATCTGCCTCATTCCCGTCTTCAGAGCTAAGATAGGCCTTTGAAAGCGGCGGGCGTTGAAGCGGCACACCTTCCAGCCTGTCGATCAGCGTTATGGCGTCATCACATCCTTGTTTGCGTAATCTTTCTGCAAAAGAAATCCCTGCATGGCTTGCCCCGATAACAACATAATGGCTCATAGGCCCTCTATCCTTTTTATTCACGCCTTTTATTCACGGCCAAATGGTTTTTTCATTGCCAAAATGGCTTTTGCCACTCTAAATGACATC
>OBNQ01000009.1_pt1 | contig 44259 bp, 23 predicted proteins | sample 1494201 | NCBI WGS metagenome assembly OBNQ01 (sample SAMEA3275557, study PRJEB22092) | marine metagenome | biome: ENVO 01000043; feature: ENVO 00000569; material: ENVO 00002150 | collected 2014-06-21T11:00:00+00 | depth 2 m
GCCTGATTAGATGCCTTATTAGGGGTGCTTTGCTGAGATGAGGTCATGATAGGTGCCATAATGGGGCCAAAGGTGGTTTGATGCTAGTAAAATAGCACAGTCAAACAGGGTGGGGGGCTGAAAGATCATTGAAATCAAAAGGCTGACAGCCTAGAGTGAGGCACGACAGAGCACGATAGCGCACGATAAGATAGGGCTAAAAAACGCCCAACTTAGGTGATTGCTTTGGCTCTTTTAGGTGATGGTGGCAGGAAGGCCGGTAAATGCAGCTATTTCGCATGTTCGAAAATAGGCAGAAAATAGCCGCGATGGTGAGCGAATTCCTGCGCCTGAAATCAGCGATTTGGATCGTCATGATATTGCTCGGCTGTGCGGTTATGGTCGGCCACCAAACATTGGCGCCTATCGACAGAGATGAAGCACGCTTTAGTCAGGCAAGCAAACAGATGGTTGCCTCAAAAGACTTTATCACAATCAAATTTCAAGATGAATATCGCGCCAAAAAACCTGCGGGGATTTATTGGTTGCAAGCCTCTTCAGCGGCCCTATTAGGCGCGGATGATATTGCCAATTATCGCCTGCCAACATTGGCCGGCTATTTGGCCTCTTTTGCGCTTATCTTTGCCTTTGCCAAAATGATGAATTTACGCGGTTGGGGCGGTCTCGCGCCGATGATGGCGGGGCTGTTATTGGCCGCAAATTTTATCGTCTTTGCCGAAGCGCATTTGGCGAAAACAGATTCGGTGCTTCTGGCACTGATACTATGGCAGCAATATGCGCTGTTTGATATTTATAGGCGGCGATTTGACGGCCAAGCAGGGGCGGCCATTAACCAGTTTTGGATAGCCCTTGGCCTCGCGGTTTTGGTCAAAGGGCCAATTGGCCCTGCGGTTGCTTTATCAACGATACTGATGCTTAGCGTCTTTGACAGATCGCGCTTACTGGTCTCGCAAATGCGGTTTTTGCGCGGGCTATTTATCACCGCTGTCATCGTCGCGCCTTGGGCTATCTCGGTACAGATTGCGACGCAAGGGGCGTTCTTAGATATTGCGATTAAGGCTGATTTCTTGGCCAAGGTGCAATCGGCCCAAGAATCGCATGGCGCGCCTTTTGGGACATATTTCTTGCTCTTGCCGCTCTTATGCTTTCCGGCATCTTTATTTGCGGGCCATTTGGCGATGATTGGCAAAGATATCTTTAAACGTGATAAGGGCCGGTTCTTAATCGCGTGGCTGGTAGGCTATTGGCTAATCATCGAATTGGTGCCGACGAAATTACCGCATTATGTCCTGCCAGCTTTGCCCGCCTTGTGGCTGTTGGTGGTCATGTGCTTTGCCTATCCTGCGCCAATTGCCAAATGGCGCATCAGGTTAAGCTATGGGATTAGCGGTATCGCGGCGCTGAGCGGTGCGGCATTGGCCTTGGTTTTGGGCGTGCTTGCTTTGCGCTATGGCGGTGTGGGAAGCGGTGCGGCGTTTTTCTTTAGCCTCTTGGCTATCTTGTTAACAGCGGGTCTTTTGGCGCTTTTCTGGCGCTGGATGAAGGCCCCACAATCAGCGCTTATGGCCGGCATATTGGCCCTTGGCATCATCATCCAGATGGTCATTGTCGCAGGCGTCATCGCCAACGCCAACCGCATCCATCCCTCATCGGCGCTGGCATCTGAAATTGCGGGCCTGAAAAGCCGCCCTGCTTTGATTGCGGCGGCCGGCTATCATGAGCCATCAATGGTGTTCTTGCTGGGGCGCGATGTTTTGCTGGTGCAAGAGACAGAGGCGGCCTTATTATTGGCAGAGGCACCAGATGGTCTGGCCATTATCGAAGCGCGCAAAAAACAAACCTTTCTTGAGACCGCCACAAAATTAGATCTAAGCCTTGAAGAGGTGGCGCGTGTTGATGGCTTTAATATCTCAAAAGGCCAAGATATCACGCTTAGTCTTTATCGGCGCAAAGCTGAGTAGCTCTGGCGGCTTATAGGCTTTTCAGCAAGGCGATTTGACGGACGGGTATCAACCCGTTACAAACAGATTTATCAGGCGCTTTACAGGGCCTTCAAAGTTAAGATTATTATGGGTAAGGCTAGCGGCTCATAAGGCGCATTTGGCTTATTCTTTTTTTGCAAAAAGTGGTTTTATGACAATAGCGCCTCTCTCAAATTTAGTTGTGAATGACACCCTGTCAAATGGCGCGGTGACCATAAATAACGCGTCTTGTGATTTATCTGTGATCGTGCCTGTGATGAATGAGCAAGGTAATATTCGCCCGCTCATTGATGAGATTGGCGCGGCGCTTGCGGGGCGTGATTACGAGATTATCTATATTGATGATGGCTCTGATGATGGCTCAGCGGATGAGTTGGCCCTTGCCGCATCTGAGGTTGATAGGCTGATTGTGTTGCGCCATAGCGTGCGAGCGGGCCAATCTGCGGCTATTCGTTCGGGTCTTTTGCGCTCATCAGGCAAATTGATTTGCGTGCTTGATGGTGATGGCCAGAATGTGCCAGCCGACCTGCCGCATCTCATTGAGGAGCTGGCGGGGATCAGGCCTGCCACAGGTATGGCAGGCGGGGTGCGTACCAAGCGCGTTGATAGCTTTATGCGCCGCAAAGCCTCTGCCTTTGCGCGCTTTGTCCGTGCGACCATGCTAAAAGATCACCACCCTGATTCAGGCTGTGGGATCAAGGTGGTTGATAGAGATATTTTTATGCAATTGCCCTTTTTCAATCATATGCATCGCTTTATGCCGACCCTTGTCCGGCGCGCGGGTGGTGAGGTTTTGGCCGTGTCTGTGGCGCATCGTGCCAGAGGCGCTGGGGCATCGAAATATACGAATTTGAACCGCTTGCTGGTCGGGATTGTCGATATTATCGGCGTGATTTGGTTGCTAGCACGCGCCGATAAATCAAGCGCTGTGACGGTGGTAAGCCTGCCGTCAAAGACGGTTAAGGCAAAAAAGCCAGCCAAAAAGCCAGCTAAGAAAGCGGCTAAGAAAGCGGCCAAAAAAGCTGTTAAGAAAAAGGGGACAAGCTCATGATTGGCGCTTTGTCAGACGCGATTGCCACAGGCGCTCTTGGCGTTGGCAGTTTTTTGGTCATGCTCTTGCCGTTCTTGCCTGCCTCATTGGCAACAGAGCCAGAGCAGATTATGATCATTGTCGGCTTTGGCGGTCAGGCTTTATTTGCCAGCCGTTTTATCATCCAATGGATTAAGTCTGAAGGTGCGGGCAAATCAGTTATCCCTGTCACCTTTTGGTATTTCTCAATCGGCGGCGGCGCGGTACTGTTCCTTTATGCGATTTGGCGCCAAGATCCGGTGATTATGTGCGGTCAGGGGCTAGGCCTATTTATTTATGCGCGTAATTTATATTTTGTCTTGCGCTCGCAAAAAGCCGAAGCGCAATAGTCTCCAGAAATCTCTCAGAGGTCTGTTTCGGCCATTTGTAGAATAAACGCCCATTGCGCCTCACTAACAGGCACAACAGATAGGCGTGACTGGCGGATGAGTGCGAAATCTTGCAAGCACGCCTCTGCCTTTATCATCGCCAGCGTCACAGGGCTGGTGACAGATTTCAGCGCCTTGACCGTCACCATCCCAAAGCGGCCAGAGGCATCTGTGGGATCGCGATGATAGGTCTGGATGACCTCAACAATGCCGACAATTTGTTTCTCATTGACCGAATGATAGAAAAAGCCGCGATCGCCTATGGCCATGGCTTTCATATTATTGGCGGCCTGATAATTGCGCACACCATCCCAGCCCTCGCCCGCATCTCCCTTGGCGATTTGATCTTGCCATGACCAAGATGATGGTTCTGATTTGAACAGCCAATAAGCCATATTATCCCCTTTATTCTGGCGCAGGTGGGCGTGCTAGTAGCTCTGTTATAAGCATGGTAAGATCTGCGCCTTGTAATGCTTTTGTGACCGCGTGGGTGATGGGCATTTCTATGCCTAAGGCGGTGGCGCGTTGATGCAAAATAGGCGCTGTTCTTGCCCCTTCTGCAAGCGCATCTGGCAAGGGTTTGCCAGCGCCCAATGCCAGCCCATAGGCCATGTTGCGCGAATGTGGCCCGGCCGCTGTGAGGGTCAAATCGCCCATGCCCGCCAGCCCATTAAGGACATTAGGATTGCCGCCAAGGGCTGTGATAAGACGCCCTGTCTCAGCAAGGCCTCTTGTGATAAGGGCGGCTTTGGCATTATCGCCCAGACCAAGGCCAGCAGAAATGCCCGCCGCCAAAGCGATGACATTTTTCACCGCTCCGCCAACCGCGACACCCATAGGGTCATCATTTGAGTAAAGCCGCATCGTGCTATGGGTGAAATGGCGCACGATTTCATCTGCCAATGCTTTGCTAGATGATGAGGCGACAAGCGCGCAAGGCAGGCCTTTTATGACCTCATCAGCAAAAGACGGGCCTGATAGCATCGCAAAGGCTCTGTTTGGCGCGGCTTGCTTCATAAATTCGGGCAGTAACAAGGCTGTGGTGCCTGTTGAGCCGGTCGTATCAGCGACATCAATCAGGCCTTTGGCGCAGAGAATAATCGGGCAATCAGGGCGGGCTGTGCGCTCAATCAGGGCAATCGCTTCGCCGGTTGCGGCGGCAGGCAATACCAGATAAATCGCATCTGCGTGCGCGATTAATGCCTCATCTGTCGTGGCGTCAAGCGTGCATGGCAGGGGCATATTATCAAGGCGCGGCACGATGCCAGATGATAGGGCTTTGGCGGTCGCCTCATCACGCACAAGACAAGTGGCGTCAAGATGAGGTTGCTTTGTCAATATCGCGGCAATCGCCGCACCCCACGCACCGCCGCCTATGATGAGAATTTGCGGTCTTTGTGCCGGGTCTTTTTGTGCCAGGTCTTTTTGTGCCATATTAGGGGGCCTTTATTTGTTAGGGGCGTACGCCGCGACCGGGCGGTGGGGCGGCTGTCTTATCCAAGGGCCAGCGGGGGCGTGGGGCAAAATCGAGCGGGGAAGATGTGCCAAGAAAGGCATATTCAACACCAGCCCATGCGATCATCGCGGCATTATCTGTGCATAATTTAGCCGGCGGCACTGCCAAGCGGATGCCGCGTTTGCTGGTTGTCTCATCGAGGGTTGCGGCAATCGCTTTATTGGCGGCGACACCGCCTGCGACAACTAAGACAGGGTCTTTGGCAAAAGCCTCATTGGTAAGGGCGATATCAAGCGCCTTATTAATGCGGTCACCAAGGCATTCTGTAATAGCGGCTTGTAATGAGGCGGCATAATCAGCGATTGAATGCGCGGCGCCATGTTTCTCAAAGGCTTGTGCGAGCGCGGTTTTAAGACCTGAGAAAGAAAAGTGACAATGAGCGGCGCCTTTTAACGGGCGCGGCAGACGCAGCGCTTTTGGATTGCCTGCAAGCGCGGATTTTTCAATTGCTGGCCCGCCCGGATAGCCAAGACCAAGCACTTTGGCCCCCTTATCAAACAGCTCTCCTGCGGCATCATCCATTGTGGTGCCAAGACGCTCATAATCACCAATGCCTTTGACAAGCAAGATTTGTGTATGGCCACCTGAGACAAGCAATAGCAAATAAGGAAAAGCGACCTTATCTGTCAGGCGGGCCGTTAGCGCATGACCTTCTAGATGGTTGATGGCGTAATAGGGCTTGTCATGGAATTGTGCCATCGCTTTGGCGGCAACGGTGCCGACCAGAACGCCGCCTATCAGCCCCGGGCCAGCGGTGGCGGCAATGCCATCAATCTCATCCCAGCTAATCGCGGCCTCTGCAAGGGCGCGGCGCACGACAGGCTCTAGCGTATCAAGATGCGCTCTTGCGGCAATCTCTGGCACAACGCCCCCATGGGCGGCATGAATTTCAGACGAAGAGGCGATGACATTTGAGAGGATCTGGTGGTCAGAACGCACAATCGCGGCGGCTGTCTCATCACAAGAGCTTTCAAGCCCTAAGATGGTGACAGGGGCCATTTTGTCATCTTTTTTCACAATATGCGCGGTCATGAGCCATTTTTTCCTTTGCATCTATTTGATACATCATTAGACAGAAGTCATGAAGTCCTATCACGAAATCTTTGCAGAAAATCCTTTGCGGATTGTGACGCGTCAATCGAAATTGGCGATGGTGCAGACAGATATTGTCACCGCACAATTGGGTGATTGCGCCCATCAGGTGACAGGCATCTCAACCTCTGGTGATGAGATATTGGACAGACCGCTTGTCGAAATTGGTGGCAAGGGGGTCTTCATCAAAGCGCTGGAAGCTGTGATGGTGCAAGGCAAGGCGGATGCGGCGGTGCATTCATTTAAGGATATGGAAACGGTCTTGGCAGATGGCACGGCCTTATGCTGTGTTTTGCCGCGCGCTGATAGGCGTGATGCGCTTGTTGGGCCGTATAAATCGCTGGCAGATTTGCCGCAAGGCGCGGTGATAGGCACATCATCTGTGCGCCGCGCCTCTATTTTGCGCAATGCGCGTCCTGACCTTGAGATTAAATTATTGCGCGGTAATGTGCAAAGACGCCTCGCCCAATTAGAGGCAGGCGCTTATGATGCGATTATCTTGGCGATGGCGGGTCTTGAGCGGCTTGGCCTTGACGATAAGGGGCACCCGTTGGCAGAGACTGAGATGATGCCCGCCGCCTCGCAAGGTGTTATCGCCATTCAAATTGCCACACAAGATGAGGCGCGCGCCGATGCGATGAGGCATGTTTTTGCCATGATGCATTGCGCACAAACCGCCCTTTGTACCAGAGCAGAACGCGCGATGCTGGCCCATCTTGACGGGTCTTGCCGCACGCCGATTGGGGCTGTGGCGGATATTTTGGCCGATGGTCAATTGCGCTTGCAAGGCATGGTTCTTAGCACAGATGGGGCGCAAAAATTCGAAGCTGTTATGACCTCGATGATAAGCGATGATGGTGATGAGGCAGAAGCGCTTGGTGTTCAGGTGGCAGATGCGCTATTATCACAATGTGGTGGGCGCGACTTCCTCGCATAGCAAGGGGGGCTTTCCCAGCTATTGCAAATATCCCAGAGGGTTATTCTAAAGCGCCATTTAAGAGGGCTGTTAAGGTATGATTTTATCATTAAGAGATAAAGAACTTGCCGCCTCTGATTGCACGCGGCTTCATGCTTATGGTGTGAACGCGATGGCGGCCCCTGCCCATCAGGGCGTCAAAAAACCCTATGATTATACGCTCGTGAATGAGGCGGCTGGCTTTATCATCACATCTGGACAGGCGGCCTATGCTTTGCCTGATACGGCGCAAGATAGACCTGTTTTCACCATTGGCAGAGCAAGCGCGGCGATGGCGCGTGCGCGCGGGTGTCAAAAGGTGCTGTCAGGGCCATCTGATGGTGCGGCGCTTGCCAAGATGATTGATGGCTATCTGCGCGATGGTCTGCTCGCACATGGGCAGAAATTATGTTGGCTCCGTGGCAGTCAGATTAGTTTTGATATCGCCTCTGCTCTTGGCGCTGATAGGCATATTATTGATGAGGCGGTGGTCTATGAAATGCAGGCGGCCACGCATTTGCCTGCCGCTGTGATAGACGCGCTTAGCGCTGGTGAGGTGAGCGCCATTATGGTCTTGTCAAAAGCGCAATTAAGCGCCTTTGCCCAATTGCTTCATAGCCATGATTTATGGCACGTTAGAGATAAGATAAGCCTTTATGCGATCTCCCCCAAAGTGGCAAAGGCGGCGGAGACAGATGGCTGGCGGTCTATTATTATTAGCCGTCGTAAACGGGCTTTATCTGTGCAGGCGGCGGTCATTTGTGATTGGCTGAATGAGCGGGAAAAGGACGAGCGATAGCGTGGCACCAAAAAAAACACCCAAGGCAAAGACGCGCGCACGTAAAGATAATGCCGCTCTGGATGATGCCGCTCTGGATGAGGCCATAATCGAAGGCGATTTTAGTGAAGCTGAGAGCGCGTCAGGCGGCGCAAAAGAGACGGCGGCACAATTATCTGATGCGCCACAGCAGGCATCTGATGCGCCAAAGCAAGCGCGCTCATTAGGGGCGGTTTTGGCGGTTGGTATCGCGGTTTGTGCGCTTGGCCTGTCGGCGGTGACTTTGTTTGAACAACGCGCATATAAGACCGCACAAGAAGAGGCGCTGAATAGCCGCATAGGTGATGCGATAGCGCCCCTATCAGAACAGCGAGAAGAGATAGAGGCGCTTCGTAACATCATCGAGGCGCAAGCAGAAGAGCTGGCCAATATGCGCCAAGCACTGCCAAAGATACGGGCAGAGATAACGGCTGGAGCAGGCGGGGCCAAGGCAGAGGCAATTGTCGCTTTGCTGTTATGGCAGTCTATCTCTGCGGGGGCGGATGCCGCGCATTTTGCGCCTGTGATAGATGCCTTAAAAGGCGCGCCGTCTCATCCATCTTTGCAGACATTCTGGCAAGATTATCAAACGCTTAATCCGCAAGAGTTATTATCCCAAGGGCGTTCATTGCTGGGCGAGATAGGTGGCATGCCTGCCGCGGATATGGGGGATATAGGGGATATAGGGGATGAGGCGAAAGATTTAAATGATACGCCTTTATCGTCTGGTCTCTTGCAAGGGGCCAAAGACTGGTTTGCGGGTCTTATAAAGCTGAAAGCCTTGGATGAGCCACAGGTAACAGCAGAGGTAACGCCACAGGTAACGCCAGATAGTCCAAGCTTGTCACAGCCACAAGTGACTGATGATGCGATGGCAAGACCGCCCGCTCTTGTGGTTGCGAATCTTGATGAGGGTAATCTTGATGAGCTCTATCGGGCGAGCCTCGATTATGAGGATAAGAGGCTGGTGCAGTGGCGCAAGAAGATAGAGGCGGTCAGGGCGCTTGAGGGCCGATTACTGGATTTGATAACAGGCCTGCTGGCACAAAAGGGTGATGTGTCATGATGTTTCGTGCGTTGTTATTTGTCGTTCTGGCACTGTTTATCGCCTTTGCCGCCGCATGGCTCGCCGACCAAGAAGGGGTGAGTGAAATCACATGGCTTGGCTATAGCGCACAGATAGATAGCTCTGCGCTGGTGGTTGTGATAGCTCTGCTGTGCGTTGTCGGCATCTTTGTTGACCGTATGGTGCGCGCGCTGGTGCGCTGGCCATCTTTATTCTCGCAAGGCTGGCAAGCACGGCGGCGCATAAAGGGTGAGGCGGCCCTATCGATGGGGTTTGTGGCACTTGCCGCGGGCGATAGCAGGGCGGCCAATAAACAGGCAAGACGCGCTGAAAAATTGCTCGATAAGGGGGTCTTAACAGATTTGCTTGTGGCGCAATCAAGCTATGCGAATGGTGACAAAAAAGCCGCATCACGCTATTTCCAGAAATTAGCCGCCTCGCCAGACACAGCCTATTTTGGGCAATTGGGCCTGATGCGCTTGCACCAGCAAACAGCTCTTGAGACAGGTGATAGCACAAGCGCAAAAGACGCCTATATCGCGGCCAATACGGCCTTTGCGCTAGAGCCAACTTCGCCAGAAGTGGCGCAGGTTATTTTGAAAGAAGCGCTTCATAATAAGGATTGGGCAAAGGCGGTTGAGTGCCTCAAGGTTTATCTCAATCATTCAGGCGGCCAATCAGCGCAAGAGGTTGAGAGAAGCCGCCTGCTCTATGCAAGCCTGTCTCTGCAAATGGCAGAAGAGATGATAGAGGCGGCTCGAGGCGAAGATAAGCCCTTGTCAAAGGCGGTTATGCAAGAGGCGATCGCGCTTTGTGAACAGGCCTTGGGCGAGGTCGCAGATTTCTCACCCGCTAGTGCATGTCTTGTCGGCCTGCTGAGTGAAAAGGGCGATCGGCGCGGCGCTGAAAAACAAGCAAGCAAGGCCTTTAGCCTGACACCTCATATCGGCAATTTGCGGATTTTGCGTGATGTGCGCAATGATAATGACGGGCAATTTATCACCCATGCGATGGGGCTTGCGGCAAAGTCAAAACAGGCGGATGAGGGCTATATCGCGGTGGCTGAATTTGCCATAGAGGTCGGCATTTGGGCCTCTGCCTCACAGGCATTGAGCCATCTATCAGACGCCTTTGTGCCGCATAATGATTATTATCGGATACAGGCGGCAATCGCTTTGGGGCTGGCAGATGAAGGGGCGCATCAAACAGCGCTTGAACAGGCCGCGATAGCGCCGCGTGCGCATTATTGGTCATGCCAGTCTTGTGGCAAGGAAGCGCGAGCCTATCATTTTGAATGTGACGGGTGCGGGGCGCGTCATGCGCAAATTTGGGCCAGAAAATAGGGCCAAAAATAGGGCCAGATAAATATGATTATCTAGCCCTTGATGGTTTGATAGCGCTTAACGAAGCCGTTCAGGCAAGAGGCCCCTCGGGGCAAATCGCAAGACCAATAGCAAAATAAGGCCCATCGTCATCAAGCGCATATGCGCGGCAGATGAGAGCAAATGGGTGCGCAGGCTATTATCATCAGCCATCCCTGAGGTAAGCAACTCAATCAGCCATAGGCCAATTGGTTCTGCCTCAACCCATGCGAACCAAATCAAGAAACCGCCAAGCACCGCGCCGCGATTATTGCCTGACCCGCCAACAATGACCATCACCCAAATCAAGAAGGTAAAGCGCAATGGCTGGTACGAGGCAGGGGTGAATTGGCCATCAATTGTGGTCAACATCGCGCCCGCAACACCAATAACGGCAGAGCCTAGGATAAAGACTTGCAGATGGCGCCCTGTGACATCCTTGCCCATCGCTTCGGCGGCGGTTTCATTATCACGGATAGCGCGCATCATGCGGCCCCATGGCGAGTTCAACGCCTTTTCAGACAGATACAGGATGAAGAGCAAAACCGCGCCAAATAGCAAGGCATAGCATAATTTCACAATGATGGAGGAAAACTCAATCAATGGGATATTGGCTGAGGCGGCAAGCTCTTGGAAGAAGACTGACTTTTGAATATTGACCTCATAAGGCACAGGCCTTGGCAGGCCAATGACGTTCTTCACGCCTCTTGTCATCCAATCTTCGAATTTCAAAATCGCGATGATGATCTCTGAGATACCAAGGGTGGCAATCGCCAGATAATCAGAGCGCAAACCAAGCGCGACCTTGCCAACCACCCATGCGGCGCCTGCGGCAAAGATACCGCCGACAACCCATGAGAAGATAATCGGCATGCCCGCACCACCTAGATAGCCAGAGGTCGCAGGGTTAACCTGTTCAATCGCCTCTGTGGCAGGGCCGTAGAAATAGCGCGCACAGAAAAAGCCGATAACGCCAATGGCGGTGATAAGCCACCTTCTGCGGGCGCCTGTGGTTTTGCGCATCGCAAATAAGACGGCAATAATCGTCGCTATCACCACCAGCAATGTATAGATAACACCGCCGCCGCCCGCGGCCCATGCCTCTTGCACAGGCGGGGCTGAGACCAAGATAGCTGCCAAGCCGCCAAGCGCGGCAAAGCCCATAACACCAACATTCAAAAGGCCCGCATAACCCCATTGGATGTTCACACCCAATGCCATAATGGCTGAGATAAGGCCGAGATTTAAGATTGCCAGCGATAGGTTCCAGCTTTGCATAAAGCCAACGGCCAGAAATAACAGGCCCATGGCACCAAAAAGAACAACGTCTCTATTTTTGAAAATCATAGCGTCTGCCCCTTAAAAATACCTGTCGGTCTGACCAGCAGGACAATGACCAAGACGGTGAATGAAACGGCAAATTTATAGTCTGTCGATAAGAGCTGCATCAGCCCATCAGGCTTGAACCCATCGATTAAATAGCCAAAGAAGCGCTTATAGGCAAAGGTCACAAGCACCTCTGAGAGGGCGATGACAAAGCCGCCTGCGATCGCGCCCAAAGGGGAGCCTAGACCGCCGACAATCGCGGCCGCAAAAATCGGCAAGAGCAATTGCAGATAGGTAAAGGGCTTATAAGATTTATCAAGCCCATAGAGCGTGCCAGCGATGGTCACCAATGCGCCAACCAAAATCCATGTGATCATCACAACACGGTCAGGATTAATGCCTGAAAGCAGGGCTAGATTCTCATTATCTGAATAAGCGCGCATTGATTTGCCTGTGCGTGTTTTATTCAAAAACCAGAACAGCAAAGCAACACAGATAAGCGTTATGACAACCGTGATACCTTGCGTCATCTTAATTGAGAGGCCTTGTTCAAGACCTGTCATGGTTTTGAACTCACGCGCGGTGACAATAAAGCGCTCACCATCTGAGAAATTACGATCCTTTGGCGTGATGATGAAACGGATAAGACCATTATAAAAGAACATCACACCAAGCGAGGCGATCATCAAAATCACAGGACTTGCCTTTTTGGCGCGGTGAAAGCGATAGACGACCTTGTCTGTGGCAAGGAGCAAGAAGATTGAAGCAAGAATGCCGACAGGTATCGCAAGCAAGGCGGTTGGCAAGGGGCCAAGGCTGACGCCCCAGCTTTGCAAGGCCCATGTGAATAAAATCACGGCCATCGTGCCAAATGACATCGCCTCACCATGCGCGAAATTTGAGAAGCGCAAAATCGAATAAATAAGCGTCACCCCAAGCGCGCCAAGCGCCAATTGGCACCCATAGGTGATGCCTGGCACAAGAACGAAATTAGCGAGAAGCACAAAGGCGTTTAAACTTTCCATCTGATTAACCCCCCAAGAATGCTTTGCGAACATCAGGGTCTGCCATAAGGGCGTCGCCTGTGTCTGTGTAACGATTACGCCCTTGGACAAGCACATAGCCCTTATCGGCAATGTTCAACGCTTGTTTGGCATTTTGCTCAACCATCAAAATCGCGATGCCTGTTTTGGCAATCTCGATGATACGGTCAAATAATTCATCCATCACAATCGGTGATACACCGGCTGTTGGCTCATCAAGCATCAGAACCTTTGGCTGTGTCATCAGCGCACGGCCGACGGCCACTTGCTGGCGCTGGCCACCTGATAGCTCGCCTGCTGGCTGGCGTCTTTTTTCTCGCAAGATAGGGAACAGATCAAACACCTGCTCCATCGTCTCATGATAATCATCACTGCGGATAAAGGCGCCCATCTCAAGGTTTTCTTCAACCGTCATAGAGGTAAAGACATTGGCCGTTTGCGGCACAAAGCCCATCCCCTTTAGGACGCGGTCTTGCGGTGATAGGGCGGTGATATCCTCGCCATCCATCAAGACCTGTCCTTCGCGGATGTTCAGCATGCCAAAGACCGCCTTCATCGCGGTTGATTTGCCTGCCCCGTTCGGGCCCACAACAACGGCAATTTCGCCCTTTTCAACACCAATGGTGCAATCATGCAAAATATCAGCGCCGCCATAGCCGCCGGTCATGTTCTGACCAATAAGAAAAGCCATTATTTGCTCTCCTGTGCCGGTTTGTTTTTCGTGGTTTTATTCTTTAGGTCTTTGTTCTTAAGGCCGGTGCCAAGATAGGCTTCGATGACCTCTTCATTATTCTTGACCTCTTCGGCTGTGCCTGTGGCAAGCACGCGCCCCTCTGCCATACAGATAACAGGGTCGCAAAGACGTGAGATAAATTCCATATCATGCTCAATCATGCAAAAGGTATAGCCGCGCTCTTTGTTCAAGCGCAGGATCGCATCACCGATTGTGTTCAGCAAGGTGCGGTTAACCCCCGCACCGACCTCGTCCAAAAAGACGATTTTGGCATCAACCATCATGGTGCGGCCAAGCTCTAACAGCTTTTTCTGACCACCTGATAGATTGCCTGCCAATTCATCTGCGACATGGCCAATTTCAAGAAAGTCGATGACTTCATCTGCGCGTGCACGCACACGCTCTTCTTCTTCGGCGACCTTTTTCGGTGATAGCCATGTGCTAATCAGAGATTCGCCTGATTGGGCGGCTGGCACCATCATCAGATTCTCGCGTACCGATAGGGTGGAAAATTCATGCGCGATTTGGAATGTGCGCAAAAGCCCTTTGCCGAATAATTCATGCGGGGCAAGGCCGGAAATATCTTCGCCATCAAGCAAAACGCGCCCTGAGGTCGGCTTATAATGGCCGGCAATAACGTTAAATAAGGTGGTTTTGCCCGCACCATTGGGGCCAATCAGGCCCGTGATAGCGCCTGTCTCAATGGTCAAGGACGCGCCGTCAACCGCGCGCAGACCGCCGAAATGTTTGTGAATATCTTCGACAACAATCATGGGATTGCCCTACCTTTTCACGTCTAAAGGGGTAATAATTTAAAAGTAACTTAACTAGGCGTAAAAAAACAGCCCGAAACATGGTTCGGGCTGTTCATAATTATAACGCAAAATCGCGGCTTAGCGGTAACCTACCACTGAGATTGCTTGGTCTTTGATTTCAATCTGGCGATAGTTACCAGCTGATTCACCTGGGCCGATAAGCTCAACCGCTGAGGCGCCAACATAGTCAACATCACCACCTGATGCGATGATCTTCAACGCTTTTGCTAGCTCACCTGGGTAGATTTTTTCACCCGGTGCGTTAGCAACTTCAAAGACTTTGTCTTTTAGCGCTGATGAGTCTGTTGAACCTGCGGCTTGCATGGCCAACATGATAAGCGCTGCGGCGTCATATGATTCTGCTGCAAAGGCTGATGTGCCATCAAAGCCATCTGCCATTGCGGCGAACTTTGCTGCGCCTGGGCTGTCTGTGCCTGGGTTTGCGCCATATGAGCCGTTAAGAGCTGAGCCGATAGCGGCTGGTAGTGAGTCGCCGACCATGCCATCTGGTAGATAGAATGTGTCAAACGCGCCTGTGTCTAGCGAGCCTTGGATAACGCCCTTACCACCTTGGTCTAGGTAGCCTGCTACAACAAGAACATCGCCGCCTGCTTGTGCCAAGGCACCAACTTCAGCTGAATAGTCACCCTTGCCATCTTCGTGTGCCGCTGAGATTGTGACCTCACCGCCGCCTGCTTCGAAGTTTGCTTGGATAGCGTCTGCAAGACCCTTGCCATAATCATTGTTTGTGTATGTGATAGCGATTGAACCAACACCCTTTTCCTTTAGGATTTCGGCGACAATCTGGCCCTGACGTGCGTCTGATGGGGCTGTACGGAAGAACAAGCCATCATCTTCTGCTGTTGAAAGAGCAGGTGATGTGGCTGATGGTGAAACCATCACAATACCGTTTGGACGCGCAACGTTCTGCAATGTCGCACCTGTGACACCAGAACAGTCACCGCCGACCATCGCCGCAACGCCGTCTGTTGTGATAAGACGTTCAGCTGTGGCTGTTGCCGCGGCCGCGTCTACACATGTTGTATCACCGCGTACAGCAGATACTTTCTTACCACCCAAAAGCGCGCCGCTTTCAGACACTTCATTGATTGCCATTTCAGCGGCTGGGCCCATGTTGGCAACGATTGATTCAATCGGGCCAGTGAAACCTAGAAATACGCCGATTTTGACACCATGGCCATCAGCAAAAGCTGGTGAAGCCAATGATGCTGCTAATGCTGCAGCGCCAATAAACTTTTTCATCTTTTCTCTCCCAAGAATAATTACGAGCCCCCTTACATTGTATAGGACCTCATTACTTCCCAAACTAATAAGCTCATCTTTAGATTTCAATGACTAACTGAAAATTGTTTCCTTGCTATTTTTGATTTTATTATGAGGTCTTATCAGGGGCGCTCCTTGCTTTTGGCTAAATGGCTGGTCTATGATGCGCCCATCTTTAAATCAGACGTTTTCATAAATTGGGGGTGATAACGGATGTCGAATGTGAATTGTACCAAAATTCTGGCCACGATTGGCGACAGAACAGGCCAAGCCGATATGCTAGAAAAGCTAGTGGAATCAGGTGTTAACATGGTGCGACTGAACTTTAGTCATGGCACGCAAGAAGAGCATGCGGCGCGCGTTAAAACAGTGCGCGCGGTTGAGGCTAAGATGGGGCGTCCGATTGGTATCCTCGCCGATTTGCAAGGGCCAAAATATCGCATTGGCACTGTGCGTGACGGCGTAACCCTTGTTGAGGGGCAAGATTTTATTTTCACCCTCGATAAGATTGAAGGTGATGATCGCCAAGTTCATCTGCCGCATGAAGATATTTTTCGGGTGATTCTGCCGAAAACGACTATTTTGATGGATGATGGCAAATTGCGCCTAACCGTCACCAAAGTTGGCAAAGATGAGTTTACGGCCAAAGTCATCACAGGGGGCCCGTTAAAAAGCCGCAAAGGTGTGAATGTGCCAGATGTGGTGCTTGATACAAAGCCATTAACGCCAAAAGATTTGGCTGATTTGGATTTTGCGCTTGCCCAAGGTGTTGACGGCATCGCGCTGTCATTTGTCCAACGCGCCTCTGATGTGATTGAGGCAAAGGCGATTGTCAAAGGCCGCGCCTTTGTGTTGTCCAAAATTGAAAAGCCAGCCGCGCTTGATGATATTGATGATATCATCGCGGCAAGTGATGCGATTATGATCGCGCGCGGTGATTTGGGCGTCGAATTGCCAGCTGAGATTGTGCCATCTGTGCAAAAGAAATTACTGCGCAAATGCCGCCAAGTGGGCAAGCCTGTGGTGGTCGCAACACAAATGCTTGAATCAATGATTGAAGCGCCAACCCCAACAAGAGCCGAAGCCTCTGATGTGGCAAATGCGGTCTTTGATGGCGCGGATACGGTGATGCTATCGGCCGAGACAGCCGCTGGTGCTTATCCGCTTGAGGCGGTATCGATTATGGCGCGTATTGTGGCGAACACAGAAAGCCATATCGCCAAGCATCCGCAAGATGGGCCTGCGCAATTGCAGGTCGAGCCATCTGTCTATCATGCGGTGGCACAGGCGGCGGTGAAATTGGCAGTTGATATTGAGGCAGCGGCCTTGGTGGTCTTTACCGCGACAGGCAATACAGCTGTGCGCGTCTCAAGAGAACGCCCGCAATTGCCGCTTGTGGTGATGACGCCTGAACAAGATGTGCAACGTAAATTGAGCATGTTGTGGGGCGCTAGATGCTATCTGCAAGATGAAACGGACTATGAGACAGCCGTCGAAGAAGCGCGTCGCTTAATCCTCGCCGAGAAAATAGGTCATACAGGACAGCAAATTATTGTTGTCGCAGGCATTCCTTTCGGTAAATCTGGTTCTACCAATTCTATGCGGGTCGTCGACCTATAGGGTTGCTATTGGTAAAATTGATAAGGGCCATATAGTGGCTGAATAGCATGTGATAAAAACATAAGGGGAGGCGTTCTTATGAAATCAGTTGGGTTCATTGGCCTTGGGAATGTTGGGGCTAAATTAGCGGGCACTTTGTTGCGTAATAAGGTTGATTTGACCATCCGCGATCTTGATAAAAGCGCGGCACAGCCTTTGTTGGATGCGGGTGCTAAATGGGCTGATAGCCCAAAGGCGTTAGCAGAAAATTGTGATATTATCATCACTTGCCTGCCATCACCTGCGATATCTGCGGCCGTGATGGAAGCTGAGGATGGGATCTTGGCTGGTATGCGCGAGGGCATGATTTGGGCCGAGATGAGCACAACAGATGAAGGCGAGGTAAAGCGCCTTGGTGCCATCGTCCAAGAGCGCGGTGGTCATGCGGTTGATTGTCCTGTTTCAGGTGGCTGTCATCGCGCGGCGACAGGTAATATCGCGATTTTTGCGGGTTGTGAGCGCGCTGTATTTGAGGAGATGTTGCCGTATCTGACCAAGATGGGCCGGCGTGTATTGCATACAGGCGCGCTTGGGTCTGCGTCTGTTTTGAAAGTTGTCACAAATTATCTGGCGACCGCGAATTTGGTATCAGTTGCCGAGGCGCTGACGACCTGTAAGGCCGCTGGTATGGATTTGAACACATCGTTTGAGGCGATTAAAATATCAAGCGGCAACAGCTTTGTGCATGAAACCGAAAGCCAAGTTATCCTGAATGGTAGCCGTGATATTAATTTCACTATGGATTTGGTGCTAAAAGATATCGGCCTGTTTGATGAGGTCGCAAAGCGTGCAGGGCTTGATTTAGAATTATCACCCTTGCTTGTGAAATTATTCAAAGAAGCGATTGATAAATATGGCCCGCGCGAATTATCGCCGAATATCATCAAGCGATATGAAGAGCCGGCCGGCCTTGATGTCACGGCCCCGGGGTTTCCGGCGGATATCCTAGATGATGAGCCTGAAGAGGCAGGGTATGAAGTCATCCCAACAGGGCGCGCTTAAGGTCTTGATGACAGGTTCAATTATTTTATGAGAGTGATTATTCCTGTTTTGGTTGGCGCGTTTTTGCTAGCTGCGTGCCAATCAGGCATACAGATTGAACCTGTGGGGGTCGCCCCTAGCCTTGTCAAAGCGCCAGAATCTGTGCCCTTGCGCCAAGACCGCGTGACAAGCGCGGCGGTGCTTCATTTGCGCGATCAGCTAACGCAAAATGCGCTTGCGAGCCAAGCTTTGGAAGATAAGCTTGGCGCCTATCAATCGCAGGGTTATGAGCTGGTCGATGAGGGCGCGCCAGAGGCGGTGCGCTTGGCACGTATTTTTGCCGAAGTTCATCAAAGATCGCATCTGGCCAATATGGCGCTAAAACCGCTTCTTATCGAGCGAGATTTGTTCCAAGCCTATACTTTGGGCGGGCTAGAGATTGTGTTTTATACAGGTCTGACCTCGCGCCTATCAGATGATGGTTTGGCGATTATTATCGGTCATGAAATTGCCCATATCGCGACTTCACATGCGGTGGAATCTATCAGCCGCGATGTTGTGAACTTGTCGCACCGCCATAATGAGGAAGCCAATTTGGCAGGCTTTTATGCGATTGAATCTGAATATGAGGCAGATATGGTCGGGCTGTTATATGCCAGCCTTGCGGGCTATGATCCGCGCAAAGCGGCTGAGATTTGGGAGACCTTATCTGGGGTCGCGCATCGCCCGAAATTTGACCTGTTCACAAGCACGCACCCGCCCGATGATGCGCGTGCAAAAAGGCTGTCTGTGATGGCACAAAAGCTAGCGGGTTTGCGCGCGGCAGAGGATTGGCAAGCGGCGCTTATTTGCAACCCGCTTTATTGTGCCGACTAGACGTATAATCCCTAGCGCACAAAGACTTGCAGATTGGCAAAATTGGCTGGTGGCTCAAATAATCTGGTATAAAGCTGGGTAGTCTCGCCAGGGGCGATGATTTGACCAGCTGTATCCAAAGGCCATGAGACAAGCGGGTTGTTTTGCGCATCAACAAGCACAATTTTCATCTCTTCAGGCGTGCCTTCGACCTGCCCTTTATTGCCAACCGAAATCGTCACAAGCAATGATTTGCCAAGCTCTGTCTCGCTGACCTCATAGGTCGCTTGGTCGACGGTAAATTCAGCAGGCGCCAATTGCAGGATATTCGCCTCAATATAGCGCGAGACGTCTGAATCTGTGCGCAAGGTCAAGAAATAGAGGCCAAGGGCGACCATCGCGGCCGTGACAACCAAGCCAGCCGACAAAATAGAGACAAGGATGATGCCTGTTTTGCCGCTGGCTGATTTTTGCGGCAAGGGCGCAAGACGCGTCGCATCAGAAAAGCGCGTCGGTGTCTCTAAATCAATATCATCTTGCGCAGGCTCAGCCGCAATGTCATCTGCTATAGATATTTCAGGGTGACAATGCGGGCAGGCAAGCATCGCATCATCTGATGATAACGCCTCTTCATCTGCTGAGATTTCATTGCCGCATGTCAGGCATTGCACCGCTATCGCGCTCTTAGCATCGTCTATTTCTGGTGCTGTATCTGTTGTTGTGGCGCCATGTATGGCGGCTAGATTAATCGCCTCATGCGCGTCAATTTCATAAATATGCGCGCAGTCATAACAGGCGATCTCAAAGCTGCCTGTATCATCAGGCAAATCAAATTCACCGCTATTCGCACAGGATGGGCATACAGACGCGCCCTGAAAGATAGGGGCTGTTGCCATTACATCATCTTGTGTTTCACTCATGTCTGCCATGCGAACTTATGCTACCTTACTGCGGTTATGCCTCGCATTTATCATGAGGCATGAAGTGCTGTGTTAAAACCACCCATATGTAAAACCACCCATATGTAAAATCACTGGTGGGGGTGCGTGCGTCTTTAACTGCTTGTTTATTAGTATAAACTTGCTTATTAGGTCAAATTTTAGCATAAACTAAAGCATAGTCTAGCCTTTTGGTTAGTCTGTGCTGGTGAGTGATGCATTGCGCCCTTAATTAGTCGGTTATTCGTTTGTTTTTATTTGATAAATTAAAACATAAATCTCTTTTGCCTCTCGCCTTCACGCGTGTCTTGCAAACAGGTCTTTTGACAGGCCTTATGGTGACGGGCGCCTCATTTAGCGCAGCTGCCGCGCAACAATGTGAGACAGATGGCCAGACGCCAGCGCGTTATCTGCAGATTTCCTATGATTTTTCATGGCCGCAAGCACGCCAAGCACAATTATCAAACCAGTTTCAAGCAGGCTGTGTGACCTCGTCTTATTTGGCGGTGATCACAGATGAGATCGCGCGTGAAATCGCGGCGTTGGGCCTTGATGTGCGCCAGATATCTGTCTTGCCAACGGCCGAAGATGGTGTTTTATCGTTGCGCGTTACCACCGCAGGTGCTCCCAAGGCGGCGCCTGAGATAACGGTGCTTTTGCCGTTGGTCTCCCCGCCAAGTGGCGCGGTTATAACAGCGCTAGAAATTCTCGGCACGGCAATAGAAGGCGGTGAGCTGATTGCGCGTTATGCGGTGAATGAGCGTGCCTATCAGTCTGGCGGCGGCAAATTGCGTCTGCAATGGACAAGAGATGGCCAGCCGATTGAAGGGGCGAATAAAAGCCGCTATCGTCTGCAACGCCAAGATGTTGGGGCGCAAATTGCCGCGAATTTGATTTATGAAGGCGGCGATACCGCGCTTGCGGATAGCCAGACAGCGCGTGTGAATACCACCATCTTGGCGGCAAATTATCCGCCGCGCATCGAAGGGCTTGCCATTGAAGGTGCCGCGCAGACAGGTGAAGAGCTGGTCGCCACCTATCGCTTTATTGATGAGAATGACGGCGATGTGGAAGCTGGTACCAGCTTTATTTGGCTGCGTGATAATATCGTCATTAAGGGTGAGAATGGGCCGCGCTATCGTCTTGGTGCCAAGGATATTGGCACGCAAATAACGGTGCGTGTTGAGCCGCAATCGCAAGATGGCCAAATCGGCCAAGCGCAAAATGCGACCCTTGCCCAAACCATCCGCCCGCGCCCTGTGGTTGCCGATACGCAAGTGGTTGAAAATATCGTGATCGATGATGCCAATAAGACGCTCGATGTGGCTGGCTTGGCAGAGGCGATTGAAGAAAAGAAGCAAGAGGCTGAGGTGAAAGAAGCTGAGACGGTTGTTGCTATCGCAAAGCCGAAAAAGCGTCCGCCTGTGCCAGCAGATAAGAGCCTAGCGGATAAGGCTTTGGCGGATAAGGTCAAAGAGGCGGCTGAAAAGCCAGTTCTTGATGAGCCAGTTCTTGATGAGCCAGCTATCATGGTTGATGAGGCACCTGCGGTTATCGCTGATGCCCCTGTTTTGCTCTCAGAGCCAGCGGCACCGCCGATTATCCTCACCGAAGGGTTTGAAATTGCGGCCAGCTCGCCGAAACTATTTACAGAGGTCGTTTTCACCCCAAGCGCTATTTTGCTTGATTTTGAGTTGTTCGCCACCCAAAGGGCTGTGCAAGGCACGCCGATTACCCTAGAGGCGATTAAGTCTGTGCTTGATGAGGTCAATGCGCTTTATGTCGCGAAAGGGTTTGAATTATCACGCGCGCTCCTGCCAGAACAGCTGGTGACAGATGGCGTTGTGACAATCCAGCTTGTCGAGGCGACGGTTGGCAGGATCGCGCTTGAAAATCGCGAAGATTTGACCGAAGAATTTGTCCTGAACCACCTTGCCGCAAGCGAGGGTGATTTCATTTCCTTGCGCGAATTGGAACGCTCTATCCGCCGCTATAATCTGTCGAATAAGAGTAAGCTTGCGACAGAATTAGCACCTGGTGAGAATTTTGGTGAGACAGATATTTTTGTCGATGTCGCAGAGCCTGATAAGGTCGAATTGCCGTCTGTTTCGATTAATAATTACGCCAACCAAACATCTGATTGGCGCCAAAATGCGATTTCGATCACGATGAACAATCTGCTTGGCACAGATGATGAAACCGCGCTTTCCTATTCAGATTCCAAAGGCTCAAACAGCCTGTCTGGCAGTTTTTCTATGCCGCTTAATCATCAGGGCACAAACCTGTCACTGGCGGCCTCTCAGTCTGATACCAAGATTGTCGCAGGCTCTGAAGATACGGTTGGTTATCGCGGCTCATCAAGCTCGTTTGGCGTGACTCTATCGCACCCTCTATATTTTGGTGATGATTATTCCCTCTACCTCTCAGGCAGCTATGGTTCCAGCGAGAGCGATCTTGTCCAGCCAGTGACAGGCGCGATGCTGTCGAAAAGCAAAATCCGCAAATATTCGCTATCGGCGCCTTACAGCTATAATAATGGCACCACAGCGGTTTCGGTTGCGCCATCTTGGCATATCCTCAACGTCGTGACGCAAATTCCGATGCGTGAGAAATGGATGCAGAAATTGGATATTGATGCCAATGCCTCGCATTTCCTATCTGATAAATGGACGCTTAATGGCCGCGCGAAGGCGCTTTATTCTGATGCCAGCGATATGATTAATATGCCGTCTGAAATTCTATCTGTGGGCGGGCCATCATCTGTGCGCGCCTATCAGCCAGCTGAATCATCTGGCTATAAGGGGTATTTTGTGTCAGGCGAATTGCGCACAGATTTGGCCAATTGGGAGTCTATATCCTTGCCTGATTTCATGCCATCGGCGCAAGGCTATGTCTTTGTTGACCATATGTTGGCGCAGTCACAATACAGACAGCGCAGCCGCGCCGATTATTGGTCAGGCTATGGTGTTGGCTTGCAAATTCCGTCTATTTTCAACCTGTTAACCTTTGATATCTATTGGTCAGAGCCGCTTGATGGTGATGTGCATGAGGAAGAAAAAGAGTTCTATGATGATGAATTATTCCAATTCTCACTCTCCGCACGCTTCAGGCTTCAATAGGGGCGGCTTTCTGGTGTTCAGAGTCTGTGCTTCTATCACTTGTGATAGCGACTCAATTTATGCTACTAAATATTAGAATTAACTAAATAAATAGGAATTCATGCACATGTTTCGCGAAGGTTTAAATCTTATCACCGTCTTTTTGATTGGTTGGTTCGTGATCTCATTGATAGGTTTCTTGCTAATTGGCTGGTCGTTCCTGCAGAATAATGTCTATGAATCAGCCTTGCGCACAGGCCTTGAGCGCGGTGCTGGTCAGGCATCTGGGCAGATCTATAATGATATCATCAACAAGGCTGGCAATGATGAATGTAACACGGTTTTCATTCAATATGATGGGCGCCGCGTTGATTTGATCAATGTGCAATGTTTGCAAACGCTCTCAGCTCCTGCGGTTGATGAGACGGGCGCGGCCGATGATAATCGAGGCTAGCATCCATGAATAGGTGCATGAATAGGCAAATATATAGGAACGCCAAGAGCTGATGTTTCGCGCGTTCCGTCAATCATTTGGGTTCAAAGTTGCAACATATCTGACGGGTATGTTGCAATTTGCGTTTCCGCCCTATGCCATTGCGCAAAGTGCGGGCCCCCAAATTGTGCTTGATGGGCGTACTGATACCAGCCTTAATATCAACCAAAATGTCACCGATGTTTACACGGGCACAGTGCTTGGGAATACGGGTTTTAACTCTTTTTCTATCTTCAATGTTTATGAAGGTAATGAGGTAAATCTGTACCTGCCAGATGGTGCCACGGCCCTGATGAATATGGTTCATGACCAGCAGACGGTCATTGATGGCTATTTGAATGCTTATAAGGATGGGGCGATTGGCGGTGATGTCTTTTTCCTTAATCCGCACGGGGTTATGGTTGGCGCGCAAGGTGTGATGAATGTCGGTTCAGCGACGCTGGTCGCGCCGACGCAAGATTTCATGAATAATATGTTTGGCGCGAATGGCATGATAAGCGCGCCGCAAGTCACACGTGTTTTGGATAATGATATCCCGCTTTCAAGCCACGGTTTGATCACGGTCAGAGGCGCTGTTAACGCGACAGGCGGGGCGGCGCTTTCTGCCTCTGATATCAGTGTGACAGGCACGGTTGAAACAGGCCGCGCGGCGGTTGTCTCTATCCAAAATCTGGTGAATATGAATGAGGGCGGCCTTGGCGGGGCGGTGATTGATCTCTCATCGGTCGAGGCAGGGATTAGCCTTGTCGCTGATGATGATGTTGACATTGCAGGTCGTCTTGGCGCCGATGGGGCTGAGGGGATTGATGCTGGCACAATTGATGTGCGCGCGGGTGATGATATCACACTCAGCGCAGGCGCGGATCTCTCAGCAGATGGTCAGGGCCTGAATAGCGATGGTGGCACGGTTATCACTTTTGCCGATGATGCGGCGCTTTTGGGTCGCGGCGCGCGTCTTTCTGCTGATGGCGGGACAAGCGGTGATGGCGGGTTTGTGGAATTTTCAGCTATCCGCCTTGTTGAGCTAGCAGGTGGCCAGCTATCTGCCGCGGCGCAAGATGGCACAGATGGCGCGGTTTTGATCGACCCTGATGATATTATTATCTCAGCTGATTTGTTGCGCGATGCAAGCGCCAATGGCGGCACGGGTGATGCGGATAATAACACAAGCTGGAATGCGGGCGCGCTGACTTTGCAAGCCTCTAACAGCATTGTGATCTCAGATAATATTACGATCTCTAGCCGCCGTGTGACCTCTGCTTCTAGTGCTTCTGCGCACCGCAATGATAGCTCGGTGGCTGATTCTGGCGCGATTATTTTGCAATCAGATAATATCACGCTCGGGCAAGGCGCGCTGATTACAAGCAAGGCGACGGGCAGTTTTGATGCGGGCAATATCACGCTTGATGGCCGCATTGTGATCGCCAATGATGGCGCAGAGATTGATGCCAGCAATAGTGGTTCTGGTGATGCGGGCGCGGTTCTGATTGATGTGGATGACAGAGATAATGCGTCTATCACGCTTGATGGTGCGGTGATAAGGGGCGGGAATATTACGCTTGATGCGGATGCAAGATTTGACCCTGCTGGTGTCTATGATAACCCAACCGCGGTTGCGAATGCTGAGATTATTTTGGAGAATAGCGCTGAGCTTATCGCCTCTGATAATATCTCGCTGACCGCAGATGCCTTCCAAAACAAGCATGCTTATTCAGGCGGTGTGCTGGTGCAGTTTGATGCCAGAACAGCGGCCTCTGCGATTGATTTACGCGGCGCAACATTGACCGCCTCAGATGATGTGACCATCGCCTCTGCCTCGACTATTCAAACAGATATGTCACCCACAGGCTGGTCTTCGCTGGCAAGTCTATTGCCGTTGAATGTGTCTGTGGCGGTGACCTATTCGACCTCAGATGTCTTGATTGATGGGGCAAGTAACATCACTGCCTCTGGTGATTTGAGCGTCAATGCCGAAGCGATTACGCAAAGCACCATCCTCTCACAATCAAATTCAGCTGGCGCGGCTTTGGTCGCGGCGGTCTCTGCGACTGAGAATAGAGCGACGGTCAATGTGGCTGATAATGCGAGCCTATCTGGCAGTGATGGTGTCAGCCTGAAAACAAAGGGCAAGACGCAAGTTACCGCGATTGCTGATGCATCTGCTGGCTCGATTGCGAACCTGTCTGGCGCGATTGCCATCGGTGTCGGGATTGTGCGTGATAACACATCTACCATCATTAGCGATGATGCCTCTATCACCTCTTCTGCGGGTGATATTGAGGTGCTGGCCGACAGTCAATCACAGACGGTGTTTGCGGCAAGAGCGGCCAATGATGATAATTTCACCGCGACGGTTCAAGAGAAGTTTGACGCTGGCATAGATGATACAGCCGCGCTAAATCAAAGCTTCCTAGGCTTTAATCTCGCCAGCTTCCTTAAGAGTGAGGTCGCCGACCAAATCACCACGGTGACAAGCCAGATGGATGCCACCAATGATGGCTCTGGCGGTATCCAGCTATCTGGCGCGCTGACGTTTTCTGATGTCCAGAATGATACGGAAACCTTTGTGAAGGGCAGTGGCTCTAACGCGCCTAGCCTGTCTGCGGCTAATGGTGCGATTGATATCAAAGCGCGTGCGGTAACCCAAGCGCAAGGCTTTGCCTCTGGTCGTACCGATAATGGTTCTGTGGGCGGCTCGGCTGGGATCGCGATACAGCTGATTGAAAATACGCTTATCTCACAAGTGCAAGGCACAGATAATGCGAATGTCAATCTGACCAGTGATAATCTGACCGTGGCGGCCTTGACACAAGCCTATGAAGATAATGTCTCTGATCTGAATAAATATAATATTTTTGTCTCATCAGGTGTTGGCAATGATGGCGATAATGATGAGGTCGGTATTGCGGGCGCTATTGCCGTGCAGGTGTCGAACGTCAATGATGTGACAGCTGAGATTGGTGATAATGTCACAGCGACTATCGATGATAATGTCGTGGTCACAGCTAGCAATAATACCGAGGTTAAAGTTAAGGCCGATGGCTCCAAAGGGGCGCAAGCTGCGTCTGACGAGTTCTTTGCGGTGTTGGATAATGCGACCCCGTCTGAGCAAGTTGTGAAGACCAATTCTGTGTCAGGCAAGCTTGGCATTGGTGCATCACTTGCCTTTGCCATAACCGAAAATGATGTCATCGCACGGGTCGATGGCGGCGCGCTATTTAGCGGTACGGATAATCTTAGCGTCACGGCTGATCAAATCTCAACCACTGAATCAGAGGCGCGTTCGTCTGGTTCAGGCGGTGTGGCGCTTGTGCCTGTGGCGGCGATTTCGGTTGCCCGCAATAACGCGCTTGCTCTGATTGATAGCGGTGCTTCGACATTAACATTGGCAGATAAAGCGACCATTGCCTCGACCCAAAACGTCAAGACAAGTTCGGTTGGTAATGGCGCGGCTGATACAGGCGGCGATGCCTCATTGCAGGTGGCGGTTGGCCTATCGGCTGGTATCTCGGTTAGTTTTGATAATAACAGCGCGCGCCTATCGCGTGATTTGAGCGTGCCTGGCGGGCTAGAGATTGCGGCGCTTACAAGTCATGATGTGCAATCTGGCGCACAATCATCTGCGCAGAAAATCGATCCTGAGCTGATTGAAAATGCGGATGCTGAAGAAGAAGATGCGGACGCGGAAAATACCGCTGATAACGCGACCAATAACAGCACGACTGACACGGTTGATGGCTTGCTTGGCACGACCAATGGCCAATCTGGCAAGGCTGTGAATGCGGATGCGATTAAGAATAAGCTGAACACGAATTTTGCCAATGTCTCTGGCGGTGATACGCCTGTTGGCGGGCCTGAATCGACGGGTAGCAATGAAGGCAAGTCAGTTGCCATCGCTGGTGCCTTTGGTGTGACCTATGCTGAAAGTGACGCGGTTGCAGAGATTTCATCAGGTGTGACGGTCAATGGTGGCTCTGATAATATCTCGGTATCGTCGCTGAAAAACACAGATATGACCTCAACAGGTGATGCCTCGACAGGCGGGTCTGATGTGAATGTGGGCGGCGGTGTTGGCCTGAATATTGCCAAGAGTAATAACGCCGCGCGCATCGGTGATGAGGCGGTGATTACGGCAAGTGATTTATCGGTGGTCGCAGGCATGCGCTCACAGCTTGCGGCGGATAATTCCACCGATGCGACGAACGTTATCACAGCAAGCGCGACGGCTGGATCTGGCACTGGTGAGGTTGCGATCGCAGGCTCTATTGCGTTGAATGTGGTGCTTGAAAATAACGCAACCGCGCGAATTGGCGATAATGTCAGCCTAACGCTTGCCGATGGTGATGTGGTTGTTGAGGCGGTGGCAACCAATAATTATGATGCCTCTTCAACGGCCACGGTTGGCAAGACAAATGCGCTATTTGCAGGTATTGATGCGGCGCTTTCTGGCTTGCAAGATATCACGGTTTGGACGTCATCTGTTGCCAAGACCTTTACGAATTTAACATCATCAGCCGTTAACCAAGCCTATTCAGAAGGTGAGTTATTTGCCGACCCATCTGAGGGCGGCGGCGATGATGATAGTGATAGCGGCGATGATGAGGGCGGCTTTGGCCTTGGGGCTGGTATCTCTATCAATGCGGTTATCGAAGAGAAGACCAAGGCGGTTATCGAAGATAATGTGACGTTCGATGGCACAGGCCGCAGTGACTCGCTAAGAGTTGCCGCAACGGCGACGACAACCACTTCGACCAAGGCTTTTGCCGGAGCAAAGCCGGGGGCGGGGAATGATCCGGACGCCAAAACCTCGCTTGATGCGGCGGTTGCGGTTAGCGTCGTTATCAAAGATGTTGATGCCCGCCTTGGCAGTGCCTCGACAATTTTGACAGATGGTGATGTGGATGTGGTCTCGACCGCGAACACTGTCTCGCAATCAACCGCTAAGGGTGAGGTTTCTGCCTCTAGCACAGCGGTCGGTGCGTCTGTGGCGGTCGGTGTGGTGCTTGAGACAAATGAAGCGGTGCTGAATTCAAATCTGAATCTAGCCAATAATGGCGCGCTGTCTGTTCAGGCAGATAGCAATGCCACAGATATCGTGCTGGCAGATGCGACAGCGGCAGGCGCGGCGCTTGATAAATATTCAAACAAGCTCGGGATGGAAAAGAGCGACCTGCTAGGCTCAACAAGAGCGAGCTCATCAGACGGTGATACGCCGGCTTCTATGTCGGCGCTAAATGGTGATTTCACAGGTGGGCAGGGCGCTGATTTTGATACCACAGGTGATAAGACTTCGACGCCAAATGGTGAGGGGGGCGAGTCTAAGCAGTCAGGCTCAATTAATATCGCGGCTTCGGTTGCGGCCAATTGGGCCGACCATAGTGCCAAGGCGTTTATTTCTGATAATTTGTCAATTACCTCTGCGGGTGATGTGCTGGTCGAGGCGACCAATGATGCGAATTACCGCACGCGCGGCTCTGGCATGTCAGTCTTTGCGGATAAATCTATTGGTGTCGGTGTTGGCTTGCTGAAGACAGGTCAGGTCACAGAAGCTGAGATTGGCGAGAATGTTGGCATTAACGCGGGCACGTCGGATGTGAATGTGCGCGCGATTTCTTCTGAGAATCAAGGCACAGATCCTGATAATGCGTCGATTAATTTCGGCGGCTATGCCTCTGCTGAGGGTATCGCTGGTGCCGGCGGCGGCGAGCTTGGTGTGGCTGGCTCGCTTGCTTTGACCTTCTCTTATGACAGGCAGTTGGCGCGTATTCGCAAGAATTCAACTATCTCATCTGCGGCGAATGTGGGTGTGACCTCAACCGCGACAAATAAGATTGTGACAAGAGCGTGGGCGATGGCGCTTGCCTCTGATGCGACTTGTGATGATCCGGGCAATTGTGGCAGCAGCTCTGGTGATAAGACGGCTGTGGGTGCGTCTATTGCGGTGAATATTGTCATCGATAATAACACGGCCGAAATTGGCGAGAATGTCGATATCAGCGCGGCCACTGATAATGTCAGTGTGATTGCCAAGGATCTCAAGCCGTCAAATGCTGAATTCTTGCTAGACCCGTCTGATAACACGACCAATACCGAAGATTATATCCAAGCGAACTACACCGCGACTTTGCAAAACTCATCCTATTATGCTGAGGCGATTGCCGGCGGTGCGGCGCAAAATGGTAATGCTGGCTCAGGCTCTTTAGCGGTCACAGTGTCGGTTGGTAAGACGCAAGCGCTGGTTGGTGAGGGTGTGCAAATTGGCGGTGATAATTTCACCGTTGAGGCCTTTAATTCATCAGACGCTCGTCATCTCGTGGGCGCGGTGGCACTGGCAGATAAGAAGGCAATAGGGGCCTCTATCTCTGGTATTTATTTGCGCGAAGATGTGAATGCTTATGTGGCTTATGACAGTGATAGCGTCGCCACCGATAATGTCACGGTCGATATCACAGGCGATATGAGCGTTGGCGCCACGGCTGATCAAAATGCGTTGACGATTATGGCGGCTGGCGGTGTCTCATCAAATGAATTAGCGCTGGCAGGTGCCTTTGGCTTTAACGTGCTTGATAGTGATGTCGAAGCGCGTATTCGCCGCAATGCGGATATCACCTCAAGCGGCGGGTCGGTTGCGGTGAATGCGACCAGCTTGTCTGATATTCAGAATTTTGCCATTGCGGTGGCAGGCTCAGGCGGGTCTGATTCGGCGGGTGGCTCATTGGCTTTGAACCTGTTCCTCACAGATAAAAAAGCGATTGTCGGAGATAATGCCGCGTCTGATAATAATATCCAGATTAGCGCGGCGAATGATATTGATGTCAGTGTCGATACTAAGCAAGAGATTATGAATGGTGTGATCTCGGCGGCTGTCTCGACCTCAAGCAATGCGATTTCTGGCGCGCTATCATCGAATATCGTCAAGGGTGACAGCTATGCGCTTGTCCAGCAAGGCGCAGATCTCAATACAGACAGTACGGTCACATCAAGCACGCAAGCTGTCTCTGTCACAGCCGTGGATAATACGACCATCACAGATTTAACAGGCACATTGGCGGCCTCAAGCTCTACCTCAATAGGTGTGGCGCTTGGTGCGAACGTGTTCTGGAAAGATGTGCAAGCGGGCATTAATTCAACCGTCAATGCCGATGATAATGTCATTGTGAGCGCTGATACAGAACAGAATTTGACCGCGACAGTGGTTGGTATTGCTGGCTCTTCAGGCGGGCTTGCAGGGGCGGGTTCTGTGTCGGTTGGCTTGGTGAAGTCTACCACTGAGGCGACCATTGGTTCAGCTGGTGTGATTGATACTGACGGGTCTGTGAGTGTCCATGCAGGTGATGATACGGATATCTTCATGCTAGAGCCTGCGGCAAGTTTCTCATCTGGTGGCACCGCGCTTGCAGGGGCGGTTGGTGCGGCGGTCTTTATCGGCACCACAAAAGCGCGGATTTTGGATAATGCTGAGGTCACCGCCAATGGTAATGAGGCGATGCAGGTTGAGATTGATAGCACCTATACGACCTCGCCTTTGCTTGATGGTATCTTTGGCGGCGGCGATAATGAGACGCGTGATGCGCTAGGTGATTTCAATGATAATTTCACCTTTGATAATATTAAGGATCTGTTCTTAACCGAAACACGCAATACCGAGACGCGCCGTGGTGTGTCTGTATCGGCCGTGTCTGATCAAGATGTGATTTCTATCGCGGCCTCTGGCGCGGTCTCATCTGATAGTGCGATTGCGATATCTCTCTCAGCGGGTGTGGGCGTTCATACCACCGAAGCTTCGATTGGGGATGGGGTGGTAATCAATGATGATATCTCGTCTGCCAATGCCGCCCAAGATGTGGTGGTCAGAGCGATTTCAGATACTTATTGGGTTGATTTATCAGCCGCGCTTGGTGTTGGCACAGGCTCTGCTGGTGTGGGTATTGGCGCAGATGTGGTGGTGCAGGTCAAGAACACAGATGCCTTTATCAGCCAAAATGCGGTTGTCAAAGCAAACCAGAATGTCGCGGTCGAAGCCGCGGCAAGAGATAAGATTATCAATTCAGCCGCGACCATCGGTGTGGGCTCTACGGCAGGTGTTGCTGGCACGGCGTCTGTGGCGGTCATCATTAATGATACACAAGCGCGCATTGATGGCGATGTAAGGGCTGAAGATAATGTCAGCGTTGATGCGGATGGCACCTCTGAGCTTATTCAGATTGCGGGCGCGGTTGGCGGTGGTGGCACGGCCGGTATTGGTGCTTCATTTGGTATCGCGGTTGTCAAAGGCGAGACAAGAGCCATCATCGGCAACACCGCGCAAGTTGATGGCAAGGGCACAACATCTGTCACAGCCGATAGCACTGAGAATTCGGTTGCGGCCGTTCTTGCAGGCGGCATTGGCGGTACGGTCGGCGTGTCTGTCGCGGCCGGCATTAAGGTGCATGATTCAACCACCAAGGCACAGATTTTAGGCGGCGTGAACCAACGCTTTGATGATGCGAGCTATAGCGCCCAAGATGTGGCGGTTAGAGCAACCAATGCTGTGACAACGATTGATGTCATTGGCGGTATTGGCGGCGGCGGCACAGTTGGTGTGGGTGTCTCTTTGAATGCGCTTGTGGTGCATAATAAGGCGCAAGCGTCTATTGAAGGGGCGGTGCGCGCTGAACGTGATATCGCGGTTGAGGCGACGTCAGCTAAATCAACTAAGAATTTCACGCTTGCTGGTGCGGCAGGTGGTACGGTTTCAGTGGCTGGTAATGTGGCGGTCTTGATGGTCGGTGCGCAAGCCGATGAAGAGACTGACAAGCAGATGACAGGCTCTGGCGATAGCAATTTGGCAGATGACGCAGATAGCCGGAATAATTCGCTTATCGTCTCTGATATCATCAGCGATAACGCCTCTGATGGCGATTATTCACGCACAGGCACAGGCTTTAGCGAGGTCGCATCGACCATCGATTCAAAGCAGGCTGATACGAATATCGGCACCAAGTTCAATAATTATGACAACACAACCTCATTGAACCAAACCAAAGCCTTTATCACCTCAAGCGCGACCGTCGAAGCAGGGCGCGATTTAACCGTTGAGGCAGAAGACACAACCGAGACAATCTTTACCGCCGGCGCGATCGGTGGGGCAGGTATTGTCGGGGTCGGTGTGACGGTTGGGGTCGTGTTGGTGAATAACACAGCCCAAGCCTATATTGGCGATGGTGCGAGCGTAAATGCGACACGCAGAACACTTGTCCGGGCACGCACAAGTGAAGATGTCAATTCAGGCGCACTCTCAGCAGGCGGTGCAGGTATCACCTCTGTGCAAGGTGTGGTGATGGCACAGGTCACAAACTCAACCACCCATGCCTTTATTGGCGATAATGCCTCTGTGAACCAGCAAGATAATTCTTCGACCACGCAAGAAGTGGCGGTCTTGGCAGAGAGCGATACAAGCTTGCTATCTGTCTCAGGTTCTGGTGGCGGCGCGCTGGTAGGTGTTGGTATCACAGGTGATGCGGTTGTCTTGGACAAGGAGACAAAGGCCTATATTGGCGATAATGCGCGCGTCTCTTCTGGCGGTGATATCACCGTTGATGCGGATGCCGAGACAGATATTATTCAGGTTGCCCTGTCGATTAATGGCGGCCTTGTCGGTGTCACAGGCTCTGCTGGTGTGGTTGTGGCAAAGAATGAGACGGCCGCGCTTATCGGGTCTGATGCGGTTATATATGCGACTGATTCTGTGCGTCTTGAAGCGCGTGATGATACCGAGATTGACGCGGTTGTTATCGCAGGTTCTGGCGGCGCGGTGGGTGTCTCTGGTGCTTTTGGTACCTATATCTTTAAGTCACAAACACAAGCCGCAGTGGATGATGGCGCAAGCATTACAGCGCTTGCCGATGGTGATGGTCTTGATGCCGCAAATGGCGTGATTGATAATTCATCCACCTCTATCACCTCAAAGCAAACGCGTGACCAAGATGGTAATGAGAAGACAGATAATTTCACCGTGGTTGATGCGCAATTTGGCACAGATACCAATAAAGGCCTATCGATTGCGGCGGTCACGAATGAAGATATGAATTTCGCGCCTGTTGGTCTTGGCTTTGGCGCGGTGGGTGTGGCTGGTGTGGTTGCGACCACGGTAGCAAATTCAATCACCCGCGCAAAAGTTGGCGATAATGTTATCATCAATAATGATTTAACAGGCGCCTCTGCTGACCAAGATGTGCGCTTGCTGGCGAAATCAAATACCCAGCTAAATAACATCTCATCTGGCATTTCGGCAGGTGGTGTGGCGGTGTCTCTTGATATTGATACGCAAGTCTTTACCAAAACGGTTGAGGCGGTTGTGGGCGATAATGTCACGATGAAGGCCACGCAAAATATCGCGGTTGAGGCGGATAGCACCGACCGAATTTATCAGACGATGATCTCTGTTGCCGCTGGTGCGAATGCGGTGGGCGGTATTGTCGGTGTGTCTGTTATTGGCGATAATGTGCGCGCTGAGATTGGTGATGATGCGACCCTTCGTGCGGGCGATAATCTGACGGTTCAATCAGACCAAGAAATGCACCTCGTTCAATCAGCGGGTAATATCGCGGTTGGCTTTGGCGGGGCTGGCATTGGTACCTCGCTTGGTGTGCTAGTGGCGAAATCTTCGAACACAGCCAAGATTGGTGATAATGCAGATATCGCGGTGCGTGATGCGCTGCTTGTGACGGCGAATACAGATACGAATCTGAACCAAAATATCATTGGTTTCTCTGGCGACCCTAGCCTTGCTATCTCTGGCGCGCTTGGCATTAATATCTTGAAGACAAGCACGGTTGCTGAGATTGGTGATGGGGCAAGCATTAATCAGGTCGCGTCCTATAATGATGTCTCCACGCAAAGCATTTCGGTGATTGCGAATGATAATGTGACAACACAAGCCGCAGGCGGTGCGGCGGCATTTGCGGGCGGTGCTGGTGCTGGTATTGGCGCGGTGGCAACGGTCACACGCAACACAGTTGCCGCGCGTATTGGCACAGATTTGGTGGCATCTGCGCAAGGTGATGTGCGTATCAGAGCCGATAGCACCAAAGATGTCTCGAACCAAGGTATCGCGGCCGCAGGTGGTCTTGGCCTTGGCGCGGCAGGCTCGCTTGCCTTAACGCTTATCGGTGGTGAGATGTCTGATAATGCGTCTCAGAACCTGTCAAATGACAATGGCGATATGGTTAGCGAAGCCGCGGCTGATGCGGGTGAGGATAGAGGCAATTATGATAATGATTCTGCCAAGACAAATACGGCCGCTTATACAGAGGCTGATGATAATGAAACGCTGTCTTTGGTCGCCGCGCAAACAGGCGGTATCGATGATGATATTAATGGTGATGGCGCTGATTCAACCCTCGCAGAGATTGGGGCAAATGCCCAGATAACGGCGAATGGCGCTTTGGCGGTTGAAGCAGAAGAGACGTTGAAATTATCGCAAATCTCTGGCGGTGCGGCGGTTGGTGCTGTGGGTGTGGGCGGCTTTATTGCGGTCGCTGATTATGCGGGCTCTGTGCAAGCGCGTATTGGGGCAAATGCGGTGATTGATAATATCACTGATTTGACGGTCTCAGCTGTGCTTGATTCAGGCGCCAATAAAACAATCAGCCTGCCAGATGGTTCCACGATTTCAGTGGCTGGTGTGAACTCAACCGTTATCGGTGCGTCTGTGGGTCTAGTGGGTCTTACGGCGTCTATTGCGCAGGTGAATTTGACGGAGAATGCGACCGCGCAAATTGGGGATAATGTCACCATCAATGCGGGCGCAGATAATGGCAGCGTGTCAATCACAAGTACAAGAGATGTTGACGCTGAGGTCAATGTGGCGGCGGTTGCGGCTGGTATCGCGGCGGCAGGTGTGTCTTATGCGGCGATTAATGCTGGCGGTAATTCACGCGCGCTTATTGGCAATGATGTGCGTTTTGGCTCTTCGACAAATCGCTTTGGGGCAACAACGATTAGAGCGCGTAATACCTCCACCCAAAAGGCCCGCGCGGTCTCGGCTGGTCTTGGCTATTATGGCGCGGTGGTTGGTGCGGTTGTGAAGCTGGATGACAGCGGTGATACCAAGGCCGTGCTTGGCAATAATGTGGTGATTAACTCAAACGGCCTGTTGACCATCGCCTCTGATGATAGAGCCCGCAATGATAGTGAGGCAGTTGGTGTCGCGGTCTCTGGCGGTGTTGGCTTGTCGATTATCTCGTCAAAGGTCGATGTTGACCGTGATGCTTATACTGAAATAGGTGATAATGTCACCTTGCGTGGTAATGGTCTGGCGATTAGCTCATCTATTGGTGAGCTTGGCCAGAATATGGCTGAATCAGATGTCACAGGCGCAGGCGGCGGCCTGCTGGCAGGTGTCACAGGTTCTGAATCGATTATCACAAATGACGCTGATACAAAGATTACCATCGGCCAGAACAGCCAGCTTTATGCCTCACAAGCCAGTGGCGGCGAAGAGGTGAGCGCGGCTGATAGTTCGCTGAGCGCCACCAACTATGCGAATGCGAGCAATGATTCAAACGCGATTGCCATTGGTGCGGTGGCGATTGGGGCGCATGTGACGCGCACAACACAAACAGGCGGCGCGCTTATTCAAACAGGCAATGGCGGCGCGGTTGATGTGCTTGGTAACATCTCCTATGAGGCGCTGTCTGATAGAGATACACGCTCGGTTTCAATCGCTGGTGCGGGTGGTCTTGGCGCGGTGACAGCGGGTGAAGGTGCTATCTCTCATAGCTCTGATGCACAGATTATCTTTGATAATGGCACGGGCTCTGGCAATGGTATCGCGCTTGATGTCACAGATAATCTGACGCTGACAGCGCGCAACCAAGATAGCTATGATGGCTCGCTTGATGCAGGGGCGGTTGCGGTTGCAGGGGCAACGGGCGCTAAATTGCGCAATGATGGCACAGCCAATACAGCGATTGATTTCGGTAATTTTGCCACCATCACCGCGCATAATATGACGGCCACATCTGAGAATAATTTGGCCAAGACAGGCCTTGATGAGAATTTCAGATTTGATGGCGGCGGCGGTATCTCTGTGACGGTGGGTGATTCGCGCACAACACAGGCGCAAACAAACAGGCTTGATATTGGTGATAACAGCTCTGTCGATTTGACTGGCACAGGCACAAACCAAGGCACGTTGACGTTGAATGCGCTGACAGATGTGACCGCAAGTGATGAGATGGTCTTGAACACAGGCGCGCTTGTCGGTGTGCCTGTCTCTGATACCGCGATTACGGCCACGGCAAGCAATGATGTGGTGGTCGGCACAGGGTCTAGCCTGACGACTATGCGCGGTGATATTGTGATTTCTGCCAAGCTTGTAAGTGATGTGGAAGCAGATGCCAAAACCTCTGTTTGGGGTCTGGCGGGTATTGGCGCGACAGGCAAATCATCTGCCTCTTTGACCTCGTCGAATAACATTGATTTTGCCGCAGATTCAACTCTCACAGGCAATGGCGCGTTAAGTGTTACGACCAATGGTACGCTTGACCGTATGGATGTTGTGGCGAAGACGAATATCTATAATAACACGCTGATTGCGGGTATTTTTGATGAAAAAGCAGATGCCCATCTCAGCCATGATACGCACATCCACATAAGAGAAGGCGCGCGCCTTCGCTCAGCGACTGACCTGACGATTAAGGCAAGTGATGGTGTCCGCAATGCCTCTGGCAAGGGTGAGAAGACGTGGCTGCAATATGTTGGTATCGCGGTTGTGCCGCTCAATGGTAAGTTCGGCAATACAACAGGCGCTTCATCCAAAGAAATCACGCTTGATGGCACGGTTGAAACAGGCGTCTTTGCGACACAATATCTGACCTTTGGCCGTGATTTTGGCACCTTTATTCAAGACCCTGATAATGCCTCAGGCGTGGCGCGTCGCTCTATTGGTAAGTTTGGCTCACAATGGCTTTATACAGATAATAATACGATTGCCAGCCTGTCGCTTGATAATCTGACAGATGATGCGGGCCTGTCGGCAAAATCGCATGACCATCTAGGGTTTGAGTTTGAGGCAGATCAAAGCTTCTCAAATGATATTGATGACCAGATTGATAATCTAACAGCGGCCAAAGCGGCGACCTATGATTCTGCGCAAACGACCCGTCTTCAAACACGTATCGCGGCGCTTGATAATCAGACAACCTTTTATAATGCCCAGAATGATGGTGCCTGTCAGACTGCCCAATGTGAAATCAATACGGTGCAAGATAACATCACCTCTTTGACGGTTCTGATTGATGATAATACAACCACACCTGCTGACAGAACTGTCTATGAAGGTCAGCGGACACAATTGCAGGGCGTGTTGGCGACCATGCAGGCGGATAATTACACCTTTGAGCCGCCAGAAGATTATTCAATCGTGCTAGCAGATATTGCGAGTGAGAAGGCCGATTTGCAGGCGCAGATAGCGGCGCTTGGTGACCAAGGTGATCCCACTTTAGCGACACAGATTGACGCAGAGATTGGCTTCCTTGAGGCGATGCGCGCGCAGATGAATACAGGGCAGGTTGATATCATTAAAGTGAATGATATCTATGCCGCGGCTGGTAATGTCATCCTAGAAGCTGATACGGTGCAAGGGGCGTCTACGGGCGCTATTACCTCGCGCAATGAGGTGTCTGTGACAATCCGCAATGATTCAAACTCGCCGCTAAAGATTGGTGAGATTGAAATTCCAAATGCGCCTGCGGGTCGTATTTTGTTCAACAGCCAGCTGGTTGAAAATAGCGCGGATATTAACCGCTATAATAAGGATAAATCAGCGACACTTGATTTTGGCATGACTTCAAGCTCTGCTGGTCTTGTCTCATCTGTTGATATTAGCAGTCGTTATGATCCTGACGTGACAAGCTATAACCCATCAGGTGTGGATATCAGAGCCCCTGAACTTATCCTGACAGGCGAGATTAATAATCGCGGCGGGTCTGTGACTGTCAATAACCTGCATGGCTCTATCTTTAATGAGGCCTCGATTAACGCGTCTTCTATCTCATTGACCTCTGGCGGTGCGTTCTTTGTGAATGATAAGACGCCGGGGATTTACAATATTGGCGCGCATCCTGAATCAGATGGCGGCTTTGGGCAGACAGCCGCAAGCAGGCTAGATGGTGTTGGCAATTCAACAGATAATGATGTCGGCGGTTGTACTGGTAACGCTGTGCATCTTGATGTGAATAATAATGTCAGCTGTAACGAGGCAACCGCGACACAGGCATCTGAGGATTCCTATTCAATCGCGGGTGATGAAGTCTATATTATGGCGAACACCATCAATGTGAATGGCCTTATCCAATCAGGTATCGCGAATAAGACGCTGACGATTAATGATAATCACACTGAATTCGAGACGAATGATGGCACAAGCACTTATGGCATTGTGATTGATAATATCACCATGACAGGCTCAGGGGCGAACCGTGAGGGTGTGGATGGTGTCTTTGCGCGCTATAATGCGGGCGATGATGTTATCGAAGTCTCTGGTCTTGAAGCCAAGGGCGGTGAGGTCACTTTGGTCGGTAAGGTTATCTCAACTGGCAAGGGCCAGATTAATGTCCTAGATGGCTATGGCACCTTTACCATCAATAATAATTCAACCAAGAAAATCAGCCTTGCTGGCATCACAAATCGTGAAGTTGAAGGCAAGGTGACCATTATTGATAATAGCTATGATGATGGCTCTGATGGGGCGATGCCGCGGATTACGCAATATACGCGCATTGGCGATGTGATTAAGGTTGTCGATAATAACGGCTCATCTTTATCAAAGCCAACTGTGGATGTATCAGGTTTGAATAATGCCACTGGCCGTTCAAGCACTTATGATCCGCGCGATGGTATGCGCTATTATTACATTCAAGGCGAAGATGTCACCTTGAACAGGCAATATCGCACCTATCGCAAAAAAGAGACGACAGGTATTATCACTTGGTCTGATACCGCTGATTTCCGTCCGCCATCAACTGATTTCACAGGCGTGACAATCCCTGTCACAGAATTGCCGTCGGCTGATTTTGCGACAAGAGAGCCTTCTGTCACAGAGGATTATCGTTTCCGTCTGCGCGATACGACCGAACAGACCTATTCGAACACTTATGAAGAGCCTGGCTCTATGAGCTGTTGGGATATTCTTATCTATAAGAAATGTACATGGTATGTGCTGACAGATACGACGCATGAAGGCAGCTTGTATTATATGCAAGATGTGCGCGCTGATCGCCAGATTGATATTCAATTTATCGGCGCTGACCAAGGCTCTATCACCGTTAACTCTGCGGGTAGCATTGAGGTGGCTTCGGTTGATGCGGCGGGCTCTACGATGAGCCTGACATCTACGGCGGGTGATATCCTTAGCAGCGCGTCTACCAATAGCCTGTCAGTTGATAACATCACCTTTGATGCATCAGGGTCTGTTGGCACCTCGGCTAATCCGTTTGTGTTGGTACAGGATAATAATTCATCCATTAACATCGATGCGGGCAATGGCGTCTATATGCAAACAGCCACTGGCAATCTGCAGATTGATAGGCTGGTAAACACAGATGGCAATATCGATTTGTCTGCGGGCCAAGATTTGATCCTGACAACCACAAGCAACGCGCTGGTGGGTGATAATATCTCGTTAAGGGCTGAGTTTGGTGAGATACGTGATGTCAGCGGCAATGCCTTGCGCTTTGATTTGCTTGATAGCGCGGATAATGGGTCTGTGTCTGTCTATTCACGCGTCGGCGATATTGCGATGGTCGAGACGCAAGGTGATATGCGCGTCGGCGTGATTGATATTGCGGGCAATTTGAATCTAACCGTTGATAATGGCAGCTTGCTTGATGGTAACGCAGAGCAGATTGATGATACGCAAACACAATCAGCCTTGCTTGCCCTATGGACTGCGCTGGCGCTGACAGGCTCTGAGGCAGAGACCAAAAAGGCCGACCAGCAATCATCTTATGAAGATACGATGACACAGCTTTATGTCGATTATTGGAACCTGCGTAATGTCACAGATGATGATGGCACTTATGTGGCTGATGCGTATGATCCGAACTTTAGCTATGTGGCTGATGCGGATGAAGAGGCGATGCTTGATAATGATGCGGCGCGTATCACCGCCTATGAGAATGATCAGCAAGCACGCTATCAGCTAGGTCATGAGAAGTTTGGCTCTGCAAGCTATAGTGATAATTTCACCTATGCCGCGACAAGCACGGAGATTGCGGAATTCTCAGCGGGCTATGAGTGGGACCAAGATTATCTTGATGCGCCATTGCCAAGCGAGGCCTTTAAAGAGACCACAGATACAACCGCCTTTATTGAAACAGCGAATATCACAGCTGATAATATCACGCTGACCGTTAGCACAGGGAATATCGGCACCTTCACAGATGTTGATAATTTCACCATCCAAGATATCTCTGATGGCAATTTGGATAATGCGTCAAAGATCAAATTGGCGGCGGCTGAATCAGATGATGTGGAGCATGATGAGACAACCGATATTGTCTATCTAACACAGCGCGAAGATCTGGATATTGAGACGATTGCCGATGGCTCAGTTGTCACGATTAACGCCCCGCAAGGCTATGCCTTCTTGGGTGGTGAAAGCGATTTGAACATTGATACGCTGAACGCGGCGGGCGAAGTGCGCTTGAAGGTGAATGGCGATATTCTGAATATACGCTCTGATAATAATACGGTGCTAACCGCCACAGACGCGGTGCTTGAATCAGCCCAAGGCCAAATTGGTGCCTCTGATAGTGTCTTCCGTATGGAGCTTGGTGCGGCCAATAAGCTAACGGCGAGAGCCGCCAATGGTATCTGGCTTGAAGAGGCAACAGATGACATTAATGTGAGCCAGATTTACTCGCCAACGATTATCAATTTGACCTCGCCTGATCAGATTTTGGATGCCCAAGAAGATTCTATCATGGATATTAAGGGCGATAATGTGACCTTAACGGCGAATGGGTCAATCGGTCTGCGCCCTGCGGATGGTGACAGTATTTCGGTCTCAAAGGGCAAGGCGCTTGATGTGGCATCTGTGAATTATGATAATTCGAGCTTTGTTGTGACATCTGCCACAGATGGTGCGTGGCTCTATGGGCCGCTTGGCCAGTCATTGCGCATGACAGGGGCAACGCTTGAAGGGCCGCTTGATGTGGCGGTTGGATCTAACCTGCGCGCAACGGGCAGCTTTAACACAGGCGCTGGTAATGACAATGTGACCTTCCGTTCTTATGAGAGCCTGACACTTGAAGGTGTGGGCGGTATCGATACTAATGGCTCGTTATTGCGGATGATTGCGGGTTCTAACTTGACGGTGATGGGCGATGTCTCAACAGGCGGCGGCGAGATCAGAACGACATCTGCGGATAATACAACCTTTGCGGCTGATGCGAATATCACAACATCTGGCGGTAATATCTTTATCGATGCAGATGGTCTGCTTAATCAAAATGTGACATTCGAAGATGGCGCGTTGGTCAATCTTGGTACAGGTGCTTTGCGCATTGAGGCCTCTGATGTGGTCAAGCTGACAGGTATTGTGACGAGCAGTGATGCCGCTTGCGGGGAGGGCACGCAAGGTTGTGCGGTCACCGTGCTTGCCAACAGCATTAATGATGGCGGTAATAGCCGTGATGATATCGAGCTAAATGGCAATGGTGATATCCGCTTGAACGCGCATAAATATGCGAATTTGAACAAGATTGATTATAATGGCACGGCGCCTTTGCAAATCGAAGTGCAGGGCAAAAATCAAGGCGCACGTATCGCTGGCTCAATGCTTGGTATTGATGCTGAGGCTGGTATTAATGTGTCGAAATTCTTGGCCAATAGCGGTGCGATTAGCGCGCCTTTGACGAATAGCCTGACCATCAATGAAGGCCGCTTGCGTGATGATCTCTATCTGTCTATTGGCGATTTTGATGCGCGTATTGGTCGCTTGCTCGATAACTCGCTTGATGCCAATGAATGGCTTCTATCTAGCTTGGATGATGGCTTCTTTAATGATGGCGCTTTGCAATCAGGTATTCGTGCAGAAGATTATCGCTGTACAGGTGCCCCGTCGTTTATTGGTGATGGCAATGCGGTGCTGGATGTGACCTTCAGCTATGATAATCCAACGGTGAATTGTTCTGGCGTGTTGGCCTTCTATCGCTTGCCTTATGTCTTGCAGGTGCCGGTTCAATCTGTTGAGCAGAAATTGAACAACATGATTGAGACAATGCGCGTCACAAACAGCGTCAGAGTGAACCCGGTTGAATCAGGTAATCTTGAACAGGCAATTATCTCAACCGATAGGCAGTTCACATTGGCAAGTGATGGTGTTGAGCCACAACAGCGTATCTCAGATGATGCGGTTAATTTGGGGATGACGAACCCGGCGATTGCTGAGGAATTTGCCAATGTCTTTGGCGTGCGTGAAAGTGCGGCGGTTGGTGTGGTACAGGTTGATATGGACCAGATTATTCAAATCGGTCTGCCATTCGCACCAGATGCGCTAGATACACAAGAAGCGCTTGAAGAAGAGGAAGAAGAGACCGAAGAGCCGATTGAAGAGGCGACCTCTGATGAGGCGGATATCCCGCTGGCGAATAATAATCTGGGTAATAATCTGGGCAACAATATAGGCGTTAATGATAATGCGCCTATCGGGCCTCTATCATTATTGCTGAATTAATCTGCTGGCCTAAAGCGCGATACCGCGTAGCTTTTCGGTGAGTGACTTAATCATCTGATTGGCTTGTGCCATATGCGGGTTTACGTCGGCGGCTTGCTCATAGGCGCGCAGGGCTTGTTCAAAATTACCAGCTGACATTTCAATCAGGCCAAGACCAGCAAGCGCGCCAAAATGGCGGGGCTCAAGATTGAGGGTCTGTGCGATATCAAAGCGTGAATCTGCCAGACGCCCTTGAATATAATAAAGCGTCGCCCGCTTGTTCCATGCTTCGGCAAATGAGGGGTCTTGGTCGATAATGTCTGAAAATATCCCCTCAGCGTGGAAATAATCGCCTTGGTTCATCATACTGACACCACGGAACAGGCGCCTTGTCAGGCTTTCTTCTGTTGGGTGGGTTGACCATCTTGACCAAATCTCAGCCGTGATACGTTGCACATCGCCCGCATCATCCACCTCTTTTAGGGAGATGAATAGCTCATCAAGCACAACATCATTATGTGCCATATCAATTGGCGCATCGCCCATAGGGTCTATTAGCTCAGAGGTGATATCACCCGATTGCGCATAGGCCGTGCCGATGATATCGGTGCCAACAAGACCGGGGCTAATAAGGCCGGTTGCAATCGTCGTCGTAAGGCATAATGCCAGCATGAAAGAGGGTCGTTTTTTTATCATACTTATTAAATAAGGCTGTTTTTACAAATGAAAAGCCCTATTTGCAAGAGCCGGTCTTGAAACTGCGTGCATCTAGTCACATCTTCTATGCTAGTATTGTCGGCTTATTCATCTATAGGAGAGAGTGTTTTGTCAGAGGTAAGAGCATGTTTAGGCGTTGTGAATGGTATGCCAACATCTGATGGTGCGGGGGTGTCTTTATTGCGCGTGGTTGGCACGCCGCAAATTGATTATTTTGATCCCTTCTTAATGCTAGATGAGTTTAAGAATGATGATCCCGGCGCCTATGTGGCAGGGTTTCCAGAACATCCGCATCGCGGCTTTGAGACCGTCTCTTATATGAAGCAAGGGGCGATGAAGCACCGTGATTCAGCCGGCAATGAAGGCAT
>OBNQ01000010.1_pt1 | contig 43734 bp, 41 predicted proteins | sample 1494201 | NCBI WGS metagenome assembly OBNQ01 (sample SAMEA3275557, study PRJEB22092) | marine metagenome | biome: ENVO 01000043; feature: ENVO 00000569; material: ENVO 00002150 | collected 2014-06-21T11:00:00+00 | depth 2 m
TTATCAGCTACCTTATCCGCCGCCTCTTTTGCACCTGCCTTACCAGTGGCCCAGCCGATGGTCGGAAAGCCCATCATGCCGCCTAACAGGCCTTTTTCAGGTCGCCGCACCATCACAGCCTTCTCACCATAATGAGCAACAAACACAATTCCTTGGCGTTTTCGCTTAGGCGTCTTTTTGGGCTTTACGGGCAAATATTGCGCCTCGCTGCGCCCCGCCATCAGACATGAGGCCGATAACGGGCACCTATCACATCGCGGCATGGAGGGGATACAAATGCGCGCGCCTATATCCATAATCGCTTGGGCAAAATCTGCATGCTGGCTATCAGGGGCTATTTGCGGATAGACCTCTCGCAAATGACTCTTTAGCGCTGGCAAAGGCGTCATCAGCCCCGCATAACGCGCCAGCACACGCTCGACATTCCCATCAAGCACAATCGCCGGCCTATCATACGCAAATGCCTGAATAGCGGCGGCGGTATAAGGGCCAATGCCTGGCAATTTCAGCAAGGCCGCCTCGTCTTTTGGAAATTGCCCCTTATGATCTTGGACAAGCGCAATCGCCGCTTTGCGCAAATTCCGGGCCCGCGCATAATAGCCAAGCCCTGCCCATTCCTTCAACAAATCCTCTTCAGATGAATTGGCTAAATCTTCGATGCTTGGCCAAAGTGACTTAAAGCGCTCAAAATAGGGAATCACCGTCGCAACCACGGTTTGTTGCAGCATCAATTCTGACAAAAACACATCATAGGCAGGCGCTAATTCTGGCCATTTCTTGCGCCAAGGCAATGTCCGGCCATGCGCCTCATACCACGCCAATAAGGGGGCCGCGAACGCCTCAGCGGTCAGCACAGGCGCCCCTAGCACAAGCCCGGCAAGTGCCGCTTGGCCTTCTTCATAGCGCATCTGAGCCTTGACCATCACATCTCACCTTCAAAAGATATCTTCAATCCTATCGCCACCATACGGATTCATTTTGTTTTCTGAAATCACAATCGTTAAGATGGGGCATGTCTTATGACCGAAAAGCCCCTGATGAGGCAAAACGCAAAAAAAAGCTGACACGCCTTGGCGGTCTAACAGAGCGGCTTATCGCGCCTGCTTTGGTTAAAAAAAGCGCCTATCTAAGCCAGCTTATTGCGCATTGGCCGCAAATTGCGGGCCCTTATGCCGCATGGGCTAAGCCGGCAGACATTCACCCTGCCAGCGCCCAAGACAAGGACGGCATCTTAACCCTATCCATCCATTCCGGCAGAGGACCTGAGGCAATTGCCTCATCTGAGGATATCTTAAATCGTGTAAACAGCTTTGTCGGCTTCCAACTTGCCAGCCAATTACGCGTCCGCCAAGACTTGCCGCTTGACGCAAGCAAAGCTGGCAAGGCCACAACAGAATCAGACACCACAGAATCACAGCCCAAAGCCGCCTCATTACAAGAGGCGCTCGACAGGCTTGGGGCCACAATTAACGCTAAATCCAAAAAATAGCGGGGCAGGTGCGCCTCAATTTTGCGTTCTGACTTGATTATGCCGCATTTCACATATTAAACTGACAGACTGAAAATCAAAACGACAGCCCTTGTCGCAAAATCCGCTTTGACCGTAACTATCATTTAGAGCCATTGAACATGTCATTTTCGAATAAGTCTTCACGCACCAGACGTCATTTCTTGCAAACATCAACAGCCGCCGCGGCTCTTGCCCCTTCGCTGATATCAAGCATCGCAAAGGCAGAAGAGTTTAGCATTGAGGCGATTACCGCCCCGCGCCGTCTTGGCAGTGATGATGCCCCTGTAAAGGTGATAGAATTTTACTCAATGACCTGCTCACATTGTGGCGCGTTCCACCGCGAGACATGGCCACAGATCAAAAAAGACCTTATCGAGACAGGCAGGCTACAATTTGAGCTACATCCCTTCCCGCTAGATGGGCTTGCATTGCGCGCGCATGTGCTATGCCGCCTATTGCCAAATAAGGGCTTTTTCGCGATGGCTGAATTGCTGTTAAAAGAACAGTCAAATTGGGTGCGTGCCGCAGATCCCCTGCAGGAATTGACAAATTACGGCCGCCAAGCTGGCATTTCAGAAGAGAAATTCAATGCCGTCCTGCGCAACCGTCCTGTGCTTGAAGCGATTGTGCAAATGCGCCAAGATGCGGTTGATGATTGGAATGTTAGCTCAACACCTAGCTTTGTGATCAATAATGAAAAAGTCCTAAGCGGTGGCCGCAATTATGATGATTTCGTTAAAGAGTTAAGTGCTTTTGGCATTTAAATGACCCAAAGCTAGTCGCCTATGATTTTCCGCCACCTTAAAATGACCGGATTTAAATCCTTTGCTGAACCAACAGCCGTGGAGATTGAGTCTGGTCTAACAGGTGTTGTGGGCCCGAACGGGTGCGGGAAATCAAATGTCGTGGAGGCGCTTCGCTGGGTTATGGGCGAATCAAATGCCCGCCAAATGCGTGGCACTGAACTAGATGATATCATCTTTGCAGGTACACAAAATCGGCCTGCCAGAGATATTGCCGAAATCACCCTAGAGCTTGATAATTCTGCGCGTCGTGCGCCGGTTGATTTCAATAAATCAGATGATCTTGAAATCACGCGCAAGGTCGAACGCGGCAAAGGCTCTAGCTATTTTATCAATGGCCGGCCAGCGCGTGCCAAGGATGTACAGCTATTATTCGCTGATACCGCCACAGGCTCACGCTCTGCTGGCATGGTCTCGCAAGGGCGTATTGGCGCGATTGTCGGCGCCAAGCCAGAAGATAGGCGCTCTTTATTGGAAGAGGCCGCCAATATTAAAGGCCTTCACCAGCGACGTCATGAAGCTGAATTACGCCTGAAAAATGCCGAAACCAACCTTGAACGCCTAGAAGATATCGCGAACCAGCTTGCCGAACAGCGCGCCCAACTAGCTAAACAAGCACGCCAAGCGGCACGTTATAAATCAGTCGCCGATAGAATCAGAAAAGCAGAGAGCACCTTATTCTTGGCGCGCTGGCAAGAAGTGCGCAAAGATGATGAACAAGCAAGCGCCCAGCTTCATCAGGCAAAGATGGTCTCTGCTGATGCCGCCACCACAGCCGCTGAAGCTGAAAAAAACAATCTGCTCGCCGGCGAAGCTCTCACCCCTTTAATGGCGCGTGAGGTCGCCGCATCGGCTGAATATCAAAGGCTGAAACTAGCCGTTGATGAATGTGACAGAGAGGCCGCGCGTATTGAGGCATCTATCGCCCAGCTTGGGGCGCAAATGCGTCAAATTGAAAATGATGAAGCGCGCGAGAACAGCCTGCAAACAGATGCGCAAAAGGCGCTCTCAGACCTCAATGCAGAAAAACAAACCTTGCAAAGTCAATTGGCAGAACAGCAACCAAAACTTGCCGCCAGTGATGCAGAGCTTGCCTCTGCCCAGCAAACAAGCCTCGATAGCGATGAGGCGCATGCCAGCGCCAAGGCCAATCTTGCCTCTTTCGAATCAGCCAAAGCACAGCATCAGCAAAGGCTGACACAATTACAAAGCCGGATTGCCGCCGCTGAAGCAGGGCTGTTATCGCTTGATAGTGAGGCACTTGCCAGCCAAGCCGCCGCCAAAGAGGCCGCGCGCGAGGCGGCACAAACAGCCTATGATACAGCGTCAAAAGCCTTAGAATCAGCTGAGGCCGCGCTTGCCCAAACGCAAGATGAAGCGCAGGCCAAGAGTGATATGTCGCGCAATGCGAATGCCGAGCTTGCCGCCCTTACCGCGCAAATTGATGCGCTCTCTTATGTTCTGACCGATTCCAGGAGCTCTGATAAAGCGCCTATCTCTGATAGCATCACCGTCTCTGATGGCATGGAGGCGGCTCTTGCGGCGCTTTTGGGCCACAATCTATCGCTTGCCGCCGAGCATGATGAGCGCGGCTATTGGCGCGATGATATGGCAGAGGCGACCATCACCCCCCCTCAGCAAGGCACCCCTTTGCACGATTATGTCAAAGGCCATCCGGCGATTATGCGCGCTATCGCGGCTGTTGCGGTCATAGAAGACAGCACAGAAGCAGAAGACACGCAAAAAACACTGGCCCCCGGTCAAGCCCTTGTCAGCAAAGATGGCAAGCTATGGCGGTGGGATGGTTTGGTGCGCACCGAGCATGATGGCGCGGATGAGCGTTTGCGGCAAAAAGCCAAATTGGACGCGCTAACCGCCCAGCTTAAGACCACCCAAGATTTAGCCGAAGGCGCAGAAGATGCCGCCGCGCAAGGTGAGACTGCCTTGCGCCAAGCAAAAGATCATACCACGCAATGCAAAGCAACTGAAAAGACATCTGAACGCGCGTTACTTGACGCCGCCAGAGCCGCAGATGCCAGCCGTATCGCACATGAATCAGCCATTACGCGCCAAGCTGATCTCGATAAGGCCCTTGCCCAAGCGACCGCTGATTTTGACGAGGCCAAAGGCGAACTTGATATCACAGGCGATATTTCAAACCTCCAAGAAGATGAGGTGAAATGGCGCAAAATTGCCGATGATAATCGTGAGGCACTCTCTGTTATTATGGGCAATCATGCCAGCTTGCGTGAACAGCTAAACAGCGCGACCATGCGCATCGAAGCTATCACCGCGCAAGAGCAAGCATGGGTGACACGCCTATCTAGCACGGATGGGCGCTTGTCTGATTTGGCCAATCGCCGCCTTGAAAATGCTGATAAAAAAGCCGAGATGGAAGCCAAGCCAGAGGCCCTTGCGGCGCAAAAGCAAGAGCTTGGTGATTTGGTGGATGAAGCGCAAAATAATCACCGCACCGCCAGTGATGCCGTCGCCCAAGCCCAGCAATTAGCCAGAGAGGCTGATAGCACGCTAAAAGAGGCAAACAGACTTGCCGCAAACGCCAGAGAAGATGAGATTAGAGCCGAAGGCGCCAAAGAGCGTAGCACCGATCAGATGGAAAGCTTGCGCGCCCGTATCGAAGAAAAATTATCCGCCGCGCCTGCCCAATTATATACGCTCGCAGAAATGGGCGAAGATGACGCGCTCCCCCCATTATTCCAGCTCGAAGATCGTGTGGCCAGATTACAAAGAGAGCGTGATTCGATTGGCCCTGTGAATTTGCGCGCCGAAGCTGAGATGGCAGAAATAGATGAGCGCCTCACCCAGATGCAAACGGAACGTGATGATCTGATAGGCGCGATTGAAAAACTGCGTACCGCCATCGCGACATTAAACCGCGAAGGCCGCGCGCGCTTGCTGGAAAGCTTTCAGGAAGTGAATAAATATTTCAAAGAAATGTTTACGACCTTATTTGGTGGCGGACAGGCTGAATTGCAATTGACAGAATCAGCTGATCCCCTTGAAGCAGGTCTTGAGATTTTGGCATCGCCGCCGGGCAAAAAGCTGCAATCTTTGTCATTGCTATCAGGTGGTGAGCAGGCTTTGACAGCACTCGCCATTATTTTCGCGGTCTTTTTAACGAATCCAGCCCCCATTTGTGTGCTTGATGAGGTCGATGCGCCGCTTGATGATTCGAACGTCTCACGCTTTTGCGACCTGCTACGCGATATTGTCTCACGCACCAAAACACGCTTTTTGGTCGTCACCCATCATCGCATGACAATGGCCCGAATGGACAGGCTTTACGGCGTCACAATGGAGCAAAAAGGCATAAGCCGCCTTGTTTCTGTCGACCTGCAAACAGCCGAAACATTCGAAGAGGCTCTCTAGCCACCGGCACCATACATTTCATAAGACTGCGCTATTTTGTCCAAGATAGGGTCTGATGATGTCTTTCACTTGACAAATTGCTGATCTGACCATAGGTTGGCGACGCATTTTGACCTATCGGAAAAACAGGGGTAAAACACTGTTTGTTTGACTGATAGGGAGCCTATGCAAAGCAAAGCAATTTTTGCAATGACGCGATGATGCGGCATTTGTCACACGGAGCCTTGAAATGTCAGGTCATGATGACAAAGCAAAGAGCGCTGAGACGACCTCTCTAGCAGAGCGAATTTCAGAGCTTGAAAACCGCAAAAGCAAGTTGCAAGAAAAGACGGCAAAAGCGCATATGCCCGCCGAAGGGATGGCATTAGCAGGCCGGGTGGCAACAGAGCTTGTCGCTGGCATTGTCGTCGGAAGCGCGCTTGGATGGGCATTGGATAAGGTTTTTGACACATCACCATTATGGTTGGTTGTGTTGTTTTTTCTAGGCGCGATTGGCGGCATGATGAATGTCTGGCGTATCGCAACGGGCAGAGGGATGGCTGCTGGTTATTTTGAAGAGCATGGCACGGATAGTGACAATGCCCCTTCAGACGAAAATGACCAAAAGCGTTAACAGGAGTTAGAAGACGTGCATTCACCAGTTGAACAATTCACCATTAAGACTTTGTTTGCTTTAAATCTATTTGGCTTTGATATTGCTTTCACCAATTCAGCCCTCTTTATGGTTTTGACTGTTATTCTAAGCGTGGCTCTCTTGGTTTACGCCATGCGCCCTGCCGCTATGGTCCCTGGCCGTCTTCAAAATGTCGCTGAGATGATGTTTGAATTTGTGGCTGATATGGTCCGCAGCAATGTGGGCAGCGAAGGCCGCCGCTATTTCCCGTTCATCTTCTCAGTCTTCGTCTTTGTTCTTTTCACTAACATGCTAGGGCTAATCCCTTACAGCTACACGGTCACAAGCCAGATTGTTGTGACATTTGCGATGGCAGCCTTTATCTTTGTTGGTGTCACACTTATCGGCCTCATCAAGCATGGCTTTCACTTCTTCTCATTCTTTGTGCCATCAGGCGCACCGAAAGCTCTGATCCCATTCTTGATTATCATTGAGGTTATCTCTTACTTCATGCGCCCTGTCAGCTTGTCTGTTCGACTATTCGCCAATATGTTGGCTGGTCACACAATGCTGAAAGTGTTTGCTGGTCTAGCGGTTATGCTAACATCAGCTGGCGGCGTGTTTGTGGGCATGTCTGCCCTGCCTTTATTGGCAATTATCGGTTTGACAGGTCTTGAAATTCTGGTCGCGGGCCTTCAAGCCTACGTATTCACAATTTTGACTTGTATGTATTTGAATGACGCGCTACATCTCCACTAGATTTTAGCGTCGTAACGCAAAGCCTATCAAAAATAGGTGGCGCATTTTTTAGTAATCTTGCAACGAAACGTCCAATACAAAGGAATGGTAAAATGGAAGCAGAAGCTGCAAAACTCATCGGTGCCGGTATCGCGGTACTTCCTCTTCTAGGTGTAGGTCTAGGTATCGGGAACATCTTCTCAAGCCTAATCACATCAATTGCACGCAACCCAGCTGCACGTGGCGAAGTCTTCGGCATCGGCATTTTGGGCTTTGCGTTGACTGAAGCGATCGCGCTTTTCGCGCTTGTTGTTGCGCTTCTACTTCTTTTCGTATTCTAGTCAGCTAGAATCTCGTAAGAAGAGACCATATTTTTGTGGCCACATCTGTTCGTTATTAACATTGTGGCCACATATTTTGTTAAAAATTGCCCACAAGATCACGCGCCCATGCATCTATGGCATGTTGGTGTGCGAATTAAACAGGCAAAGCTAATAAGCAGGATAAGCAGATGTCAGTGACACAGATTATGAAACCACTGGTTTATTCCCCCCTCGCTCTTATGGTGCCATCATTGGCATTTACTTCGGGGGCATTTGCAGCGGGCGATTCATCAGGTGGCCTTCCACAGTTAGATATCGCAACATGGCCAAATCAGTTATTTTGGTTGCTTATCACCTTCACAATTCTTTTCTTGTTGATGAATTACGTCGTCACACCGCGCATTAGTGCTGTGATTGAAAATCGTAGTGATAAAATCTCAGGCGATTTGGCAAAAGCCAAAGAAGCTGATGCCAAAGCCAAAGAGATGCAGGTCACATATGAGAGCGCCCTTGCAAGCGCAAGAGCCGACGCAAGCGACAAAGCACAAGCGGCAACCAAAGCGGCCAATGATAAGGCCGCCGCTGGTGAAGCTGAAATGGCTAAGAAGCTAGCAAAGAAGCTGGCGACAGCTGAAAAGAAACTAGCGGCAATGCGCGACGATGCGATGGCGAACCTGAATGATGTGGCAACAGAAGCCGCACAAGAGACTGTTAAACAGCTTATCGGCGTCAAAGCAACCAAAGCAGAAGTCACAAAGCAGGTTAAAGCTGCGGCTAAAGCTGCAAACGCTTAACCATAAGGATAGATAAAGATGTCAGTTGTTAATGAATCAACCTTTGTTGCCGTAGGTTTTGCTCTTTTCGTCGTCCTTATTTGGCGCAAAGCGGCCACAGCGATTGGCGCGATGCTTGATCAGCGTTCGGCCAAAATCGAATCTGAATTACAAGAAGCGCAAAACTTGCGCGAAGAAGCCGCCGCTGAGTTGAAAAAATTCCAGCGTCTGGCACGTGAAGCCGCTGATGAAGCAAAGACAATCTTGTCAAATGCCGAAGCCACAGCCGAGCGCATCACAAAGATTGCCGAAGAAAAGGCAGAGGCCTCTATCGCACGCCGCGAGAAGCAAGCCGCGATGAAAATCGAAGCAGCAGAAGCCGCCGTGATTGCCGATTTGCGCGCCCAGTCAGCCACCTTGGCCGTGACCGCCGCAAAGCATGTGATGGCTGAAAAGCTTGATGCCGACGCCTCATTGGCCTTGATTGAAGAATCAGTCAAGCAGTTGGATGATATCAAAGCCTAAACCCCTTCAAAAATAAGGGCTTGCACCAAAACAAAAGAGGCCAAAGGGCCTCTTTTTTTATGCTTAAAATAAATAGCGAGACGTCACGCAAACAAAGGCTGAATTACTGCCCCAATAGCTCAGGTGTGAGCGATAAAATGATGCGGCCGCCTTGCGGGATAGTCAATTCACGCCTAACCAGCGGATAGATTGTCTCAACGCCATTTGTGAATTGCATCGTATAGATAAAGCTTGTGGTCTCTATCACCTCATCATCACGTCCAATAATCGCCGCCGCCATTGGCACCACCACAGGGTCAACACCGTTCCCTTCACCAAGCTCGCGCGACACCTTAAGGCCGATCGCTAAATCAGTGACCACGCCCCGATCATTATCATAACAGCTAGCAGAGACGCCATTTAAGCGCACTTCAACATCTTGGGCCAATTCCTGTGTCTCAAGGCTAGAGCGGATGCCTTCTGCATAGCTCGTCACCTGACTATCGCACTTATAATAGTCTGGCTGGAACGTAGAACAGCCGCTAAGTGCGGCTAAAACTAGCAGGGATGGCGCAATGGATTTAAAGCACATGGACATATCCTCATTTGTCTGCCAAAAGCGTATGAATATGATATCATAGAATTGACACCTATCTTCTTATCGCGCAATTAGGGCATCATGGACAAGTTAAAAAAGACATTAATTCTAGCGGCCCCTCGTGGTTTTTGTGCCGGCGTAGACCGGGCCATTCGTATCGTTGAAGTTGCCTTAGAGAAATATGGCGCCCCTGTTTATGTCAGGCACGAGATTGTCCATAATAAACGCGTGGTCGGCGACCTTGCCGCCAAGGGCGCGGTCTTTGTCAAAGAGCTAGATGAAGTCCCGCAAGGCGCGCCTGTTATCTTCTCCGCCCACGGGGTCGCAAAATCAGTGCATGAACGCGCAGATGAAGAGAATATGATCGCCCTTGATGCGACCTGCCCGCTTGTCACAAAGGTGCATATCGAGGCGGAGCGCCATGAAAAGCAAGGACATCACATTTTCTTAATCGGCCATGCCGGCCATCCTGAGGTTATTGGCACAATGGGCCAAGTTGAAGATGGCTCTATGACATTGATTGAGACCTTGGAAGAGGCCCTAACCGTCACCCCGCCAGAGGGCAAGAAGCTTGCCTTTGCGACGCAAACAACGCTGTCTGTGGACGATACGGGGCAAATTATTTCAGCCCTGCAACATCGCTTCCCAGAGATTTCAGGCCCGCGCGGCGAAGATATTTGCTATGCCACCACCAATCGCCAACAGGCGGTAAAAGAGCTGGCAGGCACAATTGATTTCTTCTTGGTCATTGGGGCAGAGAACTCATCAAATTCAAAGCGCCTTGTTGAGGTTGCCGAGAATGCCGGTGCTAAAAGCGCGCGTCTTATCGCTGATGCGGACGCGCTTGATTGCGCTATGCTTGACGGTGCGAAAACCATCGGCCTATCGGCTGGTGCGTCTGCGCCTGAGATTTTGGTCGATGAGGTGATTGCGAAATTATCATCAGCCTTTGATATCACGATTGAGCATCAGAATTTCATTGCTGAAAACCTGACCTTTAAGTTGCCGTCAATTTTGACAAAATAAGAAAAGGTGTGGCTCTGATGGCTGTTTACACAACGATTGATGATAATGAAATTGCTGACCTTTTGGCGCGCTATGATATTGGCCAGCTCCTATCCCTTGCCGGTATTGCCGAAGGGGTTGAGAACTCAAACTTTCTTCTGCGCACAGACCAAGGCAATTTTATTCTAACCCTCTATGAAAAACGCACCAATGAGGCAGATCTGCCCTTTTTCATGGATTTAAAGCGTCATTTAAGTGAGGCAGGCGTTACCTGCCCTTTGCCGATTGAGGATAAATCAGGCGCCGTTTTGCAACGCATAGCTGGTCGCCCGGGCGCCATCTTTAGCTTTCTTGATGGTATTTCCTATCGCAACCCAACAGCCGAGCATTGCCGCAATCTTGGTATGATTTTGGCAGAGATGCACCTTAAGACCGCTGATTTTAGCGCCGTGCGTACGAATGCGCTTGGCCCCGACAGCTGGGCTGATTTGCTGTTATCTATTGACCGCGATCCCGATGATTTGCCGCCAAATCTGCGCGATAAAACAGGCGCCCTTATCACAGATATCGTGGCGCGATGGCCGCAAGATTTGCCTACAGGCATTATCCATGCCGACCTATTCCCGAATAATGTGATGTTTGTGGGTGACAAGCTTACTGGCGTCATCGATTTCTATTTCGCCTGCTCTGATATCCTCGCCTATGATCTAGGCATCTGTCTTAACAGCTGGTGCTTTGAGAAAGATGGCAGCTTTAATATCACGAAATCATCCGCGATGATCGCCGGCTATCAATCAGTGCGCCCTCTTAGCCAAAACGAAATTGATGCGCTGCCAATTTTATGCACAGGCTCTGCGATACGCTTTTTCTTGACCCGTCTCTATGATTGGCTAAATACGCCGAAAGATGCGTTAGTAAAGCCACATGATCCGATGGAATATTGGGGCAAGATTCGCTTTCATCGCACCGTCAAAAGCCCAGCTTCTTATGGCCTCTGGCAGGATGATTAATATGTCAGATGATGTGGTTGAGATTTTCTCAGACGGCTCTTGCTTGGGCAATCCTGGCCCGGGCGGTTGGGGCGCCTTATTGCGCTGGCGCGGTCATGAAAAAGAACTCAGCGGCGGTGAGCCGAATAGCACCAATAACCGGATGGAATTAATGGGCGCTATCTCGGCGCTTAATGAGCTGAAAAAGCCGTCGAAAATCATCCTAACCACCGATAGCCGCTATGTCATTCAAGGCATTAATGAATGGATGGCAGGATGGGTAGCGCGCGGCTGGAAGACGGCGAGCAAACAGCCTGTGAAGAATCAGGATCTATGGCAAGAATTACACGCCGCAACACAACGCCATGAGATTGAATGGCGGTGGGTCAAAGGCCATGCGGGCCATGATGAAAATGAGCGTGTCGATGATTTAGCCCGTCACGCCGCCGAAGCACAACAGCGTGACCAGAGCTAAAGATAAAAGGCTAAAGGTTGGCTAGCACATGTTCGGCAGATGAGACCTCATAGACCGCAGGCTCTTCTAGGAACGCTTTGGTGATCACACCATCTTCGACAATAAACGCCGAACGCGACGCTCTTGTGCCAAGCACAGGGCCCATATGAACAGACAAGCCAAGAGCGTCTGATAATTGCCCTTCCCTGTCGGCTAGCATTGTGATCTTATCGCCCACATCCTGCGATTGGCCCCATGCATACATCACATGCACATCATTCATCGCCATACAGATAATCTCGTCAAACCCCGCCGCCTTTAGCGCGTCATAATTGGCAAGATAGCTTGGCACATGCTTGGCAGAACATGTTGGTGTAAAGGCACCTGGCACCGAGAAGATAATAATTTTCTTACCTGCCAAAGCCGTGCCTGTATCAAACACATCAATCCCCTCAGCATCTTTGACATGCAATTCAAGCGCGGGGATTTTTTGACCAATTTCAAGACTCATAAGGCTGTCCTTTCAAAGACATTTTTTTGATTTATTCTATATGATATCATACGCGCCAGAGCGCCTATTGGTTTGCCGCAAGCAAGGCATTTTCAATCGCCCGCCTCGTCAGAATTTCAGGCAAGATAATGCCTGATTGAGCGGATTTACCATAGACCACATTAAACGGGATACCAAAACGCTCATTAGAGGCTAAATAGCGCGCAATCGCCTCGTCAGGCAGGGTCCAATCAGCGCGCATAAGCACGACCTCATTATCTGCGAACAACGCCTCCACGGCCTTTGTATCAAGCACAAGCGACTTATTCGCCTTGCACGTAATGCACCAATCAGCGGTGACATCGACAAACACTAATTGGCCTTGCCTGCGCAATTGCGCCAGCGTCGCCTCATCAAAGACAGACCATGCGCTATTCGCATCATACCCCGCATCCTGCGCATTATGGCTGATAGCATTATAAAACAGACTGCCGATCCATAGAACCGTCAGCGCCATCAGCACCCCAAGACCTTTTTGCAAACGCACCATCCACGCGCCCGGACGTGGCAAGAATGACATCAATGACGGAAACCCTGCCAAGATTAGCCAAGGCAGTGCCAGCCCTATGCCCATCATCACCATCATGGCGTAGAGTACCGCATCAGACTGGACAAGCGCAAAGCTGATAGCTGTGCCAACAAAGGGCGCTGAGCAAGGCGTTGCGAGGATAGTGGCAAGCATCCCTGCGCCAAAATCACCCCATAGGCTGTGCCCCTCCTGCCTCTGTCTTGGCAGGCGTGCTTGGATGAAAGCTGGCATCCGCAAATGCACCACGCCAAATAAGGACAGGGTGAATATGCCTGTCACAATAAGCAAGGCACCTAAAAAGACAGGGCTTTGGAATTGGATACCCCAGCCAACCTGCCAGCCAACCTGCCCGCCAAAGGCACGCAAAATCTGCAAGAATAGTGCTAGCAGACCAAATGAGGCGATAATCCCTGCCGCACTCATCAAAAAGCGCGCTCTTATACGTGCCGGCGCGGTGCCACCAAGCGACAGAACAGACGCGACTTTCAAGGATAGAACAGGCAGTACACAAGGCATGAAATTCAAAATAAAGCCGCCGATTAGCGCAATCAGCCAATAGGGCAATGAGGCGGCAGACAGGTTTTGCCCCTCTATATCAGGCAAGCCACTTGCCGCTTGCACCTGCACAGATGTCTCATACCCTATCGCGCCATCATCAATGGTCAGCGTCATGCGCTCGCCAATAGCCGGCTTTGATGAGCCGCCAATATGCTTGATAAGGTAACTGCCATCCAGCTGTTGGACGGGCGCTGCAAAGCTGGCCCCCTCTAGGCCTTCAACCAGAATATCCACCACATCAGACGCCTCAGATAGGCGGGCAACCAAATGCCCCTGCCCTTTAGCATCATACGCGGCAGGCGCTTGATAAAGGGCGAGCGCATCGCGCTTTTGCTTTGGCAATTGCGCCCTTATCTTGGCCAATTCCTGCCCATAGATAGAGGCAACAAGCGGCCCTTCTGCCAGCGATAGCTTTAACTCACCAGCGATAGGCACACAAATATCAGCGCAAACAAGTGCCTCTGCGGTCAGCACGATATTTGTGGCTTGAAACGCCGCGCCAAGGGTTAAATCAACGGGCAAAATCACGCGATTGGCATAACCGAATGTATCAAGATCAAACAGAGAAAACCGCTTTGGTAACGGGTAATGAAGCACCGCTTCGGCGCCGCTCATAGCAATCGGATCAAGCATTATCTGGGCTGGCAAGCCGGCATCACCAGGGGTGCGCCAATAGGTCTTCCAGCCTTCATCCAACACAATCTCAAGCCCAAGCGACAGCGTGCCAGATGCACCAGCAGTCTCACTTGCGCTAATCAGGCGCATCTTTGCAAATTCACCATCAAACCACGCGCTTTCAGCCGCCTTTGCGCTTTGGACAAAGGCCATTTGCGCCAATAGGATGAGAAGAATAGGTAAAATGCGCATTTTTATCGCTCTTTATTTGCGTCTGAAGATGAATCGGCCTTAAATACTGACAAGCCCCGCAACAAATGTTGCCTCATCCTATCAGACTTCTGATGAGACGTTCAGTATGATAACCAAAAATGTCGAAATTTTGAACTCTATTCGTGGCCAATTGCTGGTCGCGATGCCGCATATTGATGATGACCGCTTTAAACAAAGCGTTATCTTGATGTGCCAGCATGATAATGAGGCGGCGATGGGGCTTGTGATTAACAAGGTCTTGCCGCATTTAGACCTCAACGCCTTGCGCTCAAAGCTGAAGCTAAAGCAGGCTTTTTTTGACGGCGATCTGCCTATCTATGCCGGCGGTCCTGTCGAGAGCGGCCGCGGCTTTGTGCTTCATTCAGCTGATCAAATGCTCCCCGATAGCCTGCCGCTTGGCGATGATATGGGCATGTCTGTGCAAGTATCGATGATCAATGAAATCGCCGCAGGCACAGGCCCATGCCATCACCGCATCATGCTTGGCTATGCAGGCTGGGATAAGGGCCAGCTTGAGGCTGAATTGCGTGAAGGTCTGTGGTTCCATATGAGCGCCACGCAAGAATTTATCTTCACAACACCTGCAGAGGGCCTATGGGAGCGTTGCTTTGTGCAATCAGGCTTTAACGCCGCCACCCTATCGCCGTACCCGGGTTCTGCGTAAGTCCCCTTTTAAGCCAACAGCCCCTTTAACCTATCATTGCTCATCACCTTGTCAGACGGGCCAATGACAGAGACAGCCGGTGTGGCATGGCTGGTCAGGCGATTAATCACGCGCACAACATCATCCTTGCCAAGCGCATTGACGCTATCTGCGATATCTTGCGGTGCGCGCACATGGCCGAATAACAGCAATTGACGCGCCATAGAATCTGTCATGCCAGAGACTGATTCCTGCCCCATCAAAATCGCCGCCCGCATTTGTGACTTGCCGCGCTCAACCTCATCATCGCTGATATCATGCTTCATATCTTGCAGTGCCGCACACGAGACGGTCAGCATCTCATCAACATCTTCTGCGGCTGTGCCAGCATAGATCCCAAACACACCTGCATCAGAGAACATTTGGGCAAAAGAGAAAATCGAATAACAAAGACCACGCTGTTCACGTACCTGCTGGAACAACCGCGAGGCCATGCCGCCGCCATAAAGGTTCGATAACAGCATCATCGCATAACGGTCACCATCGGTTGCCGCCGGCGCAGATAGGCCAACGATAACATGGCTTTGTTCCAATTTGCGCGTCTCAATAATCCGCCCACCTGTCCATGTTGGCACTGTGCGCTTTGGCATCTCAGCTTGGCGAATATTGCCCAGATGACGCTCTGCCTGTGCGATAAGCTCATCATGGCGCACCGCCCCTGTGGCGCATAAGATCATCTGATCACTGCCATAATAGCGGGCCATAAAACGCGCCAAATCATCACGGCTAAAACCAGATACGCTCTCGGCTGTGCCAAGGATAGAATCACCAAGCTTATGACCTTGATAAGAGGCGGCTGAGAAATTCTCAAACACCACATCATCAGGCGTATCAAGCGATTGGCCAATCTCTTGCAAGATCACGCCGCGCTCACGCTCAATCTCTTCTTCGGGCATGGTCGAATCGTTCAAAATATCAAACAGCACATCAACGGCCAATGGCATATGCTCTGGCATGATGCGGATATAATAGGCGGTCTCTTCACGCGCTGTATGGGCGTTCATATAGCCGCCAAGCGATTCGACCTCAACCGCGATATCACGCGCCGTCCGGCTATTTGTGCCCTTAAACGCCATATGTTCTAACATATGCGCAATGCCATTTTCGCCCGCCAGCTCATCACGTCCACCAGCTTTAATCCAAATGCCGACATTCACCGAATGCGCACCAGGCATGTTCAGGCTAGCGACCGTCAGCCCCCCTTCAAGGGTTGAGATTTGGGCACTCATGCGCCGCGCCTTGTGGCAAGCAAATGTTCTTGCACCTTTGCCAAATCATTATCAACAATTTCAAAATGCTCTGTGCGTTCCATCAAATCAGCCAAATGCGCAGGCAGTTCTGGCACTGTGCCTGACCCTTTGGTGACCGCATCTGGGAATTTGGCCGGATGCGCACAGGCAAGCGCGATAATCGGCACATCATCGCCAACAAGCCCCTGTTCACGCGCCATCCTTGCGCCATAAAGGCCCACGGCTGAATGGGGGTCAATCACCATATTATAGGTCTCTTTGGTCCGCTTAATCTCTGCCAAAGTACCTTCATCATCCAGACGATAGGCGGCAAATTTCGCTTGCATCGCATCCATGACCTCAGGGGCCACATCAAACGTGCCTGTTTGCGCAAATTGTGCCATCAGCGCGGCTGTCGCCTTGCCATCACGGCCAAGCATCTCAAACAACAGACGCTCAAAGTTCGATGAGACTTGAATATCCATAGATGGGCTCAAGGACGGGTTCACCCCATCACGCGCCATCACGCCTGATTCGAAAAAGCGTGTCAGGATGTCATTGCGATTTGAGGCAACGATGAATTTCTCAATCGGCAAGCCCATTTGGCTTGCGACCCAACCGGCAAACACATTACCGAAATTACCTGTTGGCACAGAAAAGGCGACAGATTTTTCAGGCGCGCCTACCTTTAGGGCAGAGGCAAAATAATAAACCACCTGCGGCATCAGCCGTGCCCAATTGATAGAATTTACCGCTGATAGGCCAACCTTATCTCTGAAATCGCCATCATTAAAGGCCGCTTTGACCAACGCCTGACAATCATCAAAATCACCCTTTAGCGCGATGGCATGCGCCCCATCTGCCTTCACAGATGTCATCTGCTTTTGCTGAACAGGCGAGACGCGCCCTTCAGGAAATAGGATAAACACATCCACCGCCTCGCGCCCCTTAAAGGCTTCAAGCGCGGCAGACCCTGTATCACCAGAGGTCGCGCCCAAAATCACCGCACGCTTACCAGCTGATTTCAACGCCCGGTCAAAGGCGCGTGATAGAAACTGCATCGCATAATCTTTAAACGCGATCGTAGGGCCAGAAAACAGCTCTAGCACATGCAGATTATCTTCATGCAAGCTTGTCAGAGGCGCCACATCAGGGTGCGTAAAGCCGCTATAGGCATCTTCTGCCATCACGCGCAATTCATCTTCGCTGACCTCACCTTGGGTAAAAGGTGCCATAATGCGCGCCGCTAGCTCGGCATAGCTAAGCCCCTTCATCGAGGCGATTTCAGCTTTGGTAAATTTCGGCCAGCTTGTCGGCAAATACAGGCCGCCATCACGTGCCAAGCCGTTAAGCAATGCCTGCTCATAAGATAGGGGGCCGTCTTGGCCTCTGGTGCTAATATATTCCATGTCTATAAGCCTCACTTAGCTTTCATCGTCAGCTTGGTCTTTTTTGCCAAATCGCAGGCGGCCGTTTGAATAGTGAAAGGCAAAATAAACGCCCAACAAAGACAAGGCGATTCCATACCATGTCACGGCATAATTTAGATGCGAATTGCGCACATCAATCTTTACCTCTGCCGCAATCGGGAGCGTAATCTCTTCGCCCTCATTGCGAATGGCATCGATATAATAGCTTTGCTTTGCATCCGGCAGCGCTAAATGAGCGGCAACCTCATCTGGCTTCATAGTGAACCAAAAACCGCGCGCCGGCTCATTATCAGGCACAAAGCTGCCTTGTCGTTGCGCAAGGCGGATAATGCCTTCAAGCTGGAAGCTATCTTCACTCATTGAAAAGGCCCGCTTCTCAGGCTCACGGTAAGCCTCAGAGACCCAGCCTCGATTGACAAAGAACATATCACCACGCGCGCTCTCAAAGGCTGTTACAACATGAAAGCCGGCATTGCCCTCATAGGTGCGACCTGTCAGATACACTGTCTCATCATGCACATAGCGCCCTTGCAGGCTCACACGCTGAAACTCAATCGGCGCACCGTCAAATGATGGGTAAATAGCCTCAGCCGTCGAACGTGCTTTGAACTCGTCAATCAACGCAGTTTTCCAGTGCAAGCGGTTCACTTGCCAAGTGCCAAGCATCAGCAAGACAATCAAAGCAGGAACGGCGAAAAGCGTAGGCCATAAAAGCGGGCGGAACATCATAAGACGATATCTTCCTTAAAAGCAAAGCTTTGGTAAAAAATGAAAAAGGGGCCAACAATTTGCGGCTGGCCCCTGAACTTATATCATTATGGAGAGGTCAGGATCAACCGCCCCACCAATAGACCGCCACAAACAAGAACAGCCATACAACATCAACAAAGTGCCAGTACCAAGCAGCCGCTTCGAAGCCGAAATGCTGGTCTGCTGTGAAGTGACCTTTCATGCCACGGATAAGGCACACGGCCAAGAATAGCGTGCCAACAAAAACGTGGAAACCGTGGAAACCTGTCGCCATATAGAACACTGAAGGATAGATGCCGTCAGTAAAGCCAAATGGTGCGTGGCTATATTCGAGGATTTGAAGCGCTGTGAATAACGCGCCTAGCACCACTGTGAGTGATAGGCCAATCGTAAAGTCACGACGGTTATTCTCTAAAATCGCATGATGCGCCCATGTCACAGTACAACCTGATAGCAATAGCACCAATGTGTTAATCAGCGGCAAATCAAACGGGTCGAACGTAATAATACCCTCTGGCGGCCAAACCCCACCAACCGGGAAGAAGGCAGAATCAAAGAATGCCCAGAAGAACGCGACGAAGAACATCACCTCAGAGGCGATAAACAACATCATGCCATAGCGCATACCAATCTGAACGATCGGTGTATGGTGACCTTGATATTCAGCTTCTCTGATGACATCACGCCACCACATGAACATGGTCAAAATAACCAAACCAAGGCCTGCGCCAAGGATATGGGCGCCATATTCACGCTCATGCATATACATCGCAGCGCCAATCGCAGCCACAAAACCTGCGGCTGAGCCAAATGCCGGCCACGGGCTAGGTTCTACCAGATGGTAAGGATGTTTTTGAGCTCCACTCATTTTGATCTCCTTCGTGTTTTCCCCCCCGGTCCCATGCCGGGCACAAAATAGCCTTAACTAATATCTGCAAAGAATGTGTAAGACAAGACAACCTCATCAACATCCTTTGTATTTTCATCGACTCTGATATCTGGATCCAAGAAAAAGGACACAGGCATATCAATCGATTCACCCACACCGAGTGTCTGTTCGGTAAAACAGAAGCACTCAATCTTCATAAAATATGGCCCCGCTTTTTGCGGTGTCACATTAAAGGTCGCTGTGCCACTTGTCGGGACATCAGCTAAATTTGTCGCACGGTAATAAACCATGACCTCTTCACCAGGCACCAAGCTTACCGGCGCTGTCACAGGTTCAAACTTCCATGGCAATTTCGGGTTCACATTGGCATCAAAGCGCACCGTCACAGGCGGCAATGCCAGCGAGGCAGTCTCTGGCGCTGCTTGTGCCACTTGTGTTGTGCCACCAAAGCCTGTTACCTGACAAAATAGGCGGTATAGCGGCACCGACGCAAAGGCAAGCCCGACCATCGCAAACACAACAACGGCCAAAGTGGCCAATGTCGCACCATTGCGATGGGATGCATCTGTCATGACGGCTTCACCAGTTTTTGCCATATCTTAAGCGGCTCCTGCCATACGAAGAATCGTAATCAAATAGAATAGCACCACAAGGCCTGCAATCAGACCAAGCACCCAATAATTGCGCGATTTGCGCATTGCTTGCATTTCTGCCGCAGTCTTAGGCTCTGGCCTTGCGACCTTTTTGTCTTGCGTCTTATCACTCATGGTATCAGCTCCCTTATGTAAGCCTGTTTGCATTAGGCCGCGTGGATTAGCTCAAGAACAAATTTATCAGCGATAAGCGCGAAGAATAAAATTGTCAGATAATAGAGCGAGAATGTGAATAAAGGCATCGCACGTGCAAGGCCGTCATCTTGTTTTAATTGCCATGCTTTCAGGACAAACACCGCCCCCAACACAGCCGATAGACCGCCATAAGCAACCGAGCTCATCCCAATGATATAGGGCAGAACACCAAGCGGCGCTAGGACAAGTGAATAAATCAAAATCTGATTCTTTGTCTCACGCTCACCTGCGACCACGGGCAACATTGGCACATTGGCGGCTTGGTAATCATCATTCTTAACCAGCGCCAAAGCCCAGAAATGAGGCGGCGTCCAGACAAAAATAATCGCAAATAGCAACAGTGATTCAACGCTGACCGTCCCTGTGATAGCGGCCCAACCAACCATCGGCGGCAAAGCCCCTGCGGCACCACCAATGACGATATTTTGCGGCGTGCGGCGCTTTAGCCAAATAGAATAAATCACGGCATAAAAGAAAATCGTAAAGGCCAATAAGCCGCCTGCTAGTAAATTAGACGACAAGCTCAAAAGCAAAACAGAGAGAACAGAAATAACCAGACCCAAGGCCAAGGCTTCTTCTGATTGAACGCGCCCTGAGGGAATAGGACGGTCCATTGTGCGCTTCATAACCGCATCAATATCGCGGTCATACCATTGATTAATGGCCCCTGAAGCACCCGCACCAGCGGCAATAGCAAATAAAGAAATAGCGCCAAGCAATATCGTTGAAATCGTCACCTCACCAACAGAGGGCGCAAGATACATGCCAGCAAAACCAGTGAAGATCACAAGGCTCATCACCCTTGGCTTCATCAGCTGAAAAAAGTCACCAGCAGAAGCCACATAATAGGGCTCTGCTGATGATGATATGTTTTGTTGTGTCTGTGACATCAAAGATACCTTAGATAGCCTTTTCGACTACTTAACCTTCGGCAGGTCATCAAATGTATGGTATGGCGGCGGAGAAGATACCTGCCATTCCAACGTTGTTGCCCCTTCACCGTAAGGGTTAGCCGCTGCTTTACGACGTGAGATGAATGCTTCAGCAATCACAATCAAGAAGATAATCGCACCAGCCGCTGAGATATATGAGCCAATAGAGGCAACATAGTTCCAGCCAGCAAACGCATCAGGATAGTCGATATAGCGACGTGGCATACCAGCAAGACCAAGGAAGTGCATCGGGAAGAATGTCAAATTCACGCCAATGAATGTGACCCAGAAATGCAACTTCGCCAGACCTTCTGAATACTCATAGCCTGTCATCTTGCTGAACCAGTAATAGAAACCAGCAAACAAGCCATAGACCGCACCAAGCGACAAGACATAGTGGAAGTGCGCAATCACATAATAAGTATTATGCAAAACAACGTCCAAACCAGCGTTCGCCAATACCACACCTGTGACACCGCCAACGGTGAACAAGAAGATAAAGCCAATCGCCCATAGCATCGGCACGCGGAACGTCATAGAGCCGCCCCACATTGTCGCAATCCATGAGAAAATCTTCACACCTGTTGGCACGGCGATAACCATCGTTGCGGCTGTGAAATAGGCGCGTGTATCAACATCAAGGCCAACTGTGTACATATGGTGCGCCCATACGATAAAGCCGACAAAGCCAATCGCGACCATCGCATAGACCATGCCCAAATAGCCAAAGATAGGCTTTTTCGCAAAGGTCGAGATGATATGGCTGACGATACCAAAGGCTGGCAAAATCATAATATAGACCTCTGGATGTCCAAAGAACCAGAATAGGTGCAAGAACAAAATCGGGTCACCGCCGCCCTCTGGTACAAAGAATGTTGTCCCAAAGTTACGGTCTGTTAGCAACATGGTAATCGCGCCCGCCAATACAGGCACTGCCAATAGAAGCAAGAAGGCTGTGATCAACATCGCCCAAGCAAACAACGGCATCTTATGCAATGTCATACCAGGTGTACGCATATTAAAGATGGTCGTGATAAAGTTCGCAGCACCCAAGATTGACGATACACCAGCAAGGTGAAGGGAGAAGATCGCCAAATCCATAGACATGCCAGGCGTGCCAAGCTTGTTAGAGAGCGGTGGATAGATTGTCCAACCAACGCCCGCACCGCCATCAACCGCGGCAGACATCAAAAGCAAGATGAATGACGGTGGCAACAGCCAGAATGAAATGTTGTTCATACGCGGGAACGCCATATCCGGTGCGCCAATCATAATCGGCACAAACCAGTTACCAAAGCCACCAATAAGGCCCGGCATCACGACAAAGAACACCATGATCAGCCCGTGCGCGGTCGTAAAGACGTTCCACATGTGACCATCTGACATATATTGTACGCCAGGTTCCATTAGCTCCATACGCATGAAGACAGAAAAACCACCACCGATAAATGCGGCAATAATTGAGAAGATGATATACATCGTCCCAATATCTTTGTGGTTTGTTGAATAAAGCCAACGGCGCACGAAGCCCTGTGGGGCACCGTGTGCATGGTCAGCTGAATGGGCTACTTCACTCATCATATTCTCCCTATGTGAGGCTATTAAAGTGCAAATTCTTGCTTAGCTGATGCCAACCAGGCATCATATTCATCTTGTGGCAATGCGCGCACCACGATCGGCATATAGGCGTGGTTAACGCCGCAGATCTGGTTACATTGGCCATAATAGGCCTTTGGCTCTTCTGGCACATCAATCCACGCTTCGTTAATACGACCCGCGATTGAGTATGTCTGAACCGCCAATGATGGCACAAAGAATGAATGCATAACATCATTGCCTGTGATCAACAGCTTGATACGAGATCCAGCCGGCACAATCATTTCATTATCAACTGACAAAAGACGGATTTGATCTTCGGTCAAATCTGCTTCGTCAATCATATATGAATCAAAGCTGATTTGCTCATCAGGATATTCATAGTTCCAGTACCACTGGTTCCCTGTCACCTTAATGACCATATCTGTATCTTTTGTTTGGTCTAAATAATACAAAAGACGGAATGACGGCACAGCGATAACCACAAGGATAAGAACAGGAACAACTGTCCATAAAACCTCAATCACCACATTGTGAGACGTCTTTGATGCAACAGGGTTTGACTTCGCACGGAAGCGCAAACACACATACACCAACAAAGCCAACACAAATACCGAGATTGCTGTGATAATCACAAGCAATAGGTTGTGAAGGCTTGTCGCCTTTTCAGCAATAGAACCCGCAGCTGGCTGCATGCCAATTTGCCAAGGCTCTGGCAATGCTGCAAATACGCTTTGCGATGCGAACAAACCTGCAAGGCTTGCCACTACATAAAAGATAGACTTTCCGCTTGGCAGCGTCATAACGTCTCCCCCATTATTAAGTCTTAATTCCGATCCCAACCCTACCATTGGCCTAATTACCATTGAAAGGATGCAATGAGCTATTAAATTGCGCCTTTTTGTAACGCCTTTTTCTCTATATGAAAACCCCCCCTGCGACGGCCTGTCGCGGATTTTTTGCATAGTCTTTCTAACAAAGCTCGTTTTCAGCCCTTTTGGTCATAAATTGACTATTTTTTAGCCCTTCTTCTGTAATTTTTGTGGAGCATGACTATATCTATGATAGCGTCATGTCATGATGACGACATGATGAGACCACAAACCCAAGCTTAAATAGGCCGATTATGGATTACCTTAGCCAGACAGATGATATCTTTTTTGCCGATGACAGCCAGCTATCGCTTGATTCGACCCTTGCACATGTTGAAACAGCGCTTGCCGGTGTGGATGATGGCGATTTGTTCCTAGAATCATGCCATAGCGAGATGTTGCTCTTTGATGATGGCAGGCTGAAATCTTCAACCTATGACCATTCAACCGGCTTTGGCTTGCGCGCCATTATGGGTGAGGCAGATACATTTGCCCATTCAGGCGAGGTCTCTCACCAAGCGTTAACGCGTGCGGTTGATACGGTGAAATCAGTTACCTCAGGCTATTCTGGCGCGATGTCTATTGCGCCTAACCAGCTTGCGAACGCGCCTCTTTATACAGATGAAAACCCGCTTGATGCGACCCCTTTTAATGATAAGGTCGCGCTGTTGCAGGAAATTGACGCTGTCGCAAGAGCCAAGGATCCGCGCGTCAAGCAAGTGACCGCCAGCCTTGCCAGCTCTTGGCAGGCCGTGCAAATCATCCGCGCAGGCGGTTATCGTGTCGCAGATATCAGACCTTTGGTGCGCTTGAATATCTCTGTCGTTGTTGAAAAAGACGGCCGCATGGAATCAGGCTCAAGCGGCTCTGGTGGCAGGCTATTACTTGGCTCATTCATGGAAGAAGCCTATTGGCAGGCCGAAATTGAAGAAGCCTTGCGCCTCGCTAATTTAGGTCTTTCCTCAATCGCCGCCCCTGCTGGTGAGATGCCTGTGGTACTTGGCGCAGGCTGGCCAGGCGTTATGTTGCACGAAGCCGTCGGTCACGGCCTTGAAGGTGATTTCAACCGCAAAGGCACCTCTGTTTTCTCTGGCCGCATTGGCGATCAGGTGGCATCCAAAGGGGTGACAGTCATTGATGATGGCACAATCGCCGACAGGCGCGGGTCTCTTACCATTGATGATGAAGGCACCAAATCAGCGCGCAATGTGCTTATCGAGGACGGCATCTTAAAAGGCTATATGCAAGACAGGCAAAATGCCCGCCTGATGGGCGTTGAGGCAACAGGCAATGGGCGCAGACAATCTTATGCGCATCTGCCAATGCCGCGCATGACAAACACTTTTATGGAATCAGGTGATTATGACCCTGAAGAGATTATCGCCTCAACAAAATCAGGCCTTTATGCCGCCAATTTTGCGGGCGGTCAGGTCGATATCACCTCAGGTAAATTCGTTTTCTCAGCCTCAGAAGCCTATCTGATTGAAGATGGCAAAATCGGGGCCCCTGTCAAAGGCGCGACCTTGATTGGTAACGGCCCTGATGCGATGTCGAAAATCTCTATGCTTGGCAATGATAGCAAGCTCGATAGAGGCGTCGGCACATGTGGCAAGTCAGGCCAATCTGTGCCTGTGGGCGTTGGTCAGCCAACCTTAAAGATGGGCGGCATCACCGTTGGCGGAACACAAGCTGCCTAATTTAGGCGGTTGAAGCTTTCGGCTTTTTGGCAATGAAGAATACGGTCAGCAATAATAAGAAGCTGATCGTACCACCTGTGCCAAAAGATAGCTGGCCTGCGCCTGTGGCATAGAGCGGGCCTGCGGCGGCAAGACCGATAACCTGCCCCAAAGAGCCAAATCCCTGCACCAGACCAAGCGCCCCGCCCATCTCATCCGCGCGCGCCGCTTTTGAGGCCGCTGATGACAGGCTAGGGTTGGTGAAAGCAAAGCCGATACACACCATTGTTGTGCAAATCAACACCGCCGCCAAAGGCGCCACATTGCCCAAAACAAGACCAGCGGCAAGCAAAGCTGTCATAAATTGCCCCGCGGTAAGAAGTGATGTGCCCCCCATAATGGTGCCCACCTCGCCAAAGCGTTTAACCGCGATACCAATCAGCCCGCCTTCAACGATAATGATGCAAATGCCGACATAGGTGAACAGCCAGCCAGTATCAGAGGCTTGATAGGCAAACACATCTTTGAGCAATAGCACAAAGGCCGCTTCAACTTGTGAGAATGACAGGTTAAGCAAAAAGAAACTAAGGGCAAAAAGGCCAAGCGGGCCTTTGAATAATTGGATTGACCGCCCCAAAGCATTACCGCGGACAGCGCCTGTATCAGCCAATTTTATCGGTGCCATATAAGGCAAGCGCGTTGCCAGCAAGAGGGCAAACACCGTAAAGATACCCGCGATCGCAAAAGGCGCCTGATGCAAAGGCCCGCCGCCAACACCGCTTAAAAGACCACCTAGCGCCGGGCCAAATACAAAACCAGCCCCAATAGACGCCCCCATAAAGCCCATATATTTCGCCCGATCTTCGGTTGAGGTATTATCCGCAATCAACGCTTGGATGACGCCGATATTACCTGCCGCCAGACCAGCGATAATGCGCGAGATAAACAAAAGCGCGATATGTTCTGAGAAGGCGAATGTGAAATGCGCCACAGTGCCTATGGCAAGCGAGCCCATCAAAACAGGCTTGCGCCCAAATTTATCAGATAAACGCCCTAAGATAGGATTGCCAATAAACATAGCGAGCGAAAAACAGGCCAATAGAGCTGTCATCACAGTCTCTGAATAGCCAAGCTCATCAATCACCGTATAGGGCAGGATTGGAATAAGCGCCCCAATCCCGACAAAATCAATAAAAACAATCAGTAACAGGGTCGGCAAATGTAGCTTTAACGACGCAGAGCCATTTGTCATAACAGCATAATCCTTTTTCGCGCACTCTCTGGAAGGCGCCCCTTTTGCCTAGTAATGGCGCTCACGAAAGACCTTATCAATATCGCCGTTCCACGCACCGTGATAGAGTTCAAGCATCACATCCGCAGGTGTTTTTTGCGTCTCAATGACCTGATGCAATGGCGCAAGAAACTTTGTCTCATCACGCCCTTCACTATCGGTTTGCGCGCGCGCCGCAAGGCCGTCTTTGGCAATATCCACCAGCTGTGCCGCCAGCGTGGCAACATCATGTTCACCCAGCTTGGCACGAAGCCCATTTTGCGCCACATCCAATCGCGCGGCCAACACATCATTGGCGGTGATATTCTTTGCCAAAGCCTCAGCCTTTGCCAGTGCCTCTTCATCATATAACAAGCCAACCCAAAAGGCAGGAAGCGCACAGATATTTGCCCAAGTCCCGCTATCTGCGCCGCGCATTTCCAAATAACCCTTCAAGCGAACCTCTGGGAAGGCTGTTGTGATATGATCTTCAAAATCGGCCATAACAGGGAATTGACCTTCAAAGCCTGTCATCTCACCCTTCATGAAATGGCGGAACGACTTGCCCGTGACGTCAATATAATCGTCGCCGCGATGCAAGAAATACATCGGCACATCAAGGATATAATCTATCCACTGCTCATAGCCAAAGGCAGGATCAAAGACGCAAGCTGGCACACCGCACCGCGCATTATCTGTATCAGTCCAAGCCTCAGCTCTGGTAGAAAGCAAGCCTGATGGCTTACCATTCTTAAACGGCGAATTGGCAAAAAGGGCTGTCGCAATTGGTTGCAGGGCCAGTGATGTACGGAATTTGCGGCGCATATCTTCTTCGCTGGCATAATCCAAATTCACCTGCACCGTGCAAGAGCGCAACATCATATCAAGGCCAAGCGTGCCAACCGTCGGCATGTAGGCGCTCATCACCTTATAGCGTCCCTTTGGCATGAAAGAGATATCATCCCTGTCCCATTTCGGCTGAAAGCCAAGGCCTAGCATGCAAATATCAAGCTCTGCTGTGGCCTCTTTCATCACAGATAGATGGTGCCCCGTCTCGCGGCAAGTCTGGTGCAATGTTTCAAGCGGCGCGCCTGATAATTCAAACTGCCCACCAGGCTCTAGCGTGATAGAACCGCCATCACCATCTTTGAGCGCGATGACATTTTCATTCTCATAAATCGGCTCCCAGCCTTGTGTTGCCACAAGATTATTCAGCAATTGGCCAATCCCTTGATCACCCTCATAGGCAACAGCGCGAAAATCACCCTTATGGAACAAGAATTTCTCATGCTCCGTGCCAATACGCCACGCATCCTTGCTCTTTTCTTTAGAGGCGAGCCATCTGACAAAATCCGCCTTTTCAAGCATCGGTGTGGCTATGTCAATTCTATCTGAATTCATCTTTATTATGACCTTAAGAAATCTATCAATGCATAGATTTCGGCTTGAGAGGGTGGGGTGGGTATCAGCCTCATTTCGACCAATCACCACGAATAGCTTGATATAGGCTCAGCGCAGATAGGGCGGCTGTATCAGCGCGCAATATCCGTGGGCCAAGTGATAGACCATAAGCCATAGGAAGGGCATCTATTTTTGCTTTTTCATCCACAGAAAATCCCCCTTCTGGCCCAATCAGTATCGCCGCGCTTTTTTGCGTCACCTGAGATAAAATACGCAAAGCATCATGATTGTGATCACCCGCAAGACGCTCATCGCAAAATATGAGGGCGCGGTCTTCTGGCCACTTATCCAAAATCTCATCTAGCGCGGTAAAAGGTTTAATCGACGGTATATCAAGACGCTCTGTTTGTTCGGCCGCTTCGATGGCATTTGCCTCAAGGCGCTCATCTTTTATCGCTTTGACCTGACAGTAATCTGTGCGCACGGGCCAGATAACAGACGCGCCTAATTCGGTTGCTTTTTGCGCCATAAAATCAAGCCGCGCTTTTTTCACAGGCGCAAATAACAGCCATAGATCAGGCCCCTGCCATTGCTCTTCTTGTAATTCAAGGCAACGCAACATGCCTGATTTGCGGCTTAATTCAGTAATTTCAGCCATATAACAGCCATCACGCCCATTAAACACAGCCAAGCTTGTGCCCGCAGATTTGCGCATCACTGTGCCAAGATAATGGGCATGCTCACGGCTCAATGCTACCTCTGCCTCTTTTGCAAGAGGGGTATCAATATAAAGCCTAATTTGAGAATGCCGTTCCGCCATATCTGTTAGGTAAGCGACGACAGATTTAATTGCAACCCCCTTACAATCACGCTAGTGTCTATCGCATCCAAAAACGTGGCAGACGCACCATCGCGATACTGCCCCTATACTGCCCCTGCAAGCCCTAGCGAAAGGCGCTTTTCCTGTTATGGCCCATCAAGATAAACAAACCGCATCTGATATCCGCCTTGATGGGTTTTGGGGGAGATTTCCCCCTAGCTGGCATGGGGTTATTTCCATCATGCGCCTTGATAGACCCATTGGCTGGTGGCTGTTATTATTGCCTAGCTGGTGGGCCATCCTTATCGCCGCAGACGAGCCTCTCACCGCTTTATGGTTAATGCTATTATTCTTAATCGGGGCCGTTGCCATGCGCGCGGCGGGGTGTGTTATCAATGATTTATGGGATACAGATATTGACCAGAAAATCGCCCGCACCGCCACAAGGCCGCTTGCCTCTGGTGAAATATCAAAGCTACAGGCCTTTATCATACTCATCATACTTGGCCTGATTGGCCTTGGCATCTTGGTTCAATTGCCGTTTAAGGCGTGGTTGATGGGCATAGCCTCTCTGCCGCTTATTGCGACATACCCTTTGTTTAAGCGCTTTACCTATTGGCCCCAGATCATGCTTGGCCTGACCTTTAGTTGGGGCGTCCTACTAGGCTTTGTTGCCGCCTCAGACACATGGCCCCATGCGGGGATACTCACCCTTTATGTTGGCACGGTCTTTTGGGTGGTCGGCTATGATACGATTTATGCCATTCAGGATATGAAAGATGATGCGCTTACAGGCGTCAAATCATCGGCGCTTGCCCTGAAGGGGCGCATCGCATTTGCGATTAAACGCATTTACGCCTTTGGGCTTATGATTATCACCACAGCCCTATATATCACTTTTGGCACATGGGGCATTTGGACGATTGGCATCATTTTGATGGGCTTGCATCTTTATCGCCAGACCAGCTTGATTGATGAGGATAACCCGCAAATGGCGTTGATGCTGTTTAAATCAAATCGTGATGCGGGCTTATTTTTATCAGCCGGCCTACTGGCAGAGTTGTTTTTATAAAAAGCTGTCCGCATCCGTGGGCGTGGCGGGGATAATCGTCCACGGCCCGCCTTCAATAGGCGCGCTTAATGCGGCAAGCCTATCATTGACATCCAAGCGATAGGCCTTATCCGCGATAAGCCGTTCGATAAAACGCGCCTCATCCTCTTCTTGCAAAGAAGCTGGCAGTTTTTGATATAATTTTGTCCGCGCACCTGCTTGGCTAAGGGGCGTGAATTGCCGGCCAATGGCTGGCAGGGCTGACAGGCCAAAAGGGTTCCCCTCACCATCTAGCAAAGAGCCGAGCCTTGTCGCATAGCCATAGACCGCCTCTGGTTGCGGCGCGTCAAGAATCTCAACCGCCCCCTCATCCCAGCGACAATAATCATAGGCAATGCCAACCGCCTCTGTATCATGCATGATCTGCAATTGGCCAGCTGTCAGCCAGACCGCATTCAGCATGATATCTGTGCCTTCACAAGGATGCGCAGAACAAGGCACCGCGCCATAATAGGAAAAACACGCGCTATGGATAATGTCACAATTCTTCACCAAGGCGCGTGTGACGCACAAGCGCGCTTTGCCGGCAAATTTGCGTAAAAGCTGTTGCGGTGCGCGGTTTGAGCCGACAGATAAAACCGCGACCCGCCCCTCTAACTCAGCTTTGGTAAAGCCTGCCACCTCCGCATAGCTATCGCCATCCATAAGATAGCTATGCGGCGGCGCCTCATAGGGATAGTCATTTGCCCGCTCATCATCCTCAAGCGCGGTAATCTGGATAGCATCTGGTGTCATAAGCAGATACGCCTAAAGTGAGAGGCCAAGCGTCTCATCAAGACCAAGGGCGATATTCATATTTTGAACCGCCGCCCCAGAGGCACCTTTACCAAGATTATCAAGACGCGCGGTGAGCCAAAATTGCTGTGTTTGCGCATTGTAAGAAGTGAAAATCTCAAGCTTATCTGTGCCTTTCAGCCCATCAGCTGGCAGGAACCCATTTGCGCTATGCTGGCTTAGATCATCCGCATCATAGGCCTTAATAATGTGCGAGCCTTGATAATGTGACTGAAAAATCTCAGCTAGATCAGCGGCCGTCACAGCCTTGCTTAGCTGGCCCGCAAATAGTGGCAGATGCACCAGCATGCCTTGCGCAAAATCGCCTACTGACGGCATGAAAATAGGACAGCTAGACAAGCGCGCCAATTTTTGCATCTCTGGCAAATGCTTGTGCGATAGGCCGTGCGCATAAGAGAAATGACGCGGCGCTGTGCCAGCATCAAACGCCTCGATAAGCCCCTTGCCGCCACCTGTATAACCGCTAATCGCCGGCACAGTTAGCTTTGCATCATCTGGCAATAACCCTGCCTCTCTCAGAGGTGCTGCCATCGCCAAAAAGCCTGTCGGATAACAACCGGGGTTGCTGATACGCTTTGTGCCTGCAATCGCCGCTCTGACATCTGTGCCTAATTCGGCCATGCCATAGACCCACGCATCATCTGTGCGGTGCTGTGTTGAGGCATCAATCAGCACAACATCAAGGTCCGCCGCCATCTCTGCCGCTTGCTTTGCCGCCTCATCTGGCAGGCATAAAATGGCCGCATCAGCGGCGGCAAATGCCTCACGCCTTGCCCCATCATCTTTACGCAAATCGCCGTCAAGCGTGATTAATTCAACGCTAGCATGTGCAGATAATTTCTCAGCCACTTGCAAACCGGTTGTGCCAGCCTGCCCATCAATAAATACAAGAATGCTCATAATGATTAACAGATAGACGAAAACCACCATTTGGCGCAAGCTGATAAAGTATAAAGAGTTCCATTGATTTCCAGCATGCGGCTGATTATCTATTATAAGAGGCAATTCTGCCCAATAGCTGTTCTAACCCCCGCTAATTTCCGACAGGCCATGCGACTATGACACAAGATAAAACAAAGCTTATGGATGCGCTTCTTGCGGGCGCAAAAAAAGCCGGCGCAGATGCCGCAGATGCGGCCCTTGCCACGGGCCAATCAACCTCTGTGTCTGTGCGCCTTGGCAAGACTGAATCTGTTGAACGCGCAGATGATTATGCCGCTGGCTTGCGCGTGTTTGTGGGGCAGAAAACCGCCACCCTGTCACTTGGCCAGCTAAAAGAGGCCGACATCGCGTCTCTTTGCGAGCGCGCGGTGGCAATGGCAAAAGCCGGGCCAGATGATCCCTTCGCCATCCTTGCCACATCAGAGCAAATCGCCAAAGATTTACCAGATCTTGATATGTGTGATGACACAGAGCTTGATACCGCGACCCTCACAGATATGGCGTTTGCCGCCGAAGATGAAGCACGTTCGACCAAAGGTATCAGCAATTCAGAAGGCGGTTCTGCCTCGCAAGGACGCTCTGAGATATTTATCGCTGGCACGCATGGCTTCTCGGCCGGCTATAGCCGCTCTTCCTTTGGTTTTTCGACGGTTGTTTTGGCTGAACAAGATGGCCAGATGCAACGTGACTATGATTATTCATCCGCGGTTTATGCACAAGATTTAAAAGACCCAAGAGAGGTTGGCAGACGCGCGGCAAAGCGCACATTAGCCCGCCTTGGTGCGCTCAAAGCAAAGACCGGGCAATTTCCTGTTATCTATGATAACCGCGTCTCTTCATCTCTTGCCCGCCATTTCGCCTCAGCCATTAATGGCGCTTCAATCGCCAGAGGCACAAGCTTCTTAAAAGACCAAATGGGCCAGCAAATCGCCAATAAAGCTATCACACTGATTGATGACCCTTTGCGCCAAAGAGGCGCTGGCTCAAGAGCGTTTGATGGTGATGCTTTGCCTGTCTCGCGCCAAACATTAATCGCCTCAGGACAGCTTGAAAGCTGGTTGCTTGACCTTTCATCTGCGCGGCAATTGGGCCTTGCGCCCACAGGGAACGCGGCACGCTCTCTTGCAAACCGCCCCTCACCTAGCACATCTAACCTCATCATGGAAAATGGTGAACATAGCTTTGATGCGCTTATCGCAGATATTGAAGAAGGGTTTCTCATCACCGAATTAATGGGCTCATCTGTCAGCCTTATCACAGGTGATTATTCACGCGGTGCGGGCGGCTTTTGGATTGAAAATGGCCAGATTACCTGGCCTGTTGGCGAGGCAACGATTGCTGGCAACCTCAAGGATATGTTTATGGGCTTAACGCCTGCTGATGATCCCGATACGACCTCATCTGCGATTGTGCCGTCTATTCGTGTTGATCATATGATGGTTGCGGGCAGTTAAGATAATGAGCATAAAAAAAGGCCAAAAGACCAAATGGGACGCACCAGATTATAAACGCGGCGGCGGCGCTGATTGGTGGGATCTCTATGCCAAAGACCACCATTTCCTGCGCACAAGGTGGCGCAATTTACACCAGCTTGACGAGATGATGTGGCGCTCAAACCAACCATCTCCCAAGCAAGTGGCGCATATTGCCGAGATGGGCATTAAGAATATCGTCAATTTACGCGGCGCACGCAAAGTAGGCACTTGGCAATTAGAGGCCGAGGCATGCGCCAAATATGGCATTCGCCTTTATGATTTCACCGCCCGTTCAAGAGCCGCGCCTGACAAGCAAATGCTCTATGATGCCAGAGACCTATTCGCTAGCCTAGATGGCCCGAGCCTGATGCATTGCAAATCAGGGGCAGACAGGGCAGGCCTCATGGCCGCGCTTTATATGCTTGTGGTCAAAGGCGTTAGCGCTGAGGACGCCTTGACGCAATTATCGTTCAAATATCTGCATGTAAAGCAAGCCAAGACAGGGCTGTTAGATGCCTTCCTTGCCGCCTATATCCCCTATGAAGCACAAGGCATGGCGTTTTATGATTGGGTCGAAAATATCTATGATCCAGATGCCCTGCAAGCTGGCTTTATGGCCAAGGGCTGGGCGGTGCGTCTGGTTGATGATATCCTAAAGCGCGAATAGGCTAGCCCATATTTTGCAAAGCACAAAGGCGCGCATAAAGGCCCTTTTTGGCCATTAAATCATCATGGGTGCCTTGCTCAACAACCCTACCAGCTTCAAGAACGATGATGCTATCCGCCCCTTTGATGGTCGATAGACGATGCGCGATGACAAGGCTTGTGCGCCCCTTTGACAAGGTCTCTAGCGCATCTTGCACCTGCTTTTCCGCCTCCGCGTCAAGCGCTGATGTCGCCTCATCAAGCAGTAAGATAGGCGCATCTTTTAACAAGGCTCTGGCAATCGCAAGCCGCTGTTTCTGCCCACCTGAAAGACGATTACCATTTGTGCCAAGGGGCGTATCATAGCCCTTTTCTAGGGCCATAATAAACGCATGTGCCGCACTATCTTTTGCCGCTTTGACAATCTCATCACGGCTGGCATCTTGGCGACCAAAGGCGATATTCGCCGCCACCGTATCATCAAAAATCACCGCCTCTTGCGAGACCAGCGCGATATGCGCGCGCAGGCTTTCGATTGTCATATCGCGCACATCTTGACCGTTAATCAATATCCCGCCGCCGCTTGCATCCAAAAAGCGTGGCACAAGATTTATCAGCGATGTTTTGCCCGCACCGCTTGGCCCGACCAGCGCGATGGTCTTGCCTGCCTCTGCTATAAAGCTTACACCGTCCAACAGCTTCGCCTCACCAATAGCGAGGCTAACGCTCTCAAAGCGCAAATGGGCTTTTTCGGCGGCAAATATCTCTGCGCCTTTTTTATTCACAATCTGATTTTGCCTATCGAGAAGCGCAAAGATACGGCGCGCGGCCGCCGCGGCTTCTTGTGTCACCGCATTCAACGTGCCAAGCGCGCGCACAGGCTGAACCAACAGCAAAAGCGCGGTGATAAAGCCAATAACATCCCCAATTTGCATCGTGCCTTGCGCAACCTGATAAGAGGCAAGCGCGATAACACCTGCCACCGCCACACCGCCAAGCGCTTCTAAGATAGGGTCAATCTTCGCACGCCCTGCCAGCAAATTCACAAATTTGGCATAAAGCGCTTCAAAGGCTGTCTCATTACGGCCTTTTTCAATCGCTTCTAATTGAAAGGCCTTCACCATCCGCGCCCCGCCAAGTGTCTCCCCTAGCAAGGATGTCACATCTTCCAAATGCTCTTGCAAATTACCAGAGGCTTTACGCTGATTATTGCCAATACGGATAATCGGGCGCATCGCAATCGGATAGACAGCTAGCACCAAAATGGTCAATAGCCAGTCAAACCAAATCATCGTGCCAACCATCGCGATAATCGTCAAAATATCGCGCACAAGATTATTGGCCAAACGCACCAAAGCCTCTCTGACAATATTCAAATCATTCATAATGCGCGAAATAAAAGAGCCCGTAGCCTCACCTGTGAGCCAGCCTAAATCAGCGTCAATCAGATGAATGATCATCTTTTTCTGAATATCTGTTGTGACCCGCAAAGACAGTTTATTCACCGTCAAAACCTGCAAATACATAGAGAGCGCGCGTATCAAGGCAAGGACAATAATCGCAAATGGCACAAAATAGAGCGCGGCAAAATCTTGTTCTTGCAGGCGGTTAAACACCTCTGAGATAAGCGCTGGATAAGCAGAAGAGGTTGCGGCCACAATCACCATCAAACACAAAGCAAACACAATGCGCGCCCGATAGCCCTTGACCCAGTCACGCCATAGACGCGCGATAATCAGCTTGGTCTGCTGACCATCTGTATCTATACCCGGCTCCTCTTGGTTTTGTGTCTTCTGCGCGACCTTATCGCTCATGAACTATCCTCAAACTTTTCAGCACCTTCTTATGCCTAACACTCGATTACCATTTGCAAGCAGGAAAACAAAGCTTTATCAATCGAGTAAAGGGGTATCTTAGATAATTATGGCGCAGAAGACGAAAAGGTTAAAGACCCTAATCCAGTCTCCGATAGGTGCTTGGGTAATGGCATTTATCTTAATCAGCCTTGTAAAGCTGATTTGGATGACTTGCCGTGTCCGTCATGTGAACCCGCCCAAATTACTGCGCAAGCAAACCCCGCCAGAGCCGATGATTATCGCGCATTGGCACGAATTTATCCCCTTTATCTTAATGCTATCACCGCCGCGCTTTTCGGTTTTAAACAGCTCACACGCTGATGCACGCATTCTTGGCTATGCGTCTAAATTTATTGGGGCAAAGCCGATTTGGGGCTCATCAAACCGCAACCCCCTCAGCAGTCTGCGCCAATTAAAGGCCGAAATAGATAGAGGGCGCCATGTGCTTATCACCCCTGATGGCCCGCGCGGCCCTGCCCGCCAGATGGCTTTGGGCCCTATCGCCCTGTCACAATTAACCAGCCGCCCAATTTTGCTTTTTGCCTGCCATGCCAGCAAATCTTGGCGTCTGCGCTCTTGGGACAAGACACAAATCCCGAAACCCTTTAGCCGCGTGACCATCTATTGGAGCGATGCTATCGAGATTGCGCGCACCAAAGATAAGGCCGCCCAAGCAGAAGCCACAAAAACCCTAGAGACAGAGCTTATCGCCTTTAGCGAAATGGCAGATAGAGGCCCAAATGGCGGCTAGTCTCTCCCTATCACTTTATCGCGGCTTCATGACGGCCCTATCGCCGCTCTTGCCCTTATATCTTGCGCGCCGCATTAAGGCTGGCAAGGAAGATGCCGCGCGTCTTGGTGAACGCTATGGCCGCTATGATGCGCCCTTTCACCATGATGGCACCACGATTTGGCTCCATGCTATATCGGTTGGCGAAGCCATGGCCGCCCTTGCGCTTGCCAAAGACCTGAGGGCCAGATTTAAAGACGCGCATTTTATCATCACAACCGGCACAATGACCTCAGCTGAGATTGTCCAAAAAGCGGCGATGCGCCTGCCGATCAGTCATGTCTTTGCGCCCTTTGATGCGCCGCGTTTTGTGAGACGCTTTTTTGATCATTACCAGCCTGATTTTGGCGTTATTTTCGAATCTGATTTCTGGCCAGTAATGATGACCAGCGCCCATGATAAGCGCATCCCGCTTTTCCTTGCTTCTGCGCAAATGTCTGAGGCAAGCGCGGCGAATTGGGCCAAACGCCCCGCTCTTGCCAGAGATATGTTCGCCCCTATCGCCGCCTGTTTCGCGCATGATGCGGCACAAGCCGATAATTTTCAGGCCTTTGGCATATCCGATAGCAAGGTCACAGGATCGCTAAAATTACCGCCTTTTGAGGAAACAAAAACAGACTTTGCCAGCGCGCTTCTTAAGACAAGCAAAACCCGCCTCATCTTGCTAGGCGCCTCAACACATGCGGGCGAAGAGACCGCCTTACTGCAAATCTCACAGCGCCTTACCAAGGCAGGTATCGTGCATCTCCTCATCATCGCACCACGCCATCCTGATAGGGGTGATGAGGTCGCAAAGATGATGCCAAATGCCAAAAGACGCTCCCAAAACCAGCTGCCAGAAAGTGATTGTCTCACCTATCTCTGTGACAGTCTTGGTGACATGCCAAGCCTTTATCAGGCGGCGGATATTGTCTGGCTTGGCGCGACCTTTGTGGATAGAGGCGGCCATAACCCGCTTGAGCCTGCCTCTTATGGCAAGCCTGTCATTTGCGGCCGCTCCCACTTTAAAAACCGCCATGAGTTTGAACAGCTAACAAGGCTGGGCGTCTGCCAAATAGCGCATAATAATGATGAGAGCATCAAGCTGATAACAGCGCTTGCCCAAGATAAAGATACGCGTGCGACCATCGCAAAGGCGGGCAAGGCCTATGCCAAAAAAGCCGCCAGCCGCCCCGCAAAAGTCGCCGCCTCCATAGAAGCAATCTGGCGCGAGGGGCGCTCATGAAAGCACCGTCATTTTGGGCCCATAAAGGGCTGATATCAACGCTCCTGCTCCCCCTCTCATGGCTCTATCAGCTAGCAGGGCTATGCCGGCTTGGCATCACGCGCCCCTACCGTTCTTCCTTGCCTGTGATATGCGTCGGCAACATCACCTCAGGCGGCACAGGCAAAACACCCGTCAGCGCCTATTTAGCCGCATTAGCGCGCGCGCAAGGCCTGCGCCCAGCCATACTCTCGCGCGGCTATGGCGGCGGATTACAAGAACCAACCCTGATTGACCCCGCCCTTCATAGCGCGGCTGATTGCGGGGATGAGCCTTTATTACTAGCCATGAATACCCCTGTCATCGTCGCCCGTCATCGCGGCAAAGGGGCGGCCTTTATCGAAGCGCAAAATCGCTTTGATCTGATTATCATGGATGATGGCATGCAGAACCCGCAACTGCATAAGGACCATATTATCTGTGTTTTTGATGGCGCGGTTGGCATGCAAAATAAGCGCATTTTCCCGGCCGGCCCGTTGCGCACAAAACCAGCCGCCGGCCAAAAGCACGCCTCTTTGATAATGGTCAATGGCCCAGATAAAACAGGCCTTCAGGCGCATATCACAGGCACGCCTATCATAAATTTCGACCTTGAGGCAGGCGCAAGCATACCCGAGATAGATACCTCACAACCGCTTTTTGCTTTTGCCGGCATAGGGCGTCCTGACAGGTTTTTTGAAACCTTAGCGCAAGAGGGCTATTACCTTGTCCAGACAAAGGCATTTGGCGATCATCACCCCTATCAGCCAGATGAGATCACCGCCCTTGTCGAAGGCGCAAGAGCCCTATCAGCCTTGCTGATCACAACCGAAAAAGATTGGGTAAGACTGCCAAAAAATTGCCAAGACCATATTGCCTACTTGCCTGTCAGCCTGCATATTTCAGAAGCAGACACCGCGCGTCTAACTGATATTCTGAACCTTACTAACCCAGGCAAAAGGGCACTTTAATGTCACATTATGGCCAGCCTCTTATAAAACGCAAACTGATCGAATTCGTCCTATGGCCGTTGCAAGGCTTGTTGGTATTGGTCCTTGTCAGCTTCATGCGTCTTTTGCCTGTGGCTTTCACCTCAGCTTTATTTGGCAAAATCATCTCATGGGTCGGGCCACTTACAACCGCCCATAAAAGAGCGCGGCGCCATTTGGGCTTTGCAATGCCAGAATTGGACAAAGCGGCCCAAGATGAAATCCTCGCCGATATGTGGGCACATTTTGGCAGGCTTGCGGGCGAATATCCCCACCTTCATAAGATGGGCTCATCAAAATATTTAACCCTTCATGGCGCGCATCATCTAGAGAGCGCCAAAGAAGGCGGCTTTGTCATCGGTGGCCATATTGGCAATTGGGAATTGCATCTCGTCGTCTCAGCCATGCTTGGCCAGCGTTTTGGGGCCATTTACCGCCCGTTAAATAATCCGTTTTCAAATTGGGTGCTAGATATGCGTGCCAAGCGCGGCCAAGGCGATCTATATGCCAAAGGCCAAGATGCGGCGAGGGGCATGCTTAGAACGCTTAAAAATAAGGGCATGGTCTATTTGTTCACAGACCAGAAATACCGTGAAGGTGTCCCTGCCCCGTTCCTAGGCCATCCAGCCGCAACGCCGATTGGCCATATCAAAATCGCGCTCAAGCAAAAGACGCCTATCTATTATATGCGCATTATCAGGCGCAAGGGCTGTCATTATGACGTCCATATCTCTGCGCCCCATTATATCCACACAGATGGCAAAGTCACAGACGCGCTTGTCGCACAATATGCTAAAGAGATGAATGATGTGCTCTCAGATTATATCAGGCAGACCCCGCATCAATGGCTATGGCCACATCGTCGTTGGGGCAAAGATATCTAGAATAATTCGCTTTGGCCTGTGTCTTTCGCAGAGGCAGGCTTAACAGGCTTAGCGGCCTTTTTCGCCTTCGGAGATGGTACAGGCACCGCCCCGCTTGCACCAACAATCGCGCGCCTTGTATCATCCGCAAAAGTGATATGAATAGGCGCCCCATCTGCCAGACTGCTTGCTTGCTTAACAGGCGTGCCAGCCTCATCTCTTACCAGCGCAAAACCACGTTCCAGCACCTTGGTAAAGCTATTTGCCTCAAGCAGACGCGCGGCGCTATTCATGCGCGCATCAACGCGCTCAAGCAGACCTGTCACCAGCGGGCGCATCTTCTCAGAGGCGGTATCAAAGCGTCTTGTCATTTTGGCAAGCTGTGCGTGAGGCGGGCTAAGCCTTGTTGCCAGCTGGTCAAGCCTTTGGCGCCTATCATACAGACGTCGCTCGGTAAAGCGCACCAAATTTGTGGCCGCCACATCAAGCGCTTGGCTTTGCGCATTGACACGCTCGCTTGGGTGCGTAAGACCTCTTGTTGCCCCTGCCAAAAACTGTGCCGCATTCTCAAGACGACGTGCCATCGCGACCTTCTGGCGGCCATCCCATTCAGCGACCCGCGCGCTAATCTCTGCCTTCACAGCGGTTGCCATTTCTGCGGCGGCTGTTGGTGTCGGCGCGCGCCTATCAGCGACATAATCAAGCAAGGTGGTATCTGTCTCATGCCCAATCGATGAGATAAGCGGGATATCACTCGCCGCCGCCGCACGCACCACAGCCTCTTCATTAAAAGACATCAAATCTTCAAGCGAGCCACCACCCCTTGCGACAATCAGCAAATCAGGGCGCGGCATGCCATCATCGCCTGTTATCTGGTTAAAGCCCTTAATCGCACGTTCAACCTGTTCAGCCGACCCTGCGCCTTGGACAAGCACGGGCCAGACAAGCACATGGACACCAAACCTGTCAGACAGGCGATGCAAGATATCTTGTATCACCGCGCCTGTGGGGCTGGTCACAATGCCAATGGTGCGCGGAAAGGCTGGCAATGCTTGCTTGCGTTCAGGCGCAAATAGCCCCTCTGCCTCAAGGCGTCTTTTGCGCTCTTCTAGCTGTTTTAATAACGCGCCCTCACCAGCGATTTCTAATTGGCGGACAACCAGCTGGTATTTAGATTGGCCTGAAAAACTTGTCAGCTTGCCTGTGGCGATAACCTCAAGCCCTTCTTCAGGGCGCACATCAAGACCAGCGGCAACGCCTTTCCAGACCACCGCCCCTAAATTATGCGTATCATCTTTTAAGTTAAAATAAACATGGCCAGAGGCAGGAAAGCTTGGGCGCGAAATCTCGCCCTTAACGCGCACATATTCAAAGGCTGATTCCAACGTGCGTTTAACAGACGCTGACAACTCACCAACTGTGATAAATGGAGCATTATGGTTTTCGCTCATAACTATCCCGCCACCTTGTCTTTCGAGAGATAACATAGTAAATAGTCCACATTTATGGCATATCAGGATGCGCTTAGCATCTTTTTTATAATGATTGGCTGATGGAACTATGAAAATTTTGGTAATTGGCGGCGGTGGTCGTGAACATGCAATTTGTCATGCGGTTGCACAATCGCCCTTATGTGATGATTTGCACATGGCACCTGGCAATCCTGGCATGGCGCATTTAGGCACCTGTCACAAAACTGACATAGAAGATACGACGGGCCTGTTTGATTTGGCACAAAGCCTAGCGGCTGATTTGGTCATTATCGGCCCTGAGGCCCCGCTTGTTGATGGTCTGGCTGATAGGCTTGAAGAGGCTGGCATTGCGGCCTTTGGCCCATCTGCTGCAGCCGCCAAGCTTGAAGGCTCCAAAGATTTTGCGCGCCAAGTTTGCCAATCTGTGAATGTACCACAGCCGCATTTCCAAGCCTTCACCAATGCCGAGGATGCGCTAGGCCATGCTGAGACGCTTGATGGCTATTGTGTTATCAAAGCAGATGGTCTTGCCGCAGGTAAAGGCGTTGTTGTCGCCGATAATATGGCCGAAGCAGGGCCGGCGATTATTCAAATGCTTGGCGGTCAATTTGGCCAAGCCTCTGCCTCTATCCTTATTGAAGAGCGCATCACAGGCCCTGAATTATCAGCCTTTGCGCTTATAGATGGTGCCAACACAATCTGGCTTGCCTCTGCGCAAGATCACAAACGTGCCTATGATGATGATAAGGGCCCGAACACAGGCGGCATGGGCGCCATCTCGCCCTCTCCTTTGATGACAGAAGCGTTGCGCGCACAGATTATGGATGAGGTGATAAACCCTGTCGCAAAGGCGATGGAAGACGCAGGCTCACCCTATCGCGGCGTGCTTTATGCCGGCCTTATGCTGACCCAAGATGGGCCAAAAGTGATTGAATTTAATTGCCGTTTTGGCGATCCTGAGGCGGAAGTCATACTGCCACGTATGAAGACAGATCTTGTGTCTCTTATTATGGATTTACGCGGCGGCAAGCTGTCACGTGCTGAGATGTCAAATGATGTTGGCGTCACCATTATCATGGCGACCAAAGGCTATCCCGGCTCTTATGAAAGAGGCAGTTTGATTAAAGGCCTTGAAGAGGCACAAAGCGCGGATGGCACGATTATTTTTCATGCCGGCACCTCGCTGAATATCGCTGGCCAATTGCAAGCCTCAGGTGGGCGCGTTTTGGCTGTGACAGCCCTTGCGCCAACCACGCAAGATGCGCGCGCAAATGCCTATGATGCGATTGCCAAAATTGAGTGGGATGACGGGTTCTATCGCAAAGATATCGCGAAATAACGCCCTAGCGTTTCTCTTTAAAGAACTGCGTTAATAAGGCCGCCGCTTTATCGGCTGACAAGCCGCCATAAATCTCTGGCCTATGGTGAATGGTTGGCTGGTTAAACAGATGCGGCCCATTATCAACCGCGCCGCCTTTTTTATCTTCCGCCCCATAATAAATCCGCCTGATACGCGCATGGGCAAGCGCGCCTGCACACATAGCGCAAGGCTCTAGGCTGACCCATATATCACACGCAGACAGCGATTTTGTGCCAAGTGCCTCTTGGGCTTGGGCGATGGCGAGCATCTCTGCATGGGCGGTGCAATCTTGGGTGCGCTCGACCAAATTATGCGTCGCCGCAATCACCGCACCTGTTACATGATGCACAATCACAGCCCCCACAGGCACCTCACCTTGTCCCATCGCCTCTTCTGCAAGGGCCAAGGCATCTGCCATAAAATCATATATTTTTGCTTGTTGCGTCATTGTCCTAATTTACCCTGTTACCCCCCTTGTTGCCAGAGTTGTTATAAGGAAATTTGCAAAACACACCCAAACCTGCCTATAAAGGCGCCATGATGACAGATAAACATAAAGACCAAAAACAAACCGCCGCAAATCAAGAGGCTCCCAAAAATGGTGAACGCATCGCGAAACGTATTGCGCGTGCGGGGATTTGTTCGCGCCGTGACGCTGAACGCCTTATCCTTGAAGGCAAAGTGAAGGTAAACCAAGAGACCATCACCTCCCCTGCTTTGAATGTCACAGAGACAGATAAGATTGTCGTTGATGGCAAGCGCCTGCCACAGGCCCAAGAGCCACGTCTTTGGCGCTATTACAAGCCGCGCGGCCTCATTGTCAGCACGAATGATGAAAAAGGCAGAGACACTGTGTTTGACGCTTTGCCAGAGCATATGCCGCGCGTGATTTCTATCGGCCGTCTTGATTATGATTCAGAAGGTCTGTTGCTATTGACCAATGATGGCGGCCTTGCGCGTCATCTAGAGTTGCCTTCGACAGGCTGGTCACGTCGCTATAAGGTGCGTGTGCAAGGCCGCGTTGATGAGGCACGCCTTGCTGAGCTAAAGGACGGCATCACGGTTGACGGGGTGCGCTATGGCGAGATTGAGGCTGAGCTTGAAACGCAGATGAATAGTAATGCGTGGGTTAACATCTCTATCAGAGAGGGTAAAAACCGCGAAGTCCGCCGTATCATGGAACATCTAGGCCACCCTGTTAGCCGCCTTATTCGCCTGTCTTATGGGCCGTTCCAATTGGGTAATTTGGATAAGGGCAAGGTCGAAGAAGTCCGCCCGTCTATCCTAAAAGAACAGCTTGGCGGTGAGGATAGCAAATCAGCAAAAGCAGGTCTTGAAGGCCCGTTGCCACGCTCTGCCAAAAAGCCGCGCAGACCAAACCCTTCAGAGAAATCAGCTGAGAAGAACAATCAAAAGCCGACCCTAAAGCTTGGCAAAAAATCAGGCAAAAGAGGCGGCAAGCCTGATAGCAAATCAGCTGACGACAGACCTAGAGGGGCCAGATCGGGAAATGCCAGATCGGGAAATGCCAGACCAGCAGGGGGCAAAACAG